>Ga0102589_1002456_pt1 | contig 21444 bp, 16 predicted proteins | sample AraplaMF_Col_mLB_FD_76858 | JGI IMG/M metagenome (GOLD analysis project Ga0102589, IMG submission 76858) | Arabidopsis root microbial communities from the University of North Carolina, USA - plate scrape MF_Col_mLB | ecosystem: Host-associated > Plants > Roots > Endosphere | place: USA... | reverse complement strand
GTCTTGAGAGACATTTTCAAAATCCGTTTCTTCAAGAAAAACTCACAAAATAACCCATTCTCATTTTTATTACTTCCACGTTGCCTTATTGAATATTAATCGGTTAAATACAGCGATTATCATTTTCTTTTTCTAATAACTGATAACAGCTAAACTCTTTTCTTTTGTTTCGATCTAAGTGTTGCACTTATAATTACAATCCATTTTATGCTTTACTTTTACTTTTGCCACTAAGCACTTTCCAAATCTCAGTAACAAATGCAATACTAATGCGTTTGAGAGACGATTACTTCGTAAAATCGAAATTTTTTATCTTTACATTTTAACTCGATTATTCATAGCAACTAGTAGTACATTTACGATCGATAATATATATACAAAAAGGCAGTTATCAGTTCTATTCAATAGGACCGTCAACTGCCAAAACTCAAATATTGGATTTTCAGTAACCCTAGAAATACCAGTTTTTATCTACTTGCTCCTCTAAAAACTAATGATTTAACAAAGATTAGAAGGAGGATCAGGTCTAACTGGTGGATCAGGAGGACTAACCGGTGGAGTCAATCCTGGTAAAACAGGAGTTATTACAGCACTACCAGCTCCAAGGCGAACTTGTTGAACTTGCAGCACTTTTACTGTAAGATCCAGAACAATTTTTTCACGTAATGTACGGAAAGTACCTTCAGGTGATGTCATAACTGGTGAAAAATCAAGTTCAAAGAAGTTTGCAGCGACTAACTCGCCAAACGGTTGTTCATTGTACTTAACTAGATTTTGGAAGAAAGCCTTATCCAATCGAGCATCCATTTGAGTATGTTCGTTTAGGAAGTTCGCTTCGGCAAACTCGGAAATTCCTAAAATTGGAGTAGTGCCTCCAGGCGTTTGTGGGAAAAAAAGTTCTGTAAAACCAGAAAACGGAACATCAGCAATTCTATCTTGAAGTGCTCCATTACATGCTGCTGAAGCATATTCTATATTTTTGCGAATATGCCCTGCTACAAACAATTTAGCTCTTGTTACCCTAAAAAAGTCAGTGTTATCAATACGTGCAAATCTAACAGGCACTAACTTAACTTGATTTAGGAAAACATTTTTTTTCACTCTTTTGATTTCAGTTGCTGCAGGATCAAGGGTAATATCTGATTCCACAACTATTTGAAGTGTTGGTTCTGCAAGTGCAACTGGAACTTTAATAGTTGGTGCCGTAACCGGTGTAACGGTTAATGGAGTAGCCTCACTATTTAATGGTATTTGTTCAGTTGATGTTACTGGACAGGGTGGCATTTGATTTTGATTTTCACATTGACCACTCAAAAAATCCCCTCTTTTCATTTTGTAGTATTAGAGAGCTCTCTGTATCAGAATATGTAGTAATTAAATCTATGCATGGACGTGTATACTAGTTTTTTACTCATTTAAATAAAGGGGATTTTGAGCTGAGGGATAAAAATGAACACAAAATACCAGCTGCTCACCGTTGTGGGCACCTGATTTGACAAAGTTCCTTAAATGTGGGATTTTATTAAAAAATAAACTTATTCAACGAGCTTTTTGAGTACAATGTAGTAGAGCCGATTCATAGTTTTTGAATCGGCTCTACTTTTAGGATTGCCTAATAAAAACATTCATCGAATGTGGTTTTTAAACCTTATCACGGCTGCCTATATACGCAATTATAATAAAGTTTGCTCCATACACAATTGATGTATGAAAAACATTTTTGAACAAGGCTAAACGCTGTTTTATTCAAATTCATAGGAGATTGCAGATAGTGCATAGAGTGGTGCCGTTTCTGCTCGTAAAATTCGTGGGCCTAAAGACATCGTTTGGGCACCTGCTTGAAGCAGAGCATCCGCTTCATTTCGTGCAATACCGCCTTCAGGACCAAAGATAATAAGAATTGATTTCGACTTATTGTCATACACGTTTTTCAGCTTTTCAGCAAAACTTGTACGTTTTTCTGCTTTTGCATCTTCTTCATCTGCTATAAAAACAACATCGAAATTGCCTACTTGTTCTACTAGCTGTTTAAAAGAGATTGGTTCAAAAATTTCTGGGATATGTGTTCGATGAGATTGCTCGGCTGCTTCTTTTGCAATTTTTTGTAGACGCTCTTGCTTTTTGGCACCCTTCTTTTTATCCCATTTAACGATGGAACGCTCCCCCTCAAATGGCAACAAGGCAAACATACCAAGCTCTGTCGCCTTTTGTGTAATCAGTTCTAACTTATCGCCCTTCGGCAAGCCACATGCCACTGTTACATGAACAGGTAATTCTGGTGAAGGAACGATCTCACCCGTAGTTTGAACGTGTACCTCATCACCTTGAAAGGCTGTAATTTCACAAATATGAGCAGTATTTTGTGCGACAACAACGATTTTGTCGCCCTCTTTCATACGCATTACTCGTTCAATATGTCGAGCATCCTCTCCGCTAATACGCGCTTCCTCTATGTTTGTCTCAATAAAATATCGCTGCATTTGACCGTACTCCTTTCTAGCAAGAAGAGAAAACGCCAAATCGCAAGCACTCGGCTCCCGATTTGGCGCTTCCTCAGTCCACTTATTGTGGTCGACGGGCAATGATTGCTACCCAATCTTCCATTAGTAATACTTCTTCGATTACAAATCCTGAAGCTTCTAGTGCTGCTTTTACATCATCACGTTTTGCCGCAATGATGCCTGAAGTGACATATAATCCACCCGGTTTAACAATTGAAAATGCATCGTCAGTAAAGGACATAATAATTTCTGCTAAAATATTAGCCACAACGACATCAGCTGGTTCCTTTACAGTATCCAATAAGTTCCCATGGAATACAGATACTTTATCATCCACTTTATTTAACACAACATTTTCCTGTGCTGAACGTACAGCTACTTCGTCTAAATCAAGTGCATGTACGCTCTTAGCTCCTAGTAAGGCTGCACCAATAGATAGAACGCCTGAACCCGTTCCGATATCGATAACCATATCTTCCTCTTTTACAACCTTTTCAAGCCCTTGTAAACACATAACAGTTGTAGGGTGTGTTCCTGTACCAAAAGCCATACCAGGATCTAACTCAATAATTAGCTCATCTGTTGATACTGGTACATATTCTTCCCATGTTGGTACGATTGTAAAACGTTCAGAAATTTTTACAGGATGATAATATTGCTTCCATGCTGTTGCCCAGTCTTCCTCATTAACTTCCACAATCGAAACAATATTTTCACCAATATCGATGTTGAAGTTCGTTAGATTTGTTATAGCCGCCTTAATTTCTTCGACTGTTTCATTTAAAAAACTAGACTCCGATAAATAAGCCTTAACAATAACACCATCTTTCGGAAAATCTGCTTCATTTAGCGCATAAATTTCACCATACTGATCTTCTCGTGGCTTCGCAAATTCTGCAGAATCCTCAATAACCACACCACTTGCCCCTGCTTCATGCAAAATATTCGAAATTGCTTCTACCGCTTCATTTTTTGTATGAATGGATAATTCTGACCACTTCACGTAGCTCTTCAGCTCCTCTAATTATTCACCTTGGAATTTTTTCTTAATTTTATCGAATAGTGTGCTTCCTTGCTCTTCAGGAATATCACCACTGATTTCCGCAAATTCACGTAGTAATTGCTTTTGTTTTTCTGTTAATTTTTCTGGCGTTACAACTTTTACAGTTACATATTGATTCCCTGTGCCATAGCCATGTACGTTTTTGACACCTTTGTCTTTTAGACGGAATTGTGCACCTGATTGTGTTCCCGCTGGGATACGTAGTTTTACTTTTCCATGAACAGTCGGAACTTCAATTTCATCACCAAGAGCTGCTTGTGGGAATGTCAGTTTTAGTTCGAAATAAATATCATCGCCATCCCGTTCAAACTCTTTATGTCCTTGAACACGGAACATAATATATAAATCCCCCGCAGGTCCTCCATTTATACCTGGCTCACCTTGACCAGACACACGAATTTGTTGACCATCGTCAACACCTGCTGGAATATTTACTTTAATCTTTTTACGTTGTTGAACTTTTCCTTCGCCACGACAAGTTGAACATTTTTCTTTAATGATTTTACCTGCACCATGACATGTAGAACAAGTACGACGATTCATCATACGGCCGAAAGGTGTATCTACAGCTTGATTTACTTGACCTGCACCTTGACATGTTGAACATGTCTCAGGATTAGTACCTGGTTTTGCACCTGAACCTTGGCAAGTATTACATACTTCGTCTTTAGGAATTTCGATTTCAGTTTCTTTCCCGAAAATTGCTTCCTCAAACGTAATATTCATACGATATTGAAGGTCATCACCTTTGCGTGGTGCATTCGGGTCCTGACGGCGACCGCCACCACCAAAGAATGAACTGAAAATATCCTCGAAGCCGCCAAAGCCGCCGCCTCCGAAGCCACCACCAAAGCCTGCATTTGGATCCTCGTGGCCAAATTGATCATAGCGTGCTTTTTTCTGATCGTCACTTAATACTTCATAAGCTTCAGCGATTTCTTTGAATTTTTCATCTGCACCTGGCTCTTTATTAAGGTCAGGATGGTATTGCTTTGATAATTTACGGTATGCTTTTTTAATTTCATCTTTAGAAGCCGATTTCGTTAAACCAAGCACCTCGTAGTAATCGCGTTTCTCCATGATTCACACTCCGCTCTTTTTGCATAAAATCTATTGTATCATGCAGTTAAAAAAACTGCCTCTATTTTATTATTAAATATACATTACAATTGTTGTACCAAGGGTGTTGATTAATCATTTTTATCCACTCTAATTAATTAGAAAGCTCTGATTTCCACTATGGGCTACTCGCTTTGGTGCTGTCGCTTCGCTTTCGCACAGTTAAAACATTTGTTGCTGTCGCTTCGCTTTCGCACAGAGCAAGGCTTCCTGCGGGCGAGCGTCGAGCCGCTTCCTCCGCTAAAGGAACGAAGGCTAAATGCGTCACGTCCTGTGACAATGCCTTCATGACCAACATCATGTTGGCCTCAGGGTCTCGTCTGTCTCGCTTTCCCGCGGGAATCTAGTAGCCCTACGCTACAATCAGTAAAAATGGACATTCATTAGCAAAATATCAACAAAAAATCCTTTTATCAACCAATAATAAACCCATATTTTCCTAATCCATGTTTTTTCACTTTTATCGCTAATAATTTAGCAACTAAACGACTACATGGTCATAGGATATAGCTAAATATAAAGAGAAAAGCCAAAGCCGCAAGCGGTCTTTGGCTTCTTCACTTAACTGTGTTACTTACTATTATTTATCGTCTTTTACTTCTTCGAAGTCAGCGTCTACGATGTCGTCTTTTTTACTATCGCCAGCTTCTGCTCCTGCTTCGCCACCTTGAGCCGCTTGAGCAGCTGCTGCAGCTTGTTCATATACTTTCATTACTAGTGGTTGTAATACACCTTCTAGTTTTTCTTTAGCAGATTTAATGCCTTCTAATTCGCCTGCTTCAAGTGCTTTTTTCAGTTCATCACGAGCATCTTCTACAGATTTTTTCTCGTCTTCTGTAATTTGTTCGCCTAAATCAGCAATTGTTTTGTCAACTTGGAACACTAATTGATCTGCTTCGTTGCGAAGATCTGCTTCCTCTTTACGTTTAGTATCCGCCTCAGCATTTGCCTCAGCATCTTTTACCATACGTTCGATTTCTTCCTCAGATAAACCAGAATCAGATTGGATAACAATTGTTTGTTCTTTGTTTGTACCAAGGTCTTTTGCTTTTACAGATACGATACCATTTTTATCAATATCGAATGTTACTTCGATTTGTGGCACACCACGTGGTGCTGGCGGAATATCCGATAACTGGAAGCGACCTAATGTTTTGTTGTCAGCTGCCATTGAGCGTTCACCTTGTAGTACGTGAATATCTACTGCTGGTTGGTTGTCAGCTGCAGTTGAGAATACTTGTGATTTAGATGTTGGAATTGTAGTGTTACGGTCAATTAACTTTGTGAAAACGCCACCCATAGTTTCGATACCTAATGAAAGTGGAGTTACGTCAAGTAAAACTACGTCTTTAACATCACCAGTTAATACGCCACCTTGAACAGCAGCACCCATTGCTACTACTTCGTCAGGGTTTACACCACGGTGTGGTTCTTTATTAGTTTCTTTACGTACAGCTTCTTGTACAGCTGGAATACGAGTAGAACCACCAACTAAGATTACTTGGTCAATTTCAGATGTTGAAAGACCTGCATCAGATAATGCTTGACGTACTGGGCCAACTGTACGGTTTACTAATGGTAATGTAATTTCGTCAAATTTAGCACGAGTTAAAGAAATTTCTAAGTGTAATGGACCCGCTTCACCAGCAGTGATGAATGGTAAAGAAATTTGAGTAGATGTTACACCTGATAAGTCTTTTTTCGCTTTTTCAGCTGCGTCTTTTAGACGTTGCATAGCCATTTTATCTTTTGAAAGGTCAATACCGTTTTCTTTTTTGAATTCTGCTACAAGATACTCGATAATAGCGTCGTCGAAATCGTCCCCACCTAGTTTGTTATCACCAGCTGTTGCTAATACTTCAAATACACCGTCACCTAATTCAAGAATAGATACGTCAAATGTACCGCCACCAAGGTCAAATACTAATACTTTTTGATCTGTATCTTGTTTGTCTAAACCATAAGCAAGTGCAGCAGCTGTTGGTTCGTTGATAATACGCTCTACTTCTAAACCAGCAATTTTACCAGCATCTTTTGTAGCTTGGCGTTGAGCATCATTGAAGTAAGCAGGTACAGTAATAACTGCTTTTGTTACTTTTTCACCTAAGTAGTCTTCAGCATAACCTTTTAAGTATTGAAGAATCATTGCAGAAACTTCTTGTGGCGTATATTCTTTATCTTCCACTTGAACTTTTTCAGATGTACCGATTTTAGATTTAATAGAAATAATTGTGTTAGGGTTTGTTACTGATTGACGTTTCGCTACTTCACCAACTTGACGTTCGCCGCCTTTAAATGCAACAACAGATGGAGTTGTACGGTTTCCTTCTGGATTTGGAATTACTTTTGGTTCTCCGCCTTCAAGTACAGAGACACATGAGTTTGTTGTTCCTAAGTCAATACCGATAATTTTGCTCATTAAAATTTCCTCCTATTATTGAAACGCAAATGATGCGTTTTCTAACTAATTGTAATTAACTAAATAGTACTAAGTCTATTCGTTCACTGATACCATCGTTGGGCGTAATACGCGATCCTTTAACATATAGCCTTTTTGAAGCTCACGTAAAACAACACCTGGCTCTTTTTCACTATCTTGCTCCTGCATGACAGCTTGGTGAACATTTGGATCAAATTGCTCACCTTCAGCTTTAATAATTTGTAAGCCTTCCTTCTCAGTTGCTTCGATCAGAGAACGGTACACCATTTCAATACCTTTTACGATAGATGCTGTTTCTTCTGAAGTCGCTTCAACTTGTAAGGCACGCTCAAAATTATCGATTACTGGCAGTAAATCTGACAGTAAGGTTTGAGCGCGATACTTTTCAGCAGCCTCACGATCAAGTTGGTTGCGACGGCGAATATTATCAAAGTCAGCACGTAAACGTAGATGACGGTTTTCCTCATCGTCTAGCTTTGCTTGTAACTCAGCTAGCTTTGCTTCGTACTGTTCTTCGATTGTTAACTCAACTTCTTGCTCTTCTACTTTAACTTCTGTTTCTTCTGCTACATTTTCAGCCTGTACATCTTCTTGTACAAGGTCTTTGTTTTCAGTTGTTTCCGTCACTTGAAATCCTCCTCATTATCAATCACTACGATTCTTCGTAAAGGCTTGTGTTAAATCCATGCGCATTACATCTAGTAAAGCAACAACACGTTTATAATCCATTCGCGTTGGACCAATAATTGCTATAGCCCCTTGCTGTTCTTCACCAATAGAATAAGTGGTCGTAATGACACTACAGTTTTCCATTTCTAGTTGTTTGTTTTCCGAGCCTATACGAATATGAATGCCCGATTCATTTGGATGGAAGAGCGACTGCACTTGGCTAGTCGTTTCCATTAAGTCCATAATCATGCGGACTTTATTTAAATCGTGGAATTCCGGTTGGTTGAACATATTTGTTTTACCACCATAGAAAATTTTACTTTCCGAATTATGCATCGTCGCTGTCACGAGTGAATGAATAAAATCATCCGCTGATTGAACATGCTGTTGTAATACTGTTAGCACTTCAGCTTCGAGTTTTTTATGAATATCCTCTAATGACTCACCAACTAGACGTTCATTTAAGATATTAACCATTTTCTCAATATCAGAAGCGGTAAAATTAGGAGGTAAACTAAACATGCGATTTTCAACATGTCCATTATTCGTTACGATAATCGCTACTGCTGCATCGCTAGAGAGTGGCACAATTGAAAATCGTTTAACACGATGCCTTTGAACATCTGGTCCTAAAAGAATCGATGTATACGATGTCAGCTCTGATAAAATATTGGCTGACTTTCGGATAATATGCTCTACTTCGACTAAGCGATCGTTGAAAATTGATTGGATTTGCTGAATGTCCCTTGAATTAATGCCTTGTGGGCTCAACAAATGATCTACATAAAATCTATAACCCTTTTCCGAAGGCACTCGACCAGAGGAAGTGTGCGTTTTTTCCAAGAAGCCTAATTCCTCTAAATCCGCCATTTCATTTCGAATTGTGGCTGGACTAAATGTAATCTCTTGCTTTTTGGAGATTTGGCGAGAACCTACCGGCTGTGCAAACATAATAAAGTCGTCTACTATAGCTTGCAATATTTGTAATTGCCGATTTGTTAGCATGATTATCACCTCTGTTAGCACTCAACCAATAGGAGTGCTAATACTATTATTAAGTTATCAAATCCTACATTTTATGTCAACGATATCGCTCAATCTTCTAACAAAAATTGTTGAAATACTTCATTCCCTACAAAACGACCTTGTCGCGTAAGGCGAATTCCTATAGGATCATGTTCCAAAAGACCTTCTGAAACTAATTTTTCTATGACGTTTGAGTAATCTCTATGCATCGATTTATTAAATTTTTCTTCATATATAGTGTGTGTAATTCCATCCGTTTTACGCAGTCCTAAAAACATTTGCTCTTCACATTTCTCTTTCTCTGTTACAACATGTTCATATACAATTGGTAGTTCCCCAGCATTCACTGCATCCATATACTTTTTCAATGGTCCATGATTTGAATATCGCACACCAGCTAGATATCCATGCGCACCTGCACCAAAGCCTGCATATTCATCGTTTTCCCAATATATTTTGTTATGTCTAGAACTGAAACCAGATTGAGCAAAGTTACTAATTTCGTATTGTCGAAGTCCATGTGCCTCCATCCGGCTCATTAGCACATCGTACATATCCGCTTCAAGATCTTCAGTTGGTAAATGGAGCTTACCTTTTGTGTATTGATTATAAAAAATCGTTTTTGGCTCCACGATTAGTGAATAAGCAGAATAATGTGGTATATCAAGCGCGAACGCTTTTTCTAATGTATCCGTCCATTGTGCCATCGTTTGTCCCGGCAAACCGTACATTAAATCCAAACTAATATTTCTAAAGCCAACCTTTTTCGCTAAGTCAATTGTTTCATAGACATGATCGTTGCTATGTGTACGGCCAATTTTTTTTAACAACTCTTGATCAAAGGATTGCACACCCATACTTATGCGATTTACACCGCCAGCAAATAATGCCTGTAATTTTGCTTCTGATAGCTCGTCCGGATTGGCCTCTGATGTGAATTCTGTCACACTGTCCATCGGAATATACGTACGAATAAGCTCAAGAAGTCTCCCTATCTGTTGAGGCGATAATGCTGTTGGTGTACCTCCACCAAGAAATATCGTTTCGATTTTTTTAAAACTCTCGGGATATTTTTTAGTCGCAAGCTCCATCTCCTTGCCAAGTATTTTTATATATTCATCAACTGGTTGATTTTTAAAATAAAATTTATTGAAATCGCAATAGTTGCAAATTTGATGACAAAAAGGAATATGAATGTAAACACCTCGTGCCATAGCTATCCCTTCTTTCTCGTTAGTCTTTTTCCATTTCCTCATTATAAACAATCGAGGCTGGGAACGCTATGAATCCAACCAGTAAAAATAACAACCAGGCAGATTAAACAGTATTGCCGTCGCTTTGCTTTCACACAGAAAACATTCGCTCCGTGCAAAAATAGCAACTAAGAAAATCCTTTTATCGCTCAATAATGCCTTTTTTCCTAATTAACATAGTTGCATGACTACAACTAAGTTTCATCACCACTCAATAATTTTCAGAAAATTCATTTATTTTATGGTATGCTAATGAAAAGTAAGGAATGGAGGAATCATAATGGACATGTTTTTAAAGCAACAGCAGCAGCAGAAAATGACTATGACACCTCAATTACAGCAATCAATTGAATTACTTCAATATACAACACTAGAACTTGAGCAATTTCTGTATGAACAGCAATTAGAGAACCCGTTAATCGACCTTCAACCACCAGCATTTCAAGAGCGCATTTTCGAAAATTCGCATTCTTCCTTTCAAACGATAGAAAATGATTTACATAAAAAGATCGCAGAAACAAACTACCGAGAGGAATTATTACAACTAGCTGCACTCACTTTTACAGGGAACGATTTACACATTGTACGGTTTCTAATCGAACATTTAGATAACAAGGGCTATTCTCCATTATATCTTCCTAATGTTACAGATGACCGACATTATTATGGTATTCAGCTTTTACAACAAATTGGGCCGCCGGGAATTGGTGCGCGTAATTTGCAAGAATGTCTTTTGTTACAAATCGAAGAGAATGATGACGATTTACAGCAGCTTATTCAAAAAGGACTGTTCCTACTGGCTGAACGTAAATTTCCTGAATTAATGAAAACTCTTAAACTTTCTAAGGAACAGTTATTAGCACTAATTAATCAGCTTCAACAACTAACTCCAATACCTTGCACTTTGAACTCAGTAGATGACATCGAATATGTTAGACCAGATATTGTCGTCGTTATCGAAGATGGCGCATTACAATTCAGCTTAAATGATCGCTCACTACCATCTATTCAGCTTCAGGATAGCTATAAAAATATTGCATCTTTACTACCTATAGTTGAACAAACATATGTAAAACAGCAATATAAGCATTATGAATGGCTCGTCCATAGCATAGAACGACGCCGTCAAACCATTATTCGAATCATGTCAGTTGTACTACAGCATCAGAAACAATTTTTCTACCATGGGCTAACTTATTTAAAACCTTTATCTCTAAGAGATGTCGCAACACAAATCGACATGCACGAGTCAACAGTTAGTCGAGCAATTCGAAATAAAATAATACTAACACCTGTTGGAACATATTTATGGAAGGACCTATTTTCTTCTAAAATTGAAAACACTCGAACAGAGCATTCTCAAACTTCAATTTTAGAAAGGATTAAAAATATAATTACCTTGGAAAATAAACAGAAGCCTTTATCCGATCAAAAGATTGCTGAGACCTTAGCTAGCTTCTTTCAAATTCATTTGGCCCGTCGTACCATTAGCAAATACCGAGAAGAGTTGGGGATACCATCAGCAAGCAAACGAAAAGAATTATGAAAACTATCTTTTTATATAATGCTCATTACCATAACGGGTGGTTGATTTCCGTTCCGACCGGGCGCTTTGCCGCTTTCGCGCAGTTAAAACATTGCCGCTGTCGCTTCGCTTTCGCACAGTTAAAACATTTGTAGCTGCCGCTTTGCTTTCGCTACAGAAAACATTTGTAGCTGCCGCTTTGCTTTCGCTACAGAAAACATTTGTTGCTCACCCTTTTAAAGGGAACCACAACCTCATTCATCTCAACTCCTTCAGAGATGGGGTTTTCTACGAAACGAAGATAAACGGCATACTTTCCAACGAATGTCATCTATACATTTATCGGAACTTCGAGATTATTATCTTGGTAGCAAAAAAAGTATGCTAGAAGGCATCTTCAAGCATACTTTTTTCTCATTAGGGGTAATCCAGATCTTGTCTTATTCCATATGCAAAATATCGTTACTACTTAATAAATAATGAGCAAGTGCTTCTGTCTCTTTACCAATGGCCTTATCAACTTCTAATGGCGGGCAGAAAGAACGGACTATTTCTAAAAATTTTCGTGTTGCTGGGGCTAATTGATGCTCTGCTTTTTCTAAAAAAATTGCTTGAGATGCTGCAATTAACTCGATGGCAAGCACTCGTGCACTATTATGTACAATTTGTCGTGCTTGCCTCGAAGCAGTCGTTCCCATACTTACATGATCCTCTTGATTGCCTGAAGTCGGAATAGAATCCACACTTGACGGATGGGCAAGAACTTTATTTTCAGAAACGAGCGATGCAGCGACGTATTGAACAACCATTAATCCACATTCAAGGCCTGGATTTGTTGCTAAAAACGGAGATAAGCCACTTAATTGCGGATTCACTAGGCGCTCCGTTCTTCGTTCTGAAATATTCGCCCATTCTGCTACACCTACCTTTAAAAAATCCATGGCCAGTGCAATCGGTTGCCCATGAAAATGCCCTCCAGATAGTACTTCACCTTTTTCTAAGACAATAGGGTTATCCGTTGTGGCATTTGTCTCTGTTTGCAAACGTTGTTCTACGAAATGGAAGCATTGCCAAGAAGCTCCGTGAACTTGTGGTACACAACGCAACGAATAGGCGTCTTGCATACGTATTTCACCTTGTGTTGTTACACGCTTACTTCCCTCCAACCACTTTCGTATCCGACCTCCAACAGATGCTATTTCTGCGTGAGGACGTACTGCTAATAAATCTTCATCGAAGGCTGAAATGATTCCTTTTAATGCCTCTATTGTTAGACATGCTGCCATATCTGCCACATACCCAAGACGTTCGGCCTCATTGATTGTAATAACCCCAATACCTGTCATAGCTTGTGTTCCATTTATTAATGCAAGTCCTTCCTTAGCTTGTAATCGAACTGACGTGAGCCCTGCACGAGCTAATGCTTGCTGTCCTGATATAATCTCTCCTTGATACTCTGCCTCTCCTTCTCCGACAAGTACTAATGCAATATGAGCTAATGGTGCTAAATCACCGCTAGCACCAACTGAACCTTGCGATGGCACAATGGGATGTACATTTTTATTGATTAACTCAATTAATAATTGAAGCGTTTCTTCACGAATGCCTGAATAGCCTCTTGCTAAAGCATTAACACGTAAAATCATCATTGCACGAACAATCGAGGTTTCTAATGGTGTGCCTACTCCAACTGCATCTGAACGTAGTAAATTAAGTTGCAATAGTTCATTATCTTGTTCCGCAATTTGAACATCACTTAGTTTACCGAAGCCCGTATTTACCCCGTATATCACTTGGCCCTCCGTTAACCTTTGTTCAATACGAGCACGACTCTCTCTTACTTTTTCTAAAGCACTCGGTGCTAATGAAACTTGTGCATAGCCTTTAGCAATTTTTTCAATTTGTGACCTTGTTAATGTGTAACCATCCAACAGGATAACTTCCATTTAAAAATTCACTCCTATACTTCTTACTAAAGTTCAATTTCTATAAAACCATTGCTGCTACAATGCCAAATATAAACAACGGAATATTATAATGAATAAATGTTGGTACACATGTATCCCAAATGTGGCTGTGCTGTCCATCAGCATTCAAGCCAGAGGTAGGGCCCAGTGTACTATCTGAAGCAGGAGAACCTGCATCCCCTAGAGCGCCAGCAGTTCCAATTAACGCAGCTGTGGCGAGCGGACTAAATCCAACTGCCGCACATAACGGCACAAACACAACAGCTAAAATCGGTATCGTCCCAAATGATGTACCAATCCCCATCGTGACAAGTAAACCGATAAACAATAATAACGTGGCAGTAATGAGCTTGCTTTGTCCTGTCATCCCCGTCATAGCTTCTACTAGCTCTGTAATCGCACTTGTTTCTTTTAAAATCGTTGCATAGCCCGAAGCGATTAGCATAATAAATGCGATAGCTCCCATAAGCTTTACACCATTTTGTACGACTTCTTCACTGTCTTTAAGGAAGACAACTCGACCAACAAACATAATAATAATCCCTGATAATGCGCCTAAGACAAGTGAACTTAAAGATAATTGGATAACTAGTGCTGCTAATATTGCCAGTAGGGCTATCCAACCTTTGCGATCCAATTTCACCTCTGTATTTTCTGTCTTCACATTCTTGATATCATGGATGTCTTCTTCAAATTGTTGATACTCTCTAGGCTTTTTATAAGAAATGAATACAGCAATGACTAAGCCTACAAACATGCCTATTGCGGGAATTACCATAGCTTTTGGAATTTGACTTTGCACCATCGCCATGCCATTCGCTGTCATCTCTTGCGCGATAATACCTTGGAATATTAATCCATATCCAATTGGAATCCATAAGTAGGGCATTTTCAAGCCAAATGTTAAGGCGGATGCCAAGGCACGACGATCAATTTTCAATTTATTAAAGAAAAATAATAGTGGTGGTACTAGTATTGGGATGAATGCAATATGTACCGGAATAAGTGTGCCTGATAAACACGCAGTAATTGCCAGGGCGAAAATTAAAATATATTTATTTGGCTTTTCAATTGAAAGAAGTTTTTGAATGAGAATATTAGCCAAACCTGACTGTGCAATTAGCGCTGCAAATATCCCTAACAATATATAACTCAAAGCAGTTTCTGACTGCCCTCCCATACCACCAATAAATATAGATACTGTTTTAGTTAACGATAGATCCGCAACAAGCCCTGCTACAATTGCTGCGATTATTAATGCAAATAAAACATGAACCCCACATAAACTTAAAATAGACAAAACAATAACTGAGATTAAAACAGGATTATCTAACAAATATTTCCCTCACCCTCTGTTTTATATTGTTTTGATTAAAATACTTGCAATAATAACACTTCCCAATGTGACAGTCGTAAATCCTCCTACGAGCATCGGTGTTAAGATCTCATTGAAGATTTTTTTCCTTTCTTCATCCGTCTTTCCAATACTTCTACTTACTTCCTCACAGACAATGTAATCGCCTGGGAAGCCAAATGTAGCTGTTAATGCTACTGGAATCGCTAAATAATGATCCAATCTAAATAGTTTCGCCCCGATATAACCACCTAAAAGAATACCTAGTACTCCTACAACAAGGATTGTCACAACCGCAGGCAACTGATCGATAAACATATTAAACGTAATATCGTTCATCATTCCTATAATGATAAAAATAATCCCCGCCATCCCGACTGTGAAACTATTTGATTTTTCCATCACCCGCTCCGGATAGAATTTCACTAAGCGACCAATAATCCCTATCGCTAAAGCCCACAGGCTATAAGGAATACCTGTAAATTTAGATAAAGCAACTGCAATCGCACCACCGATAAACAACATAAACAATAATACTAAAGGCGTTCTGTATTTTTTAGGAATGATTAATTTCTCGTCGTCATTCTCCTCGAATGCGACATTATTGGACGAAACAAAAGAACCGGTATTGATTTGTTCACGAATTTTTATAGCATGTTTCCGTAACAACATATTTGCTACAGGAATACCTATAAATGATTGTAAAGCCATGATTAACGCAGGGATTGTTAGTAAGCTGGCAAACCCTAACTCTTTTAATCCTTCTGAAGTAATTAAAACAGCAATAATGCCACCGTTCAAAGGACCAGTTCCAGCAACAGCTGTTTTATAGTCAAAAAGGAAAGAAACAATAGTTAAAATAAAGAGTGAAGCAAAAGACATACCAATTATCGCAATAATAACGGCCCTCCATTGCGAGCGAATCATTTTTAAAGGTATTAATGTTCCCATGTGAACTAAGATTGGTGCCGTCCCTAATACTGCTCCAACCGTTAAAAATGTCGAGTTAGCAAGTAAATCTTTCGGGAAAACCCCTATCCATAGCAAGCATAAATAGCCCATCATTGCTACAAAAAGCATTGGTACCCTTGCATTACTAATTACTGATACGACTTCTCCGAGTGCAATTAACCCTAAAATGTTCATTGTTGCAATAACAGGTTCTTGAAGCATCTAAGCCCCCCCTTTATAATTCATTGATAAAGCAGTATGCACTAAAACTTTTAAGCCAACTGCTAATGAATCCTCATCAATTGCAAATTTAGGATGATGATGTGGGTAATTTAATGATTCATCCTCAAAAGCTGCACCAATCCCTATGAATACCCCAGGAACTTGAGTCAAAAATGCCGAGAAATCTTCTCCACCCATAATTGGATCAATGTGTAAAAGATATTCTGGACCAAGATTTTCTTTAATAATATTTTCAATCAATGCAGTCAGCTGCTTATCGTTAACGACTGATGAATAACCATAGTTGTACTCAAACTTATAGTCGGCCCCATGTACTGCAGTGAAATTTTTTACTTGAATTTCAATCTGCTCCGCAATCAATTCTCGAACATCCTGCGAAAATGTTCTTACACTTCCACCTAAAAATGATCGATCAGGAATAATATTTTTTGCACTTCCCGCACTGAATTCTGTTACAGCAATAACAGCACGCTCTTTCGCGTCAACCTTTTGTGGTACAATTTGATGCAATAGATTAGTAATTTGAGACCCAATTAAAATAGGATTAATAGAATCTTGTGGTTGAGAAGAATGTCCACCCTTTCCAACGATTTCGAGATCAAACGTATCAGAATTTGCTGTAATAGGACCTGAACATATACCTATTTTTCCTGTAGGAAGCATGGAGAATAAATGTAATCCTACGATTCGATCGACACCTTCAATAACCCCAGCTGCTACCATCTCTTTGGCTCCACCTGGAAATACTTCCTCTGCATGCTGAAAAATAAAGCGAATTTCTCCTTTCAGAAGATGTTTTAACTCAGATAAAATTTTCGCCGCACCTAGTAGCATTGACGTATGCCCATCATGACCACAAGCGTGCATCACATTCGGTACTTTAGATGCAAAAGGCAGATTCGTTTCTTCTTGTATAGGTAAAGCATCCATATCCGCTCTTAAAGCCAAGCATTTCCCAGGTAAATCACCTTTTAGAGTGGCTAAAATACTAGTCTTCGTCGGTCTTGTAACCTCTAAATTCCCAAATGACATTAATTGGCTATAGACATAATCAGAAGTAGAGTATTCCTTATACGACAGTTCAGGATTTTCATGTAAATATCTTCTCCACTGTTGTACTTGCGGAACCATTTTCTCTATTTCTTTTGAAATGTTTAATGTAGTTGACATTTTTATTCCTCCTATGCTTATTGAAATTTATGTCGCTCATACCACTGTTCGATTAACGCAGCTGTTAATCTACCTGTGTTCACTAAGTTTTCAATACTAATACTCTCTCTAAAAGAGTGAATATTCTGAAATCCATTCCCGAGTGTAATACAAGTCAATCCATTTTCATTTAGAACATTCGTATCTGCTCCACTTAATGTTTTTGTTAAATAGGAGGATACTTGAATGTTATCTGCCGCTTCAGATACTGTTTGAACAAGTTCATCGTCCTCAGGAATATTGAACCCTAGATATTTCTCGTCTATTTTCACTTCGACAGTACATTGGTATTTCTTAGCGGCTTCTTCCATCGTCTCCTGCATATGTTGCAATTGATCCTCTAATTTCTTTTGAGAAAAACTCCTTACCTCTCCTCCTAATGTTACTGAGCCTGGTATAATCGATGTCAAATCTCCACCATGAATAATGCCTATATTCGCTAGTGTTTCACGATCAATCTCACCTAATTTCATATTTAATAGCCCTTTAGCAGCAATAAGAAAAGCATTTCTTCCCTCTTCAGCGTTCAATGCAATATGTGCTGCATTTCCATTAATCGTGAACCAAATTCTACTACTATATGGGCCTTGCAAAATAATTTGCCCAACATCACCACTACTATCAAAAATGTAACCCTTTTTACTTTTAATCTTTTGATAATCCATATATTTTGCACCAACTAAACCTGCTTGCTCATTTACGGTTAATATCAGCTCAATCGGCCCATGTGGAATACCACTTTCAATGATGGCACGCATTGCCTCAATATAGGATGCAAGTGCCGCACGATCATCAGCTCCTAAAATCGTAGTACCATCCGAGTAAATGACCCCATCCTTTATAATTGGCTTAAGATGCTCTGTCGGTAATACTGTATCCATATGAGTAGAAAAGAATAGAGGTGGAATGGTGTCATCAGTTCCTTTATGCCAGGCTATTAAATTACCTACTTCTCCATTAAAATTTTTATGTGCTTCATCAAACGTTAATTGAAAACCTAACTTCGGTAACTCATCCTTTAAAAATGTTGCAACTAGACTTTCCTTACTACTAGGTCCATTAATTTTTGCCATTTCTAAAAATAACTTTACTAATCTTTCCTTATTCACCTGTTCAGCTGCCTTAGACGTAAAATTGACGTTCAATCTTACCTCCCCCTTCTAATTGAATGCGTTCTCTTTTAACCAAGTTCCTTCATTTACCACTACACGACCACGCTTGATAACCGTCTCTACAATATTCGTTCCAAGCTCATATGCTACGTGCTTATAGTTTGGTACATCCCATATTTGAATATCTGCAATTCTGCCAATTTCTAACGTTCCACGATCTGTTAAATTTAATGCCTTAGCCGCTACTTTTGTCGTAGCTTTAATCGCTTCCTCTACCGTAAACTGATAGAGCCGACATGCTAAATTGATGACAAAAGACATAGAACTTGTATAACAAGCTGGACACATGTCTGTCGCTAAAGCTATTTGCATACCGCTATCTAGCATTTTGCGTGCAGCAAAAGGGCGCTTATGGGCAACTGCAAAATCTAAAGCCGGCATCAATACACCGACGACACCCGCTTCCGCTAATTGTGACATTAATGATTCTGGTGTAAAGTTCAAATGGTCAATCGAAACTATCTTCATTCGCGCTGCTAAATCTGAACCTCCAATATACGAATAGGCATCAGCATGAATTTTAGGTAATAATCCGTACGTTAATCCAGCTTGTAAGATACGCTCAGATTCTTGCTCAGTGAAATAGCCTTCATCACACCAAACATCACAGAATTCCGCTAAGTTGTTTTGTGCCACCTGCGGAATCATGACGTCAATAATCTCATTGACATACTGTTCCTTCGTTAAATGATCCGGAATACCATGAGCCCCTAAAAATGTATTCACAACATCAAGAGGGGTATTATCGTGTAATTGACGGCCTATCCGTAAAATCTTTAATTCACTTTCAGGTGTTAGCCCATAACCACTTTTACTCTCAACTGTAGTTGTGCCATGTTTAAGCATTACCATAATACGTTTTTTGGATTGCTCAAAAAGCACATCCTCAGCAGTATCTCTTGTAAGCTCAATCGTACGATTCGGCCCTATTGTCATCGCTAAATTTTTTAGATTTCCCTCAATGTTTCCAGACAATTTAGCAGCATACTCCTCTACCCTACTGCCATAAAAAACTAAGTGTGTATGCGCATCAACAAAGCCTGGAGCGACAACTTTACCTTCTGCATCAATACTATTTGTATCATCCATTACATAGTGTTGCTTCAGTTCCTTATGAGAACAAATATCAATAATTCGTTCATCCTCAATAACAATTGCTGTATCAGTCAAGACTTGAAAATCCTGCATCTTATCACCTGTACAAGGTAATATTTGCGCTGCATTTTTAATAATATAGTCCGGTCTTTTTCGCATACGCCCTCTCCTTTACAGTAATAAATAAGCTATTGGTGTAACGATAATTAGGGTTAAAACAGTACGTACAAACCATATTCCAATCATTTTGCCTAAAGAAATCGGAATATCCGTTGACAAAATACACGGAATAAGTGCTGAAAAAAATAGAATGGCAGAAATAGATAAAGTACCGACAATAAATCGTGTTTCGATGGCACTCTCAACAACTACAAGTGATGGTAAAAACATATCGATTAAATTGACAACTGCTGCCTTTGCAACGACTAACGGTTCAGCCATTTGTAATAAATACGTTAAAGGTACAAATAAATAAGCGGCATAATCAAAAATCGGTGTATGATTGACTAGCCATAAACCAATAAGACCAATCGACATAATTGTCGGCAAAATCCCCATGGCCATTACTAAGCCATCTTTAACATTCTCTTTTATGCTTTGCCACAGGTTCGGAGCTTTTTCTGCGGTCTGCATCGCTTCCTTCCATGCATGGTGTAAACGATTTTCTTTTACGATTTTCTCTTTATCGCCTTCCATATTGTTGTAGTAGTCATTACTTATATTTCGAATTGGCCAAATGCGCACACTAATCGCTGTTACTAAAAACGTCACTACAAAAGTAATCCAAAAATAAAGATTCCATATATCCATCAGGTTTAAAGTTTTTGCCACAACAATCATAAATGTTACAGAAACAGTGGAAAACCCTGTAGCAATGATGACGGCCTCTTTTGTAGTGTACTTCCCTTCCTTATAAATACGATTTGTAATTAATAATCCAATGGAATAACTACCGACAAAGGAAGCTACTGCGTCAATGGCAGATCTACCAGGTGTTCTCCAAATTGGTCGCATAATAGGCTGCACTAAAATACCTACAAATTCTAATAAGCCATAACCGACAAGCATCGCTAAAAAAATGGCACCGATTGGGACCAAAACGCCAATTGGAGTTAGGAGTGACTTATACCAATAAGGTCCCATATCTTCAGCCAACAACCAGCTCGGTCCAATATTAAAAACAACAAGAATAGAAGCAATAGCACCAATTATTTTCAATGCTGAAATAACTATCTCTACTATCGATTTATTCCAAGTTTTTTGATAAATAGGATAAATAGCTCCCGCAATAACGATTATCAAAATGTAATAGATAATCACTGACGAAAACTGTGTTCTGATAAATGTCACTAGATGATCAAGTGGTATTGTCTTTTTTCCATTTAACGTAATAGAGATAAAAAACATGAAAATGCCAAATAAGCTAAAGCCAAAAAATTTATAGACCGCTGATTTCGGATAATTATGAGGTGCTTTTTCTAGCACATTGTCAAAATCCAAATGCGTTGTTTCAGCTTCTTTCATGTAATGCCTCCTTTTTTATACGAAAAGAGGCCGGATACGTTTTTACATATTGCACCGGCCTCTGTTAATTCACTACTTTACACTTGTTCTTTGACTAAATCTTTAGGGCCAAAGGTTGCTGTTGGCTCCCACCATAATGGGATTTTAATGCTTTCATCTGTTAATTTCCCTTTACCATTCGCTACATCTTTGGCAGTCTCATAGCCCGCCTGAGCATGACGCACAACACCAATTCCTGAATCTACTGTCATCGCTACTTCCAAACGCATATCAGATTCTTCTGTACCATCCGCAATCATCGTTACACCTGTATGAACGGCCTCACCCATTGAA
>Ga0102589_1002455_pt1 | contig 21451 bp, 23 predicted proteins | sample AraplaMF_Col_mLB_FD_76858 | JGI IMG/M metagenome (GOLD analysis project Ga0102589, IMG submission 76858) | Arabidopsis root microbial communities from the University of North Carolina, USA - plate scrape MF_Col_mLB | ecosystem: Host-associated > Plants > Roots > Endosphere | place: USA... | reverse complement strand
CGCCACCACAACTGCCGTATTGTTTACATCACGACCACCAGCGAACGCATTTTTAAGGACATTTCCATGGCGGCGCTGGAAGCATTGCCAATGGAGCTTGAGCACATCGCCGAACTGGATGCCCGCCGGCACGAAACCATCCCGGCGGATGCGTTCACCGACCTCATGCACGTGTTTTTTTCAAGGATACAGGCGCTGCCGTGATCCGCGGAGTCCGGGGGCCGGAGTGGCAGTTTGTCACGCTTATGGCTACGCTTGCCACCTAATATTCGGGTCAACCCTCAGTAAAAAGTAGCATTTTTGGCAGGGGTGTCAGTATGATGGCCCGAAGCGTGCTTGTGACGTTTTGTTACTAATCCGGCGGCCACAGCCCGGCTGCCTCCATGCCAACGCCACTGCTTCGGGAGCCCAACATGCATTATCTGTCCCTCATTTCCTTTTCACTGGCCGCCGCCTGCCTGACACCGGCTGTCCAGGCTCAAAGCTGCGATGGAGGGGCCTACATGAACCCCCAGCTCTTCCGCGGTGAAGCTGCCTACCAAAGCGCCGTGGCCGAACAGGAAATGCATGCCTTCATAGGCCGCGCCGGCCTGCCGCAGGCGCCCCTGTATGCCATCAAGAAAGTGGACGACATCACCGCGTCGGGGCGGACACCCTATTGCTGGGTCTACACCAACCAGGTCACCGGCCTCATGAGCGGTTACAAGCTCGCGGTGTTCAACAATGAAGTGGTCCAGCCCGCCGTGCTGGCCATCACCGTGGTCGGCAAGGCGGCCACGGACGCGGGCGCCGTGGCGCTGAAAACCCTGCCGCCGGCAGAGCAGAAAGCCGTGCGCGACCAGCTCCAGCGCTCCAAATGCTTCGGCACGGCCGCCGGCGTGGAAGCCGCCATCGCCAAAGCCGAGGGCCTGTGCGGCAATGTGGAGGACGTCGCGCCGCAAGCCACCGTCGGCCAGCAGGGCCTGATCGCCAAAGCCGTGTTTGCGTGGGAAGAGCAGTCCTGGGCCGGCGTCGTCACCCGCGAGCCCGCCGCACTGGGCGCCAGCCTCAAAGGCCTGGCCGGGCGCTCCGAAAAGGTGCACCAGGCACGTCTCGTGGTGGTTCCGACCAAGGCCACCAGCGTCGGCTTTGGCTTGTACCTGCACGCCAGCGTGCCGGATGCCGCCGTCAAAAAGGCCGTCGCCGCCTTCCAGGGCCTGACGGCACCGTCCAAGCCACTCGCCGTCGCACTGGACCTGGGCCCGCAATTCTCCTTTGTGGTGCCGACAGCGGAGCAGCTGGAGAAGATGCGCGCGGCCATTGGGTTGGGTAAGTAGAGCCATGCGGATGCGGCTTCAAAGCGAATTGGGTACGGGGGATACGGCGCACAAGGCACCGTGCCCACGCACACTTAGCGCAGGGTCAGGCTTCAGCGCAATTCAACAGCCTGGCGTTTGACTTAAGCGCTTGGCCGCAGGCCAGTCCGCTTGAAGGAAGGGTTGGGCATCACCGGGCACCGTATGCAAGCAGGGCAAGGAGCCAACCTATAAATGAAAGCAGTAACCGGAGCCAGTTGAGTGAGTGCCATCTTGTTGCCGTGTGCAGTGCGGTAGTCGTTGACAAGGCATCGTCGCGCATTAGCCCTATTGCCTTGGGAATAAAGAAGGCGAATGTGAAAATTCGCTCGACCAGCGTTACCGCACATGCAGCAATCCACCCACCCTGCAGAGACTTGGCGCCGGGAACCCAGAATTGCGCTGGCCTTTCAAGAGCGCCCTCGGTGAAGGTACTCCCTGTGCTTGCCACTCAGGTACAGGAGCGTTGTGCTCTCAGCCCCCGTCGCCACGACGGCGCTGCTTCTCTGCTTCCAGGCGCTCTGCTTCTCGTGCCAAGTCGCGTCTGATCTTCTCAATGCGCAAAGCTTCTTCGGCAAGCTGCGCGAGTTCCTTCTCACTGAACCTCAGTGTGGAAGGAAGTGGCGCTTTGCAAGCTTCACACGTGGTGACCCGACGGTTGAGCACCGAGAACCCGCACGCTGGACATCTGAATCGATTGGCTGCCGTCATCGGTGCGACAAGGTTTGCGGGGGTGGCATTCGCGAGCCTAACGAATGGAAGGGACTTCCTCGTCCCAAGCGAGCCGCACCCCGTCAGGGATGCGGTTTACGGCAACAAAGTGCCACGATGGGGAAGTCAAACTTTTAGCTCCGACGTAACTTGAGTACAAGTTAGTCTGCACTGAAACTGCGTTTTCATCAACTCACCTGGAAGGGGAAATCATGCCTATCGTAACCGTTGGAATTGACCTCGCCAAGAACGTCTTTGCAGTTCATGGCGTGGATGAGTCAGGCAAGCCCGCACTCGTACGCCCGGTTGTCAAGCGCGCCTGCCTGCTCGAACTGATTGCCAAGCTCCCGCCGTGCCTCATTGGTATGGAGGCATGCTCAGACGGACATCACTAGGCGCGTGAGTTTGCCAAATTTGGTCACACCTGTCGCTTGATGGCCCTCAAGTTCGTGACACCGTACCGACTGTCCGGCAAGCAAGGCAAGAACGATGCGGCCGATGCGCAAGCCATCTGCGAAGCCGTCAGCCGGCCCAACATGCGCTTTGTGCCCGTCAAGACGCTGGAGCAACAGGGACAACTACTTGTGCACCGTGCCCGTCAGGGATTTATTGAGCAGCGTACGGCCACCCTGAACCGCATTCGAGGCCTGCTCTCAGAATTCGGTGTTGTTCTTCCTTTGAGGGCGGCCGTCGTTCGCCGCGAGGCGCTGCAACACCTCGAGATTTACCTGGCTGGGCCAATACTGTTGTGGGTGACTTGCTCAGTGAAGTGAGTCGCCTGGATGAACGCGTTGCGCAGTACGACCAGCACATTGCCAGCGTTGCCAAGGCCGACACCGCTGTGCAGCAGCTCATGCAGTTGCCTGGTGCGGGGCCGACCACCGCTACAGCCCTGGTCAGCACCATTGGTCACGGGCACGACTTCTCAAACGGACGCCAGCTCAGCGCCTGGCTAGGTCTTGTTCCCGGACAGTACAGCCCGGGCGGCAAGCAGAGGTTGGGACACTTGTAGTAATGATGACCGCAAGGTCTGCGGTATAACCTGGCGCCTGCGGTATAACCTCGCCGCTGGAAACCCACTCAAGTGCTTGTTATTAAAAAGCTTATTGTCCATTTTGAGTTTCGGTCAGCTCGATAAACGGGAATCAAACCCCGCAAATCGGTTCTATGCGGGCAGTGTGGTTGCCACCTCCTCAATATGAACGAGCACAGGTCAGGATTCGACGAAAGTATTGAAGCCCAGGATTGTGATCAAGAAAGAAGCTGTGGCCATTTCCATTGGCCTATTAGAACCGTAGCCGGGCGCTCTTCGTTGAAAAAGTGCGCCGGGGTGCAATGGGTGCCCTGGCTTGCCTATACATTAGGCGGGTTGCCTCCCCGGCATTTCCAGCGCATAACACTAATTGACTATGCAGAACACCAAAGAGCCATTCGCTTTCATTCGGACCATCCTCTGGAGCTGCCTGCTCACCGCGTCGCTCAGCCACGCGCAAGTTCAACAGCTGGTCGCTCCGGATGTCTCCGTAGGGGGCATGTCACAGGAAGACTGGTCGCGCGCCTGGTGGCAGTGGGCCGGGTCGTTCTCGCGGCAGGACAGTCCTGTGGCCGACCGCACGGGTGAGCTGTGCGGCGAAAAGCAGAAGGGGCCGGTCTGGTTTCTGGCGGGTACCTACGGCACACAGCGCACCATACGTACCTGCCGTGTGCCAAGCGGAAAATATTTATTCTTTCCACTTATCAACTACGTCGTCATGCCCAGCCAGGACCGCTCGACGACTTGTGCTTCGGTCACGGAGACTGCGAGAAGGGTCACGGACGATCCCACTGCGCTTGTTCTGGAGGTCGATGGCGTGCGAATCGCCAACCTTGCCACGTCCCGCCAGGCGACAAAAAAGTGTTTCGATATGGGTGCATTGACGCAGGCCCAGTACAAAATCTTCCCCTCCGCGGCCAATGGCTATTACGTCATGCTCAAGCCGCTTGCACCCGGGACGCATGTGCTCAATTTCGGCGGCGCTCTGCCAGGAATGCTTCAGGCCGTGACCTATACCTTGATCGTCGATTGATATCTGGCGAAAAACCATGGGACTAGAGGTCCGTCCGGCCTGAACCTGATCGCAGTATTGGGAAGTGAGATACCGGCAAGGGACGGGTACCGCCCTGCGGCTTCCTCGGTCAATCCCGTTCCACGGGCTCAACCTTTCGAGGGATCGTCACCCTGCGCAGCCGCATCCCGAACCACCAGCACAGGCACTGGCGCCAGCCGCAAAATCTGCTCCGCGCCGCTGCCCAGCAGCACACGCCCCAGGCCGCGCCGGCCGTGGGAGCCGACGACCACGAGGTCGGCGCCCCAGAGTTTGGCGGCTTCGGCCACGACTTCGCCCAGGCGTTTGCCGGGTTCTTCGCTGAGGCTCTGGTCGGCCGCTACACCGGCCGACTGCGCGATGGCCATGGCATCGGTCAGCACTTTGGCGCCGCCTTCGCGCAGCATGCCGGCCACGTCGCCGGAGTAAGTGCCGTCGGCAGCCATGGCGCCCAGTTCATTGATGGCATGCAGCAGCCGCACGCTGGCGCTGGTCTCGCGGGCCATGCGCAGGCCGGCCACCAGGGCCTTGTTGGAGGTTTCGCTGCCGTCTACGGGGATCAGGATTCGTTTGAACATGGTGACTGCCTCGGTCTGAAGTTGCGATAAAGACAGTGTTGGCTGTTTTGGGGCCGACAGTGTTGACGTGCGTCAACCGAAGGTGACTGGGGCGCCTCAGCAGCATGCGGTGGCGGGCACGTTCAAACCAGCGCTGCCGACTCCAGGTAGCCGGGAATCCTGCAGGGCCAGTGCAGCTCGCGTTCTATGCGCTGGCGCATCGCGTCGGCCGCTGCCGGTTCGCCGTGGGTGATAAAGGTCTGTTTGGGGGCGGACTTGAAACCATGCAGCCAGCCCATGATCTCGGCGGCATCCGAATGGGCCGACAAGTCGTCCAGCATGGCCACCTCGGCGCGCACCGGCACGTCCTGGCCGTGGATGCGCACCGTGGGCGCGCCGCCGGCAATGAGGGCGCCGCGCGTGCCGCCTGGCTGAAAGCCTGCAAACACGATGGTGTTGCGCTTATCGGGCGCAAAGGCCTTGAGGTGGTGGACCACGCGCCCCCCCGTGGCCATGCCGCTGGCGGCAATGATGACCATGGGGCCGTGCTTGGCATTGAGCAGGCGCGACTCTTCCGGTGATTCGACGATGTGGGCCGTATGCGCCATGGCTTCGCATTCCGCCGATGTCAGCCGCAGCTCGTCCTTGTGCTTGAGGTAGACCTGAGTGGCCTTGGCCGCCATCGGGCTGTTGAGGTAGACCGGCAGCTTGCGCGCAATGACACCCTGGGTCTTGAGCACCTCGATGCAATGCAGCAGGCTTTGCGCGCGCCCGACCGCGAAGGCCGGGATCACCACTACGCCGCCGCGCGCCGCCGTGCGCTGGATCACCTGGCCCAGCGCGAGCACGGGGTCGGAGTCCTTGTGCAGGCGGTCGCCATAGGTGGATTCCACCACCAGGTAATCGGCGCCGTCCATGGGGGAGGGTGGCTTGAGCACCAGGTCGTTGGGCCGGCCTATGTCGCCCGAAAACAGCAGGGAGCGCGAGCCGTTGTCCAGCCGCACGAAGGACGAGCCCACCATATGGCCTGAAGGCGACAGGCTGGCGTTCAGGCCCGGCGCCGGATGCCAGGGTTTGCCGGCGGGCACCGGGTGCAGCAGCTTGAGGCAGCGCAGCGCATCCTCGCGCGTGTACAGGGGCAGGGCCGGCGTGTGTTTCGAAAAACCGTGCCGGTTGGCGTATTCGGCTTCTTCCTCCTGCAGGTGGCCGGCGTCAGGCAGCAAGATGCGGCACAGGTCCGCCGTGCCCGGCGTGCAGAACACCTTGCCCTTGAAACCCTGGCGCGCCAGCAGCGGCAGGTAGCCGCTGTGGTCGATGTGGGCATGGGTCAGGATCACGGCGGCTATGCCGGCCGGATCCACCGGCAGCGGCGACCAGTTGCGCAGGCGCAGCGGCTTGTAGCCCTGGAACAGGCCGCAATCGACCAGCACGGCGGAATCGCCGGAGCGGACCAGGTATTTGGAGCCGGTGACGGTGTCGGTGGCACCCAGGAATTGGATTTTCATGGCTACAGCTTAGACGCGGTACAACCGGTGTATTTGATGTAGCGCAGGCACGGCGAATTTACTGTTCCGCGCAATTGGCCGGGACCTATTTGCACTTCTCGCGCATTGCCTGCGCGCGCTGGCGCATTTCGGGCGTCATTGACCTCATGTGCTCCTGCATCATCGCCTGCTGTTCTGTGGGAGGTTTGCCGCTCATCATGTTCCTGTGCATCTCGCACATGGCTTGCATGTCCATCGCGCCCGCCTGGGGGTGAGCATGGGCGTCGCTCGTTTGGGGCGCAGCGCAGCCGGCCAGTACTACGGCCAGGAGCGCGGACAAAACCAACGGGACTACTCGTGAAATCGGTGTCATGGGACTTCCTTTTGCAGGTGACTGCGGACCCGAATGCCGGAACTCCACATTACGCGCGCGCCCGGCCTGGCCGATTGACATGGATCAAGGTGAGAGCAACCAGATGCACTTCGCTGGGCAACCGAAAAAAAGTGCTTGACCTTGACCCTGGGGGAAGGTTGATAGTTGCTTCATCACTTCAAAAGGACATGCCATGGTTACCTTCCAAGTCAACGATATGACCTGCGGGCATTGCGCGAGCACCATCGCCAAGGCGGTCGCCGCAGTCGACAAGTCCGCGCGTGTTGAGGTCGACATCCCGCGAAAACGGGTGCGCGTCAGCGGCGAAACATCAGTAGCGGATCTGGCCGAGGCTATCCGGGACGCCGGATATACGCCTCAAGAGGTCCAGGCAGAGTCTGCCGGGGTTGCCCGAACGGAAAGCGGCTGCGGGTGCGGCTGCGGCCCTCAAAAAGCCGTCCCGATTGACGCAGGTCAAGCGCCTGCATCAGCTGCCGGCTCATGCTGCCGATAACCCAGGAGGCCACTATGGACCCGCATCGCGCACGCCCTTCATTCTGGAAGACGCCCTTAGGCGTCGTGTCCACCATCGTCGCCCTGGTTGCGAGCGCCTACCTGTGGGTTGCGCACCGGGATCACCTGCTCGCTTTGCTGCCCTTTGCATTGCTGGCCGCCTGCCCGCTGATGCATATGTTCATGCACCGCGGGCACGGACACGGCGGGCATTCGCAGGCTGAGAGTCAGGACAACAATGGCCCGCGCAACAGCTAAGGCGGCCGAGCTCGCTTCCGGACTGGGCGCCATCGTCCTGGGCGCCGGCCTGGCCTTGCTGGCGCCGGACGTCTTCCGCGGATTCGCAATCCCCATCCTCATGGCCGGGATCCTGGTACACGGGGCGGGCATGACCCTCAGGCACCGGCTGGAGACTGTCGAGCGCGAGCCCCTGGGGTGGGAGCGAGCACTCTTCTGGCTGTGCTGGCTGTGTCTGGGTGGATTGCTTGCCTGGATGCTCGTTCGGCTCTACACGATCTGAGTCCGCCCGCTGGATGTCCAGATTCAACTGAAATGAAAACGCAGGAGTAAGCATGCAGCAGGAACAACCGTCCCATGCGGGGCATGGACATAGTCATCAGGCGCAGGACGTAGCCGCCACAGCTCCGGTTCCGGTCGGCGAATACACCTGTCCGATGCACCCCGAAGTTCGGCAGAACGCACCCGGCAGATGCCCGAAATGTGGAATGCACCTGGAGCGCGTGGACTGGGCATCGAACCACGACGCTCATGCAAACCAGTCGCACCGGGATGTTCCTATGCAGGCAGCAGGTTCACGCGCCCCGCCGCCCGACGCCACGGTCAAGGGCGGCGGGAAGGTCGAATACACCTGCCCCATGCATCCGCAGATCCGTCAGATGGGACCAGGCAGCTGTCCCATCTGCGGCATGGCACTCGAGCCCGTGGTGGCAAGCGGCGACACGGGCGACAGCCCTGAACTGAGGGACATGACCCGCAGGTTCTGGATTGGCCTGGCGCTTACCTTGCCGGTTTTTGCGCTGGAAATGGGCAGCCACCTGCTCAACATCGGCCATTGGGTGCAGCCCCAGACTTCGAACTGGATACAGATGGCGCTGGGCACGCCTGCCGTGCTGTGGGCGGGATGGCCGTTCTTCGTGCGGGCCTGGGCGTCGGTGCGGAACCGAAGCCTCAACATGTTTACGTTGATCGCACTCGGCACAGGAGCGGCCTGGATCTACTCGATGGTGGGCACGCTCGCGCCCGCGCTGTTTCCGGCTGAACTGCGGAGCGATCATGGGGCGGTCGCCATCTACTTTGAAGCCGCCGCCGTGATCACTGTGCTGGTGCTTCTCGGCCAGGTGCTTGAACTGCGCGCCCGCGAGAAGACGTCGGGCGCCATCAAGGCCCTGTTGGACCTGGCACCCAAGACCGCGATCCGCGTTCGCGCCGACGGATCGGACGAAACGGTTCAGATCGACACGATCGAGGTCGGTGAGCAGCTACGGGTTCGTCCCGGCGAGAAGGTGCCGGTGGACGGCGAACTCATCGAGGGCAAAGGCACGGTCGACGAGTCGATGGTGACCGGCGAACCCATGCCCGTATCCAAAGCGCCGGGTTCCAAAGTCACCGCCGGAACGATCAACCAGACCGGCGGCTTCGTTATGCGTGCTGAAAAGGTGGGCGCCGACACGCTGCTCTCCCAGATCGTGCATATGGTCGCGGCCGCACAGCGCAGCCGTGCGCCCATTCAACGCATGGCCGACCAGGTGGCGGGGTGGTTCGTACCGGCTGTGATCGCGGTGGCCTTGGCCACCTTCGCTGTGTGGCTGCTGTGGGGCCCCAGTCCCGCGCTCTCCTATGCCCTGATCACCTCCGTGGCGGTGCTCATCATCGCCTGTCCTTGTGCGCTCGGTCTCGCGACGCCGATGTCCATCATGGTGGGGGTTGGGCGCGGTGCGCAGCATGGGGTGCTGATCCGCGATGCCGAGGCGCTGGAGCGCATGGAGAAGATCGACACCCTGGTGGTCGACAAAACCGGTACGCTGACCGAAGGCCGGCCCAAGGTCGTGCACATCGAGCCGGCCGCGGGATTTGAACCTGACGACGTTCTCCAGAAGCTCGCGAGCGTCGAACGCGCCAGCGAACACCCACTCGCGATGGCCGTCGTGGCTGCGGCCCTGGATCGCAAGCTGCCCTTTACGGAGGTGACCGATTTCGACTCTCCGGTTGGCAAAGGCGTTGTCGGCCGTCTTGGCGGGGGCCAGCTTGTGAGCGGGGCGACCAAATTCCTTGCCGAGCACGATATCGATGTGTCGCCCCTCCAGGCCGCGGCGGAGGAACAGAGGGCCCGATCCGCCACCGTCATCTTCGTGGCGTGGGATGGCAGGCTGGCGGGCTTCGTCGCCATCGCCGATCCGATCAAGCAGACCACGCCTGCCGCCCTCCACGCGCTGCGCGAAGCGGGCGTCAGAATCGTGATGCTGACGGGCGACGGGAAAACCACTGCCCTGGCGGTAGGAAAGCAGCTGGGGATTGACGAGGTTGTCGCGGAAGTGTTCCCCGAAGACAAGGCGAAGATCGTCCAGCGTCTGCGCAGCGAGGGGCGCATCGTCGCGATGGCGGGGGACGGCGTAAACGATGCGCCCGCACTGGCCGCTGCGGAAGTCGGCATCGCCATGGGCACCGGCACGGATGTCGCCATGGAAAGCTCGGGGGTGACGCTGCTAAAGGGCGACCTCATGGGCATTGTGCGCGCGCGCCGGCTCTCCCGTGCCACCATGCGCAACATCCGCCAGAACCTTTTCCTGTCCTTTGTTTACAACGTGGCCGGTGTACCTCTGGCTGCCGGGGTGCTCTATCCGTTCTTTGGCTGGCTGCTATCACCCGTCATCGCGGCTGCGGCCATGGCGCTGTCGTCCGTGAGTGTTATCGCCAACGCGTTGCGGTTGAGGACGGTGCGCGTGGAAGAGGACACGCGCAGCCCCGAAAAATGAGCACCACGTCTCACCTGAACCCGGCTCTCGAGGCCCGTCGCCGCCTGGGCACTCTCCTTGTCACGGTGCCCAGGTTGCTGGACCGGCATTTGCGGCGAGTGCTCGGGCGGCGCCGCTTCGCCTTCATTCCAAAACTTTTCGCTCTCGCCGGGACTTACAGGAAACAATTTTTCAGGCCGGACGATGACGCGCAACTACGGCGCGTCAAGGCTACTTTCCTGCTGGTCGGTGTCCTCTACAACGAACTGGCGAAAACGGAGGGCGCCGAACGCGCATTGTCGACAACACAATCCTTTCTGCATGACCTGGCTTGCGCCGTGCAGCGAAAAGCCTACTTCCCGCCCCACGGGAAGACCAGAACCTGGGACTATTTTCACGATGCGCATGAGGCGCAGATGCAAGAGGGCTTCATCAGCACGAACCAGAATGACGGAATCCACCGTTCTGACAATCTGGTCACGCTCGACATCGTTCGCTGCCGCTTCCACGAGTGCTTCAGGGACATGGGCAACCCCGCAATCACACTGGCGTTCTGCCGGTCTGACGAGACGGTGTTCAATGAATATTCGCCGATCATGCGCTTCCACCGGGGGCCGGCACCGGTTAACACGATTGCGCGCGGCGCGGCGCGCTGCACGTTTATCTACGAGCGGGAATCGTCCTGAAACACCACCCGCTGGGCTGGACATAGGTACGGCGTGTGGTTCAAGCGGCCGCCGGGTAGCCCACGGTCTGGGACAGCAGGACCTGCTCGTCGTGCGTCAGGCCCAGCGCATCGGCGATCGCCGCGCGGTCTATCCACGCGCGTATCACTGCGCCCAGGCCGCTGCTGGCAGCGTAGAGGTAGACGTTTTGCGCCATGGCCCCGGCCGCGACGTGGGCGTAGGCCTCGCGCCGGCCGGCGGGGATGAAGCCCATGCGCGCCTGGTTCACGACATAAACCAGGTCCAGGGGCGCTCGACGCGGATGAGCACATCGTCGGCCGGGCTCAGCCGCACGGCACCGCCCCAGACGATGCAGCCGCCGGTGCGCTCGACCGTGCGGCATATCTGCGCCGCGTCCGAAGAGCGAAAGCTCAGTCAAGGCCGCCGTCCTTGATTTACCTCAAGGCTTGAACCGGCCGGCCGCCATACCCTTTGCCGGTGGCCGATGCCCGCGCAGCGCCCGGTCTAACGCAGCTTTGTTGCGCGCAACCCCATAAGGAGCAGAACCATGTCCGAGCAAACCCTTATCGTTTGTTATTCCAACACCGGGACATCGCGCCGCGTGGCCGATCTCCTGTCGAGCAAATTCAAGTGGCCGTGCGGCCAGGTCAGCGAGGCGCGATCGCGCACCGGCGCTGCAGGCATGCTGCGCTGCGTGATGGATTCGCTGTTCAAGCGCCATCCCGCGATCCGTTATGAAGGGCCGGACCCGCGGGGTTTTGACACGGTTGTGCTGATCGCGCCCATCTGGCTTGCAGAGCTGGCGGGGCCCATGCGCAGTTTTGTGCGGGATCATGCACGAGGCCTCCAGCGCGTGGCGGTCATCTCTGTGATGGGCGGGCAGGGCGCGACCAATGCTTTCGCTGAAGTCGACCGGATCCTGGGCCGGCCTCCGATCCTGTCGACCTCATTCACCGCGCGCGCGGTGGACGACGGCAGCTATTCATCCGACCTGGAGGTATTCGGCAGCGCGGTCCGCGACAGCGCGAAGAACGAGGAAACGGTGCGCCCGACGACTTTGTCGCCCAGCGCCGTTTGATCGCATGGGCTCGATACACCAACTGCTGGTGCCGGTTGACGGCAGCCCGACCTCCACCAAGGCCCTGGATATCGCCATCGGGCTGGCGCGCCTGAACGGGGCGCATATACGGCTTTTTCATGTGATCGACGAGCTGGACCATGTCAACGGCTTTGAGACCCCGAAAACCTATCGCGAGGAGATGCTCCCGCTGATGCGCGCCGGAGGTGAAAAAATGCTGGCCCAGATGCGGTGCCGCGCCACCGAGCAAGGCCTGGTGTGCGACAGCGTGCTGGTGGAGTCGGGCGCCGGCCGCGTTTGCGAGCAGGTCGCCGAGGAGGCTCGCCTCGTCCATGCCGACATGGTTGTGCTGGGCTCGCACGGCAGGCGCGGCCTTGCGCGCATGTTGATGGGCAGCGATGCCGAGCAGATCGTGCGGCATGCACCGGTCCCCGTGCTGGTGGTGAAAGGCTGAAACCGGCCGCGCCGCTTCAGGTGTCGACTTCGAGCTTGTTGACAATGCGTATCACGCCCCTGGCCGCCAATGCCGCGCCGGCGGCCGCTTCGCGTTCGGCCAGGGAATGCACTTTGCCGTGCAGGGTGACCTCACCGCCCTCCACGTCGATCTGGATATGCCGGGCTTCGCGGTCGGCCTGGCGTGCCAGCGCCGCGGAAATCTCGGCCGCGACGTCGCGCGTGCTGACGGTGGGTTTCACCACAACGTTGTTGGACAGGCCGCGGACACCGACCAGGCCGCGCACGCATTTCTCGGCGGTGCTGCACTGGTAGGCCCAGTCGACGTCGCCCGTGAGGGTGAGCCAGCCTTTTTCCACCTCGACCCTGATCCGCTCGGGCGGCAAGAGCGCGCTCCAGCGCAGCGCGGAGGCGGCGGCCGTGGCGATTTCAGAGTCGCTGCGCTGGTGGGCCGCCCCCAGCTTGACATCCAGCTCTATCGCCAGCCCGCGCACACCGGCCACGCGGCGCACCGCCCGTTCCGCCGCGACTTTTTCGGCAAAAGTGTTCAAGTGCCCCGTGAGCGTGACGACACCGTCATTGACGATGACGCCTATGCCGGCTGAATTGACGGCGGGTTCCCAGGCCAGTTCGGCGGTGACATCAGCCTTGAGCTGAAAATCGGTTTTCATGGCTTGTTCCTTGGATGAAGTGGTCACCACCACAGGGCGGTGATGCCACTCACTGTAGGCAGGCGAGGCGGCGCCTGTCTTGATATTCCTCAAACGATGGCTTGTTGCGCAAGCCCTGCGCGATGCGGCGGGGCGGGGCCCTTCCACGCCGGCTTATGCGTCGGAACTGACCTCGGTGCCGGCGCGGCCCGCCAGCATCTCCTCGATCCCGGCCAGCGAACCTATCAAGGCCTTCTTTCCCGTCTTGAGGACGAAGCTGGCGGCGGCCTGCACCTTGGGGCCCATGGAGCCTGCGGGGAAGCTGTGCTCCAGGAGCTCCTGCGGCCTGACTTTGCCGAGCGCGCGCTGCGTCGGCTGCCCCCAGTCGAGGTAGACGGCGTCCACGTCGGTGGCGATCACCAGGCAGTCGGCACCCAGTTCCAGCGCGAGCAAGGCGCTGGTCAGGTCCTTGTCAATCACGGCGTCCACGCCTTCCAGGGGCCGCCCGCCGGCCGTACGCGCCACCGGGATGCCGCCACCGCCTGCGGCGATGACCACGGCCTGGTGCTGCAGCAGCCAGCGCAGCGGGTCCGCGCTCAGCACGCGCAGCGGCAGGGGCGAAGCCACAACGCGCCTGAAGCTTGCGCCGTCGGGCGCGATATGCCAGTGCATGGCTTGCGCAAGCCGCTGCGCTTCCTCCCGGGTATAGACAGGCCCTATGGGTTTGGTGGGCCGGCCGAAAGCCGGGTCGTTGAGATCGACTTCCACGCGCGTGAGCAGGGTGACCACGGAGCGGTTGGGGGCAAGCTGGTTGGCGAGCTCCTGCTCCAGCAGGTAGCCGATCATGCCCTCGGTCTGCGCGCCCAGCATGTCGAGCGGGTAGGGCGGCACCGCCGCGTAGGCCGAGTTCTGCAGCGCCAGCAGGCCTATCTGCGGCCCGTTGCCGTGGGTCACCACCAATTCGTGGTGAAGCGCGACGCGCGCCAGCTGGGCCGCCACGCCCCGGATGTTTTCCAGCAGGTGCTGCGCGCTGAGCGACTGGCCCCGGCGCAGCAAGGCATTGCCGCCCAGCGCCACGACCAGCCTCATGCCAGTGTGGCCACGAGCACGGCCTTGATGGTGTGCATGCGGTTTTCTGCCTGCGTGAACACGACGGATGCGTCGGATTCAAAAACCTCGTCGGTCACCTCGATCTCGCTGAGCCCATAACGCTCGTGGATCTGGCGCCCCACCTCGGTATCCAGGTTGTGGAAGGCCGGCAGGCAGTGCATGAAGCGGGTGCGCGGCTTGCCGGTGGCCTTCATCAGCGCGCTGTTGACCTGAAAGGGCAGCAGCTGCTCGATTCTGAGCTTCCAGGCCTCCTCGGGTTCGCCCATGGAAACCCAGACGTCGGTATAGAGAAAATCCGCGCCCTTGACGGCTTCGGCCGGATCGCTGCTGAGGGTGATGCGCGCGCCGGTTGTCCTGGCCAGCTCGCGCATTTGCGCGACCAGCGCGGGCGGCGGCATCAGCGCGGCGGGAGCGGCGATACGCACGTCCATGCCCATCTGCGTGCCGCCGACCAGCAGGGAGCAGCCCATGTTGAAGCGGGCGTCGCCCAGGTAGCAAAAAGACAGCTCATGCAGCGGCTTTTCGCCGAACTCCTGCATGGTCAGCAGGTCGGCCAGCACCTGGGTGGGATGCGCCTCGTCGGTAAGGCCGTTCCAGACCGGGACGTGAGAGAAGCGCGCGATTTCTTCCACCACGCTCTGGTGAAAGCCCCGGTACTCGATGCCGTCGTACAGCCGGCCCAGCACGCGGGCCGTGTCCTTGAGGGACTCCTTGTGGCCCAGCTGCGAGCTGACCGGGTCGATGTAAGTGACATGACCGCCCTGGTCGTGCACCGCGACTTCGAAGGCGCAGCGCGTGCGGGTGGAGGCTTTCTCGAAAATCAGCGCGATGTTTTTGCCCTTCAGGCGCGCCAGTTCGTTGCCCGCGTATTTGGAGCGCTTGAGTTCGGCGGCCAGGTCCAGCAGGAAACGGATGTCCCGCGGGGAAAAATCCTTGAGGTCCAGCAGGCTGCGGTTGTGAAGGTTAAAGCTCATGGGGGCCGTCTTTCGTTGTGTTGCAATGACGGCTCAGGCGGCGTCGCGCTCAATCGGGCAGGACATGCAGTGGCTGCCGCCGCGGCCGCGCCCCAGTTCGCCGCTGGGGATGGTGATGACTTCGACGCCGGCTTTGCGCAGCAGAGTGTTGGTATGGGTGTTGCGGTTGTAGGCCATGACGACGCCGGGCGACAGCGCCAGCACGTTGTTGCCGTCGTCCCACTGTTCGCGCTCGGCTTCATAGGCATTGCCGCCGGTGGCGACGACGCGCAGCCTGGGCAAGCCCAGCGCCTGCGCGAGCACCTCCAGCAGGGGCTCGGTTTCGGCCCTGACGTCCAGCTCACCCGGCTTCTCGCCGGGGCGCAGGCTGAACACGCGGATCGCCTGCACGATTTCCGGGAATACCGTGACCAGGTCGCGGTCGCAAAAGGTCAGCACCGTGTCCAGGTGCATGGCGCCGCGCGACTTGGGCAACTGGGCGGCCAGCACCCGGGTCGCGGCGTCGCGGGCAAACAGGCTGCGCGCGAGTTGGGTCACGGCCTGCGGCGAGGTCCGCTCGCCCATGCCGACCAGCACCAGGCCCTTGCCCAGCGGCATGACGTCACCGCCTTCGAGCGAGGCTTGCGCGTGCGACTTGCCCGGGTCGCCCCACCATTCGGTGACCTTGCCCGCGAACGCCGGATGAGAGCGGTAGATGGTCGCCATGAGCAGGCTTTCCCGACGGCGCGCGGGCCAGTACATGGCCCCGAGCGCCACGCCGTCGCCTATCCAGCAACTGCTGTCGCGCGTGAACAGGGTGTTGGGCAGGGCGGGCAGCAGCAGGTCCGAGGGGCTCGCGCAGACGGCCGTAAGGCCGGGCAGCTTGAAGGGCAGGTCCGCCGGCGTCAGCCCGCCGATCAGGAATTCGGCCAGCCGGGCCGGCGTCAGCTCCTGCAGCCAGGGCCGCAGCACAGCAGCGGCTTCAAAGTCGGTGCCGGCCAGTTCGCGGTCCAGCAGCCGGTCTCGCGCCATCGGGTTGCCGACCGTGACCGCGAGAAGGTCGTGCAGTTCCAGCACTTCCACGCCATGTTCCGTCATGGCGCTGGTAAAGGCGTAGTGGTCGTTTTTGGCCTGCGCGACCCACATCACGTCGTCGAACAGCATGTCCCGGCAGTTGGCGGGCGTCAGGCGCGTGTGCGCCAGGCCGGGCCTGCAGACCAGCACCTTGCGCAGCCGGCCCGTCTCTGAATGAACGCCGGCCATCACAGGCTCAACTTTCCGGCGGCCAGCATCCAGCCCGCGATCACCGCGAGCGAGAGCACAGCGGCCAGCATGGCTTTTTCGCCTGCGGTGAAGGGCTCACGGCGGGCCTGCCGTTTGGCGATGAAATACAGGGCCGCGCCGGGGGCGTAGAGCAGGGCGCTCAGCAGCAGGTATTTGGCGCCGGCGGCATACAGCAGCCACAGGCAATACACCGAGGCGAGCGCGGCCACCGGCAGGTCCAGCGCGCCGCGGGCGCCTTCGGGCGCCGGGCCCGCATCTTCACCGCGCATCGCCAGCTTGAAGCCGTAGAGCGCGCTGAACAGGTAGGGCAGCAGGATCATGGCGGTCGACAGCGAGATCAGCGCCAGGTAGGACGCCTTGGACACCAGGGTGACGATGAGGAAGAGCTGCACCATGGCGCTGCTCAGCCACAAGGCATTGGCCGGCACGCCCTTGCCGCTCTGGCGGCCCAGCCATTCGGGCATGACGCCGCTGTTGGCCGGCGTGAACAGCGACTCGGCGGCCAGCAGCGTCCAGGCCAGGAAACCGCCGCCCACGGAAACGATCAGCCCTATATAGATGAGCACGGCGCCCCAGGTGCCCACGGCTTTTTCCAATACGCCGGCCATGGAAGGGTTTTTCAGCCCGGCCAGTTCCGGCTGCGTGAAGATGCCCAGGGAGAGCAGCGAGACGGCCATCAGCAGGGCCAGGCAGATCAAAAAGCCGATGACCGTGGCTTTGCCGACGTCCTTGCGCTGGCGCGCGCGCGCCGAATAGACACTCGCGCCCTCGATGCCGATAAAGACCCAGACCGTCACCAGCATGGTGCTCTTGACCTGCTCCAGCACGGAGCCGAGCTTGGCGCCACCCCAGAAGTCCAGGTTGAAGGTGGGCGCCTGGAACGCGGCCGCGGCCAGCACAATGAAGAGCAGCAGCGGAATAACCTTGGCCACCGTGACCACGGCATTGACCCAGGCGGCGGTGTTGATGCCGCGCAGCACCAGCGCATGGACCACCCACAGGACCACCGACGCGCCGGCGACGGCCGCGGGGGTATTGCCTTCGCCGAAAGCCGGGAAGAAGTAACCGAGTGCGCCGAACGCGGCCACCAGGTAGCCGACGTTGCCTATCCAGGCGCTGATCCAGTAACCCCAGGCGGAGTTAAAGCCGATGTAATCGCCCGAGAGCGCATGCGCATAGGCGTAGACGCCGTTGTCCAGTTCAGGCTTGCGCAGCGCCAGCGTCTGGTAGACGCGCGCCAGCACCAGCATGCCCACGCCCGTGACCAGCCAGCCGATCAGGATGGCGCCCGCACCGGCACCCGCGGCCATGTTCTGCGGCAGGCCGAAGATGCCGCTACCAATGATGGAGCCCGTCACCAGCGCGATCAGCAATCCCAGGCCCAGGCCGCCTTGCGCCTGGCGTGTGGTGGGAATGGCCCGCGCCGGCGACACCGGGGTCCGGGTGTTTGACAGTGTGCTCATGGCGTGTTCTCGCTCTCGGCAGATGTGATGGGAGGAGCTACTTGACCAGCAGCACCGGAACGTCGACATCGGCCACCACGCGCTGGGCGACGCTGCCGAGCAGGGCGCGGCCCAGCAGGCCGTGGCCGTGGGTGCCCATGACCACCATGTGGACCTTCTCGCGTTTTGCCGCCTGTGCGATCTGGGTTGCGGGCGTGCCGGCAACCCAGGAGGCTTTGAAGGGAATTTTGTGGCGACTGAGGAAGTTCCTGATGGGGTCCAGCACTTTCCCGGCTTCCTCGGTGTGCCAGGCGCGGACGGTGGCCGCGCCCAGCATGGTCTTGACGCGCGGGGAGACGGCGATCTGCACATTGAGCACGATCAGCTCTGCGTCGGGGCCCATCAGGGTTTCGTGGGTGACCAGGAAGGCCAGGGCTTTTTTGGTGAACTTGCTGCCGTCAACGGCCAGAAGGACTCTCATGCTGTTCTCCAGAAAAAATATTGAAACGGCGCGCGCTCAGCGCAGGACCAGGACGGGAATGCTGCTGTGCGTGAGCACCTGCTGGGTCTCGCTGCCGAGCAGGATGCGCGAGATGCCCTTGCGGCCGTGCGAGGCCATGACGATGAGGTCGCACTTGTTCTTTTTGGCCGTGGCCAGGATGGAGGCCGCGACAAGGTCGGACTTGACGGTCACGGCCTTGGCCTTGACGCCCGCGGCTTCGGCGGTCTTGCACACCGCGTCGACAACGGCCTGGCCCCTGTCAGCCCAATCTTTTTCGATGCGCCCGACTTCCTGAGGCGAAATGTTGGCGCCGCCCTCGAAGTAGCTCATGGGATAACGCGGCACGATGTTGAGCGCCACCAGTCCGGCCTCCAGGGATGCCGCGAGGGCGATGGCGTCCTTGACCGCTTTTTTGGAAAGTGTGGAGCCGTCGGTGGCAACAAGAATGCGTTTGTACATGGTGGTTCTCCTGTGTTGATGTGCCGCAGTCTAGGAGCGCCGTCCGGGCCCCGGCTTGATCCATATCAAGGGCGCGGCACATGGTTGCGACCCGCTGTTCCGGCGTTTTTGATGAGGTCTTTCTATGCGTGCAAAACCGCATCGGCCCGCATCGGCCCGGAAGATGTCCGATGCCATCAGCTGACTGTGCGCGCGGCATCGGGAGGTGTCTGTTCGCCAGCAGACGTAAGCCACAGCGCCAGACTGCCAGCCGACACCCGCGAACACCCGCGGGCACCCTCGGAAGTGCCCATGGCCCTTGGTTTGATCCATGTCAAGGGCATGGCACCCTGCGCTGGCTAAGCTTTCGCCATGCAAACCGCCCCCTCCTTGCCGCTGCTTTCCGCCGGCCCCATGCCGCCTGCCGCCGGCAGCGCTGCGCAATGGGCGGCGCTGGACGAGCCGGCCGAATGGGAGGGTTTCAGCCGGCCGGCCGCCGGCCGCGAGGACTGGTGGGAGTCCTGCCTGGCGATCGAAGGCATGCATTGCGCGGCCTGCGCGCTCACCGTCGAGTCGGTGTTGCGCAAGCTGCCCGGCGTGGATACGGTGCAGGTCAACGGCGTCACGGCCACGGCGCGGCTTCAGTGGCAGCCGCAGGCCACGCGGCCTTCGGCCTGGATGGCCGCGCTGCGCCAGGCCGGCTACGGCGCCTTGCCGGCCGGCGACCTGCTGCTGGCCGGCAAGCGGCAGCGGGCCCAGCGCCTGATGCTCTGGCGCTGGCTGGTGGCCGGCTTTTGCATGATGCAGGTCATGATGTATGCGGCGCCGGCCTACCTGGCGCCGGCCGGCGAGATCACGCCCGACATCCGGGCGCTGCTGGGCTGGGCCTCCTGGGTGCTGACCCTGCCGGTGCTGCTGTTTTCCTGCTGGCCGTTTTTTGCGGCGGCGCTGCGTGATGTGCGCCACCTGCGCATAGGCATGGACGTGCCGGTGGCGCTGGGCGTGCTGATCGCCTTCGGGGCCAGCACGGCCGCGACCTTTGACCCGGCCAGCCCCTGGGGCGAGCATGCCTCCTACGACTCGGTGCCCATGTTTGTGTTTTTCCTGCTGTCGGGCCGGCTGCTGGAGCAGCGCCTGCGCGACCGCACCGCCGGCGCGCTGGAGGCACTGATGCGCCGCCTGCCGGACAGCGTGGAGCGGCAGGAAGCCGACGGCAGCTTCCGCGCGGTGGCCGTGCGCCGGCTTGCCGTGGGCGATCTGGTTCGCGTGCTGCCGGGCCAGGCCTTTCCGGCCGATGGGGAGGTGGAAACCGGTGAAAGCCGGGTCGACCAGTCGCTGCTGACCGGTGAATCCAAACCCTTGCTGCGGCGCGCCGGCGACGGCGTCATTGCCGGCAGCCACAACCTCACCAGCTTGCTGCTGGTGCGCGTGCGGCGGGTCGGTGCGCAAACCCGTTACGCCGAAATCGTCGCGCTGATGGAGCAGGCCTCGCTCGAAAAACCCGGCCTGGTGCAACTGGTGGACCGCATCGCCAGCCCTTTCCTGGCGGCCGTGTTGCTGGCCGCCGCCGCTGCCGCCTGGTGGTGGTGGCCTTTCGGCCAGGCGCATGCGATGGCGGTCGCGGTCTCGGTGCTCATCGTGACCTGCCCCTGCGCCTTGTCGCTGGCCACGCCGGCGGCCATGCTGGCCGGCGCGGGCGCGCTGGCGCGGCGCGGCGTGCTGGTGCGCAGACTGCAGGCGCTTGAAAGCTGCGCGGCCGTGGACACCGTGATCTTCGACAAGACCGGCACGCTGACAGAAGACCGCATGGATGTGGTCATGGCCTACACGCCCGCCGGCGTGGACCGGGACGAAGTGTGCGAAAGGGCGGGCGCGCTGGCCAGGCAGTCGCTGCATCCGGTTTCGCGCGCCATCGCCGCGCGCTTTCCCGTGAATGCTTCTGCGCCGGGCTGGGTGGCCAGCGAGGTGGAGGAGGTCGCCGGCCGCGGCCTGCGCGGCAAGGTCGCCAGGCTGGACGGCAGCGATGCGCGCTACCTCTACCTGGGCTCGGCCTCTTTTTGCCGCGCGCCTGTGCCGGGCCGTGATGCCCCGGTCCCGCAGGCACACCTGTCCGACGGCGAGCATTACCTGGCAGGCTTCGAGCTGGACGAGGCGATCAGGCCCGACGCGGCGCAGGCCGTGGCGGCCTTGCTCCAACTCGGTGTCCGCGTGCAGCTGCTGTCGGGCGATACCGGCCAGGCCGTGGCCCACCTGGCGCGCCGCGCCGGCATCGAGTGGTGCTTCGGCGAATGCACGCCAGAGATGAAACTGGAACATGTGCGCAGGCTCCAGCGCGAAGGCCACCGCGTCATGATGGTGGGCGACGGCATGAACGACGGGCCGGTGCTGGCCGCAGCCGATGTGTCCATGGCCATGGGCCAGGCCGTGCCGCTGGCCCAGGCCAGGGCGGATTTCATCATGACCGGCAACCGGCTTGCCAGCGTGGCGGCGCTGCTGGCGCAGGCGCGGCGAACCAGGAGGGTGGTGCGCCAGAACCTGCTGTGGGCCGCGCTGTACAACGCGGCCTGCGTGCCGCTGGCCATCGCGGGCCTGATGCCGACCTGGCTGGCCGGCTTTGGCATGGCGGCGAGTTCGCTGCTGGTGGTGGCCAATTCGGCCCGGCTGGCGCGTTATCCACGAGAGAACTGAATGGACATCCTGTTTTTACTGATACCGCTGTCCGTCGTGCTGGCGCTGCTCATCATTGGCGCGCTGGGCTGGGCCGTGTGGCGTGGCCAATTTGAGGCACTCGAGCAGGAAGCCGAGCGCATTCTTCACGGCGATTGAC
>Ga0102589_1002451_pt1 | contig 21494 bp, 16 predicted proteins | sample AraplaMF_Col_mLB_FD_76858 | JGI IMG/M metagenome (GOLD analysis project Ga0102589, IMG submission 76858) | Arabidopsis root microbial communities from the University of North Carolina, USA - plate scrape MF_Col_mLB | ecosystem: Host-associated > Plants > Roots > Endosphere | place: USA... | reverse complement strand
GCGTGTAGTGGATGACTTCGGGGCTGTTGTAGAGGTTCCACGGCGTGAGGAACACCGAGCCCACCGCGGCGATCATGCCGCCCGTGCGCCAGCTGATGTGCTGCGGCGCCACGTTGGAGAAGTCGAACGCGGGCGAGACGAAGTTCGCGACGATGTTGATGCCGATGGTGGCGATCATGAAGGTCAGCGCGCCCAGCACGACGGCGGTGGTGCTGTCGATCTTGCCCACGGTGTGTACCGGGTCGGTGATGAGTTCGCCGAACACCGGCAGCGTGGCGGCGGTGGTGATGACCGTCAGCAGAGAGAAGAACACGAAGTTGACCGGCAGGCCCCAGAAGTTGCCCTTCTTCACCGCCTCGAAGCTCTTGCCGTAGCGCGAGAAGTCGCCGAAGTTGAGCATCGGGCCGCTGAAGTAGCTCACCACCAGCGCAATGGCCGAGAGCATCACGGGCAGCGCGTCCCAGCCCTGGAACTTGATGCCGCCCAGGTTCAGGTCGATCCTGCTCCAGCCGGCCTTCCACACCAGCCAGCCGCACAGGATGGCCATGACCACGTACACGGCGGGGCCGGCCCAGTCGATGAATTTGCGGATCGCGTCCATGCCGTGCCAGAACACGAAGGCCTGCAGCACCCACATGACCATGAACGCGACCCAGCCCAGGGCGGAGAGGCCCGCGAAGCCGTACTTCGTGACCTCGGCGTAAGGCGCCAGGCCCGGCGCCATGTGCAGCGCCAGCACCATGAAGGCCGCCGAGGCGAGGTAGGTCTGCACGCCGTACCAGGCCACCGCGATCAGCCCGCGGATGATGGCCGGGATGTTCGCGCCCAGCACGCCGAAGGGCGCGCGGCACACCACCGGGTAGGGCACGCCCGTCACCTGGCTGGGCTTGGCCACGAGGTTGCAGAAGATCTGCACGATCACGATGCCCACCAGCAGCGACACCAGCACCTGCCAGCTCGAAAGGCCCAGCGCGAAGAGGCTGCCCGCGGTGATGTAGCCGCCCACGCTGTGCACGTCGGACATCCAGAACGCGAAGATGTTGTATTGCCCCCAGGTCTGCTTCTTCAGCGGAGCGAGGTCTTCGTTGGTCAGCCGCGGGTGGTAGCCCGGCTTGATGACGGCGTTCGATTCTGCGTGCGGCGCAATGCCGGCTTCGCTCGCCCCCGTGGGGGCCTGGCTGACGACTGTGCTCATGGTCTTACCTCTTGCGGGTGGGTGGATCAGAACCGGTTTTGACGCAAATTTCGCGCCGGATTATCGGGTGCGTTATTTGTATACAAAAAACGAACGCAATCAAGGTCATTCGAGAACTCATATATCGGTGTAATCCCTGAGGTTTCTCGCGTTGGCGCCGGGTGCGGCGCCAACGCCCGGGCATGCGCGGACCGAGGGAGAGAAGGGCTGGAGAGACAGGGAGTCCGGATGCCTCGGGATGGGGCGAGGCCGCGTAGCGATGCACTCGTGAGGTGCGCCGCTACGTGGTCGGTACTGCCCGATGCGGCGGCGCGGCGCGCGTGACGACCTTACTGGCCGTGCTCTTTCTTGTGCGGCGGAGCGGCGTGCTCGTGCGGAGCCGGGGGATGCTCGGGATGCCCATGCGGGGGCGCTGGCGGGTGCGGTCTGGGTGCGGGAGCTACCGGTGCTGGCATCGGCCTTGGCTGGCGCTGGAGCTTCTGATCGCCTCCATCGTGCGCTGCGAATGCCGGGCGCCCTTGATGTGCCATTCGAGGATCTTCGGTCGGCGGCTTCGGTCGTTGGGGCATCTCGGCGCGAGCCTGCGCCGGTGTCGGCGAGGCCATCGCGGGCTCAGGTCTCTTGGCAGGCGCTTCGGACATGAGCGGCTCGGGACGCGACTGCGGTGCAGGATGCGGCGAGGGCTCGCCATGCGCCTGCGGCTCGTGCTGTGCCTGAGGCGCAGAGGGCGGCTGCGGCTGCGAAGGCGGGCGAACCGCAGCAGCCTGTTGTGCGGCCGGAGTGCCGGGAGCCGCAGGGCGGACAGCTTCCGCCGACCGTGCAGCGGGCGGCGGCTGGCGATCGGCCGGCAGCGCGGCGACCGGCTTCGCGCTCGCCGGAACGGGCGCCATCGCACGCACGACGGGCGGCAGCGCGGCGGCAAGGTGAGCGCTCGCCGGCACTGCCGCTTCGAATGGCCGCCCGCTCGCCGTTGCACTCGCGGGCGCCACTACTTTCACTGTCTGGTTGTTGTTGGTGATGTTCGTGACGTTGGTGATGTTGTTGACCGTCGTGTTGTTCGTCACGTTGTTGATCGTGGTGTTCTGCACGCGCATGCCGACGTTGGTGACCGGGGGCGCACTGACGACCACCGCCGGCGGCGTACCGATCGGGGCAGGCACGATCAGGCCGAGCCGCGAACCGGGAGGCGCGGGAACGAACACGCCCGGTGGCCCGATCGGAGCGATCCCTGCCACCACGCCGGCAGCCGCCACCGACACCGCGAGACTCAGGCCCAAGGGCGGCGGCACGAACGCGACGCCCGGCGGCGACCAATGGCCTGCGACGAAGACCACCACGTTGTCGCGATGCTCGTAATAAGGCTGCACCCATCCATAGCCGGGCTGTGGTGGCGCGGACCAGCGGCCTGCGGCCCACACCCAGTTGCCGTGCCATGTCCAGTAGCCGCCGGTCCACACCGCTCCTACGAACGGCGAGGGCGGCGGCACTTCGACGAGCATCGGCGGCGGAGCCCATGCCACCGCGATGGGAGGAGGCTGATACAGCGGCGGATCGACATAGACGCTCACGACTGGCGGTGTGGCGACGACTACGTGCGCGGGCTGCACGACGGTGCGGACTACCGGGGCCGGTGGTTGAACGACACAGCCTGCGGTCAGGCTCACCACCAGAACTCCTGCGAGTTGAAAGACGGGGAGAGAAGATGCTTTTCTCATTCGATATTCCCGATGACGTGCACGAATGGCACAGGGAACGACCTAACGGGCTCTCGAAAACAGTCGATGACAGCGCCGAAATGAATTTCATGCAGTAACGATATTTCCCGTTCGGGTCGATCCGTGTCAGGCTGCGCTCAGCCTGGATCACCTCGACAAGGAAAGGAACGAACGCTCCACATGCAGGAAGATGAAAAGACCGATCGTCTTCCTAAGTAATGAATTAGATCAATGATTTGAAGCAAACATATAACGGCGCGGTAGCTCCATCTTGGCGCTTTGGAAGGAGAAACTGTGCGGCTGCTGGATTCCCAACTTTCTCTCGAACCCGAATCGAGCGGTTCACTCATCGAGGTCTCGACGGGCCCGGTTAAGAGGCCGGCCGAAGATATCGATGTCACCCGGATATTGCTCGTCGATCATCGCTCCAGCTTTTGCGATTCGATGAATGAAGCGTTGCAGCAGCGAGGGGTAATGATCGATATAGCGCGCGGCAACAATGCGGCAGCGACCCCTGCGCTTGCAAGGGACTATTCGCTGGTTCTGTTGAACTCCATGCAGCTCGGCAGCGCAGGACTGAGTGCCGTGCGATCGATCCGGCGCAAGACGAATGCCCCTCTGCTCGTTCTTACCGAGCGCGACAGCGTGGCCCTGCGCCTGGCGGGGCTGGAACTTGGCGCGAGCGACTATCTGGTCAAGCCGTTCACGATGCCCCAACTGCTGGCGCGCATCAGGGCATTGGCACGCAACTGCGTTGCACGCCCCCAGCCGATACTGTGGCTGGGCGACCTGGAAATCAACGAGCGCGATGCGACGAGCCGCCGCGACGGCAAGGACCTCGGGCTGACCAGGATGGAGTTCGTGCTGTTGCTTGCCCTGCTTCGCAACCAGGGGCGCGTGATGTCGCGCGAAACGCTCGCCCGCGAAGTCTGGGGCACGGAGTTCGATCCCGCCACCAACGCGATCAACGTGGCCATACTGCGCCTGCGCAACAAGGTCGACGCACCGTTCGACGTGAAGCTGCTGCACACGGTGCGAGGCGAGGGCTACGTGCTCGAACTCCGGTCTCGCTCCTGAGCGAGCCTCCTGCAGTCTCTCCGTTCGTCCTACGGCAGTTCGCGCGCACTCACGGGGTCGGCCGTCGGCGGCAGCGCGCCGCGCAATGGGCTCGGCGCGAGTTCGCGGCCATCGGAGGCAGCCCGCGGTGGCGGGATGAGCTCGGTGCCTTCCATGCGCGTGCTGCCGCTTCGGCCCGGTGCGCGCACGAGCGGCGCGTTGGGCAGCAGCGGCGCTGCATCCACCGCGCGCAGCATGAGGTTGGCGGTGTCCGGCTGCGTGCGCTGCTGCATGCTGCGGATCTCGTCGTAGCGGCCGTAGGAGAAGGACTCGACGGAGTCTGCATCGCGCATCACGGCGGGACGCAGGAACATCATCAGGTTGCTCTTGGTGCGCGTCCGGTTCTCGTTCTTGAACAGATTGCCCACCACTGGCACGTCTCCCGCCAGCGGCACTTTCTCGATGGTGTTGTTGTAGGTGTCGGACAGCAGGCCGCCGAGCATGACCAGGCCACCGTCCTCCACCAGCACGTTCGACTCGATCGAGCGCTTGTTGGTGGTCGGGCCGTTCTGGTTGTTCACCGTGTTCTGGTCGACCGTCGAGGCCTCCTGGAAGATGGTGAGCTTCACCGTGCCGTTCTCGTTGATGGTCGGGCGCACCCGCAGCGTGAGGCCCACGTCCTTGCGTTCCACGGTGGTGAACGGATTGACGCCGACCGAGCCGGCCGCGCTCGCGTACTGGCCCGTGACGAAGGGCACGTTCTGGCCGATCACGATGCGGGCTTCCTCGTTGTCCAGCGTCAGCAGGTTGGGCGTGGAGAGGATGTTGGCATCGCCGTCGCTGCTGAAGAAGTTGGCGATGGCGCCCAGCACGTACTGTCCGCCGATCCTGGCTCCGACGCCGATGTTCAGCCCCGTCGGGATCTGGCCCGCCACGCCGGCGGCGTTGCGCGTGGCCAGCGCCTGCGTCAGCGCCAGGATGTTGTTCCTGTTGAGGCTGGAATTGGTGCCGATGACCGCGTTGCGGCCCAGCGCGCTCTGCCACTGCACGCCGAAGCTCGCGGCCTTGCTGGCATTCACCTCGACGATCAGCGCCTCGATCATCACCTGCGCGCGCCGGCCGTCGAGCCTGTCGATCACCGCGCGCATCTGCCTGTATTGCGGCTCGGAGGCGGTGATGATCAGCGAATTGGTCGACGGGTCGGCCTGGATCTGGCCACCGGTGGAGGGCTGGTTCGCGTTGTTCAGCGGTGCGTCGGCTGCGCTCGAAGCGCCGCCCTGTCCGCCGCCGTTCGGGCCCGCCGGCGAGGCTTGCTGCTGGCCTTGCTGGGAAACGCCGCCTGCGGCCTGGGTCGCGTTCTGCTGGCCCGCCGCCATCGCGGCACGCAGCGTGACGGCGAGCCGCACCGCATCCGCATTCTTCAGATAGACCACGTAGATGTTGCCGGCGGCGCCGTTTCCGGTGTCTGCCGGCGCGCGGTCGAGTTTGTCGACCAGCGCGCGCACGAGCTGCATGCGCGCCGGGTTGGCAGCCCGCATGAGCACCGAGTTGCTGCGCGGGTCGGCCATCAGGGTGGTGCGGAACGACGAGTCTGCTGCGCTGGCGATGGGCGCCGCATCCGGCGACCCCGACGTGCCCGACATGCCTGAAATGGCCGACCCGCCCGATGCACCCGAGCTGCCGCCGTCGATCAGCCGCTGCAGCATCGGCACGATGTCGGTTGCGAGTGCGTACCGCAGCTGGATGATCTCGACGTCGGACGCGTTCGGAACATCCAGCGAAGCGATGACGCGCGCAAGCCGGCGCATGTTGTCGGCGTAGTCGGTGATCACCAGCGAGTTGGTGCCCGGGTTCACGTTGATGCTGTTGTTCGGCGCGATCAGCGGGCGCAGCACCGGCAGCAGGTTGTTCGGCGACTCGTAGTTGAGCCTGAAGATCTGCGTGACGACCTGGTTGCCGGCGTTCGACGGGATGGCGCCGATCGAGGTATTGACGGTGCCGCTCTGCAGCTTGGCGCTGGCCTCGGGCACCACCTTGTAGAGCCCTTCGGCTTCCACCAGTGCGAAGCCGCGCAGGCGCAGCGCGAGGGCGAATTGGTCGAAGGCCGCGGCCGGGGGGATCGCTCGCTCGGTGACGAGGTTCATCGTGCCCTTTACGCGCGGGTCGATCGCCACGTCGCGGCCGGTGACCACTGCCATGGTGCGGGCCACCGCCTCGATGTCTGCGTTGAAGAAGTTCAGCGTGATGGGCTCGCCGCCGGCCGGCGCTGCCTTGGCGGTGGCGGGCGTGCGAGCTGGCGTCGGGGCGGCGGCAGCGCTGGCGGACTGCAGCGTGACCTTGAGCGAACTGCCCTGCATCTCGGTCTTGTACGAAGCGGGTTGCCACAGGTTCAGCACGACCCGGCTGCGTTCTCCTGCCTGTACTACGTTGATCGAGCGCAGGTTGGCCTGGTTCACCTCGACGGCCGCGCGGCCGACTTCGCTGGCGACGCCGGGAAAGTCGAGCGCGATGCGCGCAGGGTTCTGTATGGCGAATCCGCCCGGCAGCTCATCGAGCGGCTGCGCCAGGTCGATCTGAACGACCGCGGCTCCATGCTGCACGTAGCCCGACACCGCCTTGATGGTGTTCTGCGCATGGGCCAGCCCCAATGCGCCGCAGAGCAGCAGGCCGAGGCATGCGGCGCGAACGCCGCGCGCGGCGGGAAGCGATGCCTTCATGCGTCAGTGCCCGCAAGACCTGCGGTGGCAGGGGTACTTCGCAGCTGCAAGGCTCTTCCGCCCGGGCATGGCGAGGGCTGGAACGAACGGACGCATTCCGGGCCGATGGCCGGCCGGTTCCTCATGCATGTTCGAATCGCGGAGCAAAACGGCATCAGAGGCCGACAACGATGGTTTGAGTTTCCGCACCGATCCACATCGTTGCTGCTTGGGGCTATGCCGGAAGATGGATGCGCCGTCCGGGGCCTCCAGGCACGCATGCTCGCTGATTTGCCTTCTTGCCACTAGCCGTCTAAATGAAATTGAGAACCTCAATTTTGCATGCAATCGGCTGGCGCCCGGGCCGGGATGGCTGGCGAGGTGCCTTCACGAACTTTGCGGCATGCGGCAGCGACGGGGTCCGCTCGCGGCCTTGGCCGCCATTGCAGCCCTCTGGCACGCAATGGCCCATGAGGCGAGGGGACGCTGGCGCCTGGCGCGCGGGGACCCTTAAGATGCGCTCGCCCGCAGCGGCCGCCGGCCGCACGTGCTGCAACCGCGTCGTTCCATGCTCGAACTTCTTACTGACCCTCAGGTCTGGATCGCCTTCGCCACCCTGACCGCGCTGGAGCTGGTCCTCGGTATCGACAACATCATCTTCATCTCGATCCTGGTCGACAAGCTGCCCGTGGCCCAGCGGGAGTTCGCGCGGCGCATCGGCCTTTTCATGGCCATGTTCATGCGCATCGGGCTGCTCCTGGTGCTCGCGTGGATCGTCGGCCTGGTGGCGCCGCTCTTCACCGTGTTCAGCAAGGAGATCTCGGGGCGCGACCTGATCCTCATCCTGGGCGGGCTGTTCCTCATCTGGAAGAGCACCAGCGAGGTCCACCAGTCGCTCGAAGGCGAGCATGAGCACAAGCAGAGCGCCGCCAAGGCGACCTTCGCCTCGGTGATCCTGCAGATCATGATCATCGACCTGGTGTTCTCGCTCGACTCCATCATCACCGCCGTGGGCATGGTGGACGACGTGCGCGTGATGATCGCGGCCGTGGTCGCCTCGGTGCTGCTGATGATGCTGTTCGCAGGCCCCATCGGCCGCTTCGTCTCGGCCCATCCGACCATCAAGATGCTGGCGCTGTCCTTCCTGGTGGTGGTGGGCGTCGTGCTCGTGGCCGAAGGCTTCGACCATCACGTGCCCAAGGGCTATGTGTATTTCGCGATGGCGTTCTCTCTGATCGTGGAGATGCTCAACATCCGCATGCGTACGAAGGCCGCCCGGCGCGTCGAACTGAACCCGCCGCGCATGCCTGGCGATTGAAGCGCAGGCCGCTCGGCGTTCGGCCGCCTGGCTACTGCGCCGCGACCTTCACGAACACCGGGTTCGAATAGAACCACAGGTCGCTGTAGTTGCGTGCGTTGATCGCGTTGAAGCGGGCCACGTTGTCGGTGCCGGTGGTCTGCGCGTCGAACAGTGGCTCGCCACCAGCGGTTTCGTTGGGCACGTCGGTGCCCAGGTTGGTGCCGCGCAGGCGGAAGTACTGGTTGCTGCCGGCCTTCACCGTGTAGCTCACCGTGAAGTAGCCCTCGGTATCGAGCTTCCAGTCGCTGCGCGTGAAGCGCTTGAGCACGCGCGTCGACGGGTTGGTGTCGCGCGAATAGCCCGCCGTGCCGGGCAGCTCCGGGCCGGTCACGTCGCCGGCAATCAGGTCGATGTGGTCGACCACCGGCTTCACGTTGGCGAAGATGCCGCTGCCGAGCTGGTATTCGAAGTTGTTGCGCTCCGGACTCCTGAAGCGGATGGTGATCTTCAGGTCTTCACCTGCCTTGGCTGCCACTTCCGAACCCATCTCGCCGGAAGCCTTGGCGCCTTGCACCTTGAAGTCGAGTGCGTCGATCAGGCCGCCGTTCACCGCGAAGAGCTTGCCCGAGCGCATGGCAGCAAGCAGCGACTTCGGATCCTTGATGTCGCCGAACAGGTGGTTCTTCGCGTACTCGCCCGGCGCGTAGCCGCTGCTGTACTGGCCCTTCGAGATGGTGAAGTGGTAGTCGGAGTCGGCCACGTTCCAGATGTGGCGGCCTTCGGAGAGCAGCGCGTCCCAGGTGCCGCCGAGCTTGGCGACGAGGTAGTCCACGCCACCGTAGGTGCGCGAGGGCAGGTTGGCGTCGGTATAGGCGCTGTTGTAGCCGCCGCGGTCGGGCTCCATCTGGTTGCCGACCATGCCTTCGAGCGAGAACACGATGTTCGGCGCCAGGTCGTTCATCTCGCGCAGCTGGGCGATCGTGTACTTGCCGGGGTTGCGCGAGGGATGGTTGATCTGCAGGTAGCTGGTGTCTGGGTAGTTCTTCTTGAGCCACGCGATCGCGGCCATGGTCTCGGCGTGGGTGTTGTAGCCGGTGCCGGCCTTCGGGCCCCAGGCGGCGACGTCAGCGGCCGGGAACAGCGCCGGGTCGCGGTTGGTGAAGAGGTATTCGAACTGGCTCGCTGCCTTGAGCGCGGCGTCCGACATGGGGTTGTCGGTCAGGATGCCGACGTTGCCGTGGTCGTGCGAGGGCATGTCCCATTCGAAGGCCGCGAAGATGGTCTTGTCGGCGTACTTGCCGTTGGCCTGCAGCGCCTTGATGCGCGGCACCTGGTACTTGGCCATGCCTTCGGAGAAGGGGATCGAAGCGGCCAGCTTGTTGCCGTCGTTGTCGTACGAGGACAGGCGCAGGTGGTCCGAAATCGCGGCCCAGTCGAGGCCGAACTTGTCGAAGGCCTTGGACAGTACCTGGTCGAGCGTGGTGACCTGCTGCGTGTCGTCCGACTGCATCGTGTGGATGTGCAAGTCGCCCACGGTCCAGCGGCCGGCCGGCGCGGCTGGGCCGGGATCGGCGGCGGGTGCAGGAGCGGGCGCGGGCGCGACGGCGGGCGGGTTGCCGGTTGCCACGGGAAGGAAGGCCGGGCCGCCGGCGCTTCCGCTGCCGCCGCCGCAGCCGGCCAGCATGAGCGTGCCGACGGCGAGGGTGGAGAACAGCGAGCGGCGGAACGGAAGGGGAGTCGAGCGAACGATCGGAGCGGTATGCATGGCGGTCAAAAAATGACGCGCACCTGAAGTGCGCGTGTCCTGGAAAGCCGCCGAGTCTGGAGGGGCGCCATGACGCTTCCATGAAATTGCAACGAAAGTTCGTTGTTTTCATGCCCATCGGAAAGATGCCGACGGGCTTGCCGGGCCGGGGAAGGTGTGCGCTCTATAAACTGTGCCCCTCCCATGATTCCCAGCGCGCCCGCAACTTCGCTTACCGCGTCCGTCGACGATGAGATGCTGTCGCGCATGGTGCGCACCGACCAGATGGTGGCCGTGCGCCGCAGCGTGCTCGCGGCCATTCCCATCAACGTGGTGCTCAGCTGCACCGTGGCGCTGGTCGCGCTTCACGCCGGCCGGGCCTTCGAAGGGCTGATCTGGCTGCTGCTGTCGCTCGCGCTGAACGGCGTGCGCAGCTACATCAGCCGCTGGCCTTTCGCGCCCTGGCCCGGCGTCGCGGCCGAAAGCGGCGTCGCCACCTCGGCCAGCGGGCGTCCGGTCGGATGGCATCTGCGGGCCGCCGCCGCCATGGCCGGGGCGTCGGGCTGCGTCTGGGCGCTCATCCCGCTGCTGTGCGACGGCTACTCCTCGCCGCAGGCGGTGTTCTACCTGACGGTGGTGTGCGGCATCTGCGCGGGCTCGGTCACCTACGGAATCGCCTATGCGTTGGTGCCCATCAGCTTCATCACGCCGGCGCTGCTGTCGGTGGCGGGTTGCCTCGTCTTCGCGGGCGGCTTTGACAACCTGAGCCTGGCGGCGATGGTGCTGCTGTACCTCGGCGCGCTGATGCGCGGCGCGCTGCACAGCGACAGGGCCTTCCGCGAAGGAAGCCGCATCCGCAACGAAGCCACCGCCATGGCCACCCAGCTGCGGATGGCCCACGCGAAGTCGCTGGACGCGGCGCAGCAGCTGGCCTTCCGCGCATCGCACGATTCGCTCACCGGCCTGCTCAACCGCGAAGGCTTCACCGAGGCGGCGACGCTGCACCTCATGGTTCCCGACGGCCGACAGCATGGCCTGCTGCTGCTGGACCTGGACGGCTTCAAGGCCGTGAACGACGCCTTCGGCCACAAGGCCGGCGACCGCGTGCTGCAGGACGTGGCCTCCTGGCTGCAGCGCGAGACAGAGGACATGCAGGCAGTGCTCGGGCGCTGGGGCGGCGACGAGTTCGCGGTGCTCTACGGCCTGCGCGACGAACGGCAGGCGCCCGCGGCGATCGCGCAGGCGCTGATCCGCTCCATTTCTTTCGCCACCTCGCATTACGGCGGCCACCTGGGCGTGAGCATTGGCATCTCCGTCTCGGGCGAGGCGGGCTTCGCCGACATGATCAGCTTTGCCGACGAGGCCCTGCACGAGGCCAAGCGCACCGGACGCAACCGCTACCAGGTCTTCGACAACGCGCTCAACCAGCGCCTGGCCACGCGCCGGGACGTGGAGCGCGACCTGCTCCAGGCCATCGGGACGCGCGACATCGGCGTGTGGTACCAGCCCATCATGACCAGCGACGGGCGGGAGGTGCACAGCCTCGAGGCGCTGATGCGCTGGAACCACCCGCGCCACGGCCAGATCGCCCCGGAAGACGTGATCCACGCGGCCGCGAGCACCGGTGTTGCCGAGCCGCTGCTGCGGCACCTGGTCGACGAGGTCTGCCGGGGCATGCGCCAGCTGGAGGCGGCGGGCTCGAGCCTGGCGGGCGTGCCGGTGGCGATCAACGTCTCGCCGCGCGAGATGGCGCAGCTTGCGGTGGACGACATCGTGCTCGGCATGCTGAAGCTGCGCGGCATCGCCCCGCGCCGGCTGCAGATCGAGATCACGGAGGAGGTGGCGCTGGACACCCATGCCACGCGCGGGCGGCTGAGCGCGCTGTCGGCCGCGGGCGTGGCGATCGTGGTGGACGACTTCGGCGTGGGCTTCTCGTCGCTGGCGTCGCTGCGCAGCGAGTACGTGCGGCAGGTCAAGATCGACCGCAGCTTCATCCTCGACCTGTCGTCCTCGCCGGGCAACGAGGTGCTGGTGGACTCCATCGTCCAGCTCGGGCATTCGCTCGGCGTCCAGGTGGTGGCCGAGGGCGTGGAGACGCAGGCCGAGCTCGACGTGTTGCGCAACCTGGGCTGCGGCCTGGTGCAGGGCTACCACCTGGCGCGGCCCGCGCCGCTGCCGGATGTGATGGCCTGGGCGGCGGCGCGTTCGGCGCCAGAGCCCGTCAAGGCGGGTTGAGGCGGGCCGAGCAGCCCGCCGGTTCGATCAGGCCAGCAGGTCGCTGAGCGTGCGCGCGATCACCTTGGTGGCACGGCGCAGGTCTTCGAGCACCACGCGCTCGTCGCTGCGCTTGGCGTGCGATTCGAGCACCGTGCGCGGGCCGGCGCCGTAGATCACGCCGGGAATGCCGGCTTCCACGTACAGGCGCACGTCGGTGTACAGCGGCGTGCCCATGGCCTTGATCGGCTCGCCGAACAGCTCCCCGCCGTGCTTCTGGATCGCGTCGACCAGCGGCTTGTTGCCGGCCAGCGGCTTCATCGAGTTGGCCAGCAGCAGGCGCTTGATCTCGACCGTGATGCCTTCGCTCTCGGCGGCCGCGTCCGCGATCACCTTGCGGATGTTGGCCTCGACCTCGACCGGGTTCTCCTCGGGGATCATGCGGCGATCGAGCTTGAACACCACCTTGCCCGGAACCACGTTGGTGTTGGTGCCGCCCTCGATGCGGCCGACGTTGAGATACGGGTGCGTGATGCCCTCGACCTTCGACGTCACCTGCTTGTAGAGCGTGTTCTGCGCGTACAGCGCGTTCAGGATCTTCGTTGCGCCCTGCAGCGCGTCGATGCCGGTGGCCGGCACGGCGGCGTGCGCCATCTTGCCGTGCACCGTCACTTCCATCTGCAGGCAGCCGTTGTGGGCCGTGACCACTTCGTAGCTGAAGCCGGCCGCGATCATCAGGTCGGGCTTGGTCAGGCCCTTCTGGAGCAGCCAGCCCGGGCCCAGGATCCCGCCGAATTCCTCGTCGTAGGTGAAGTGCAGCTCGATGCTGCCCTTGGCCGGCTTGGCGACGGCTTCGAGCGCGCGCAGTGCGAAGGTGAAGCTGGCGAAGTCGCTCTTGCTCACCGCGGCGGCACGGCCGTAGAGGCTGCCGTCGACGATCTCGCCGCCGTACGGATCGTGCGTCCAGCCTTCGCCGGGCGGCACCACGTCGCCGTGCGCGTTCAGCGCCACCGTGCGGCCGCCGTCGCCGTACTTGCGGCGCACGATCAGGTTGGTGATCGACTCGAGGCCGTAGTCCTTCACTTCCTGAGCGGGCACGGCGTGCTTCTCGGCCGTGAGGCCGAAGTCGTTCAGCAACTCGGCGGTGCGTTCGGCGTGCGGCGCGTTGTTGCCCGGCGGGGTGTCGGTGGGCACCTGCACCAGTTGCTGCAGGAACTTCACTTCCTCGTCGAAGTGGGCGTCGATCCAGGCGTCGAGCTTTGCGTAGTCGGTCATGTCTGTTCTTCTGTGAGTCAGTGGGCTGCCTGCTCGGTGGCGAGGCCTTCAAGCAAAAGCTGGAAGGCCTGCACGGCAAGCTGGATGTCGTCGTTGGTGCTCGATTCGAGCGGGTTGTGGCTGATGCCCGAGTTGATGCCGCGCACGAACAGCATCGCCTGCGGCATCACCTCGTGCAGCTTCATGGCGTCGTGGCCGGCGCCGCTGGGCATGCGGAAGAGCGGAATGCCCAGCGCGTCGACGGCCTTCTCCCAGCGCTGCTGCCAGGCAGGATCGCTGGGGGCGGCGGATGCGCGCATCGTTTCCTCGAGCTCGTAGCGCACGCCGCGTCGTTCGCAGATGTCCTTCAGCGCATTGGCCACATCGGTGGCCAGTGCGTCGCGCTGCGCGTTGTTCGGCGCGCGCAGGTCGAGGCTGAACTTGCAGCGGCCGGGCACCACGTTGATGGAACCGCTGGGCACTTCGAGCATGCCGACGGTGCCGACCGAATCGCCATCCTTGGCCGCGCGCTGCTCTGTGTAGAGGATCAGTTCGGCCACGACCGCGGCCGCGTCGCGGCGGCGGTCCATCGGCGTGGTGCCGGCGTGGCTGGCCATGCCGACCACCTCGCCCACGTAGCGCACGCTGCCGTTGATTGAAGTGACGATGCCCAGCGGCAGGTCGAGCTCGGTGAGCACCGGGCCCTGCTCGATGTGCACCTCGACGAAGCCGAGATAGCGGGCCGGGTCGCGCTGGATCTTCGGAATGTCTTCCAGCTTCAAGCCGGCGTGCTGCATGGCCTCGCGCATGGTGATGCCGTCGGCGTCCTTCTGGTCGAGCCAGCGCTGGTCGAAGTGGCCGATGAGCGCGCCCGAGCCCAGGAAGGTCGCCTTGTAGCGCTGGCCTTCCTCCTCGGCGAAGCCCACCACCTCGAAGGCGAAGGGCAGGCGCCTGTTCTGGCGCTTGAGTTCGCGCACGCAGGCCATCGGCACGAAGATGCCGAGACGGCCGTCGTACTTGCCGCCGTTGCGCACGGTGTCGTAGTGCGAGCCGGTCAGCAGCGTCTTGGCGTCGGGCGTCGCACCTTCATAGCGGCCGACGACGTTGCCCACGGCATCGATGTGCACCGAGTCGAAGCCCACGTCGCGCATCAGCGCGCTGATCTGCGCGGCGCAGGCGCGGTGCGCGTCGGTCAGGTAGGTGACGGTGAGCTGGCCCTTCTCGGCATAGCCGGGGTCGGTGTGCACCGAGAGCTGCTCCTGCCAGTCCCACACGTCGTTGCCGAGCGTGATGTCGGCGGCGAACTTGTCGTCCAGGCGGATCTCGGCGATGCGATGGATGTTGCGCAGCGCCTCGCCGAGTTCGAAGTCGGGGTGGTTGTGCAGCCGGCGCGCGAAGGTCTCGATGATCTCGCGCTTGGCCAGCCCCGTGCCGCGCGGGCCGCGCACCGCGAGGATGAACGGGAAGCCGAACTTCGCGTTGTAGTCGGCGTTGAGCTGCTGGATCTTCGCGAACTCCTCGGGCGTGCAGTCGGTCAGGCCGGCCTTGCTCTGCTCGTTGGTCGATTCGGCCGTGAGCGTCTTGCTGACCATGGCCTTGCCGGCGAGCTCGGGGTGGGCGCGGATCAGGCCGATCTGCTCGTCGGCCGACGAACCGGCCAGCGCCTGCACCAGCGCATGCTTGAGGTGTGCGAGCGAGCGAAAGGGGCGCGCCGCGAGTGCGCGCTCGGCGATCCACGGCGAGTGTTCATAGATGCCGTCGAGCAGCGCGACGGCTTCGGCCGGCGCCGCGGCGTTGAGTTGGGCGATGGTGAGGCTCACGATGCGGCTCCTGCTTCGAAGGGGTGCGCCTGCTTCCAGTGGCGCGCGATGTCGACGCGGCGGCAGACCCACACCTTGTCGTGGCTGGCGATGTGGTCGAGGAAGCGCTGCAGCGCGGTGATGCGCCCGGGTCGGCCGAGCAGGCGGCAGTGCATGCCGATGCTCATCATCTTGGGGCTGTCGTCGCCGTTCGGGTCGCCTTCGGCATAGAGCGCGTCGAAGCTGTCCTTCATGTACTGGAAGAACGGGTCGGCGTGCGAGTAGCCCTGCGGCAGCGCGAAGCGCATGTCGTTGCAGTCGAGCGTGTAGGGCACGATGAGCTGCGGCACCACGGTACCGTCGGTCTTCTGCACCTTCATCCAGAAGGGCAGGTCGTCGCCGTAGTAGTCGCTGTCGTACTCGAAGCCGCCGTAGTCGGCCACGAGGCGGCGGGTGCGCGGACTGTCGCGGCCGGTGTACCAGCCCAGGGCGCGCTCGCCGGTGAGCTTCTCGATGGCTTCCATGCCCAGGCGCATGTGCTCGCGCTCGGTGGCTTCGTCGATGTTCTGGTAGTGGATCCAGCGCCAGCCGTGACAGGCGATCTCGTGGCCCAGCTCCGTGAAGGCGGCGGTCAGCTCCGGATAGCGCTCCAGCGCCATGCCCACGCCGAACACGGTCAGCGGCAGGCCACGCTTCTCGAACTCGCGCAGGATGCGCCACACGCCGGCACGCGAGCCGTACTCGTAGATGCCTTCCATGCTGATGTGCCGGTCGGGGAAGCTCGCCGGGTTGAACATCTCGGAGAGGAACTGCTCGGAGCCCGCGTCGCCGTGCAGCGTGGCGTTCTCGCCGCCTTCCTCGTAGTTCAGCACGAACTGCACGGCGACGCGCGCGCCGCCGGGCCATCGGGCATGGGGCGGGTTGCGGCCGTAGCCGATCAGGTCGCGCGGGTAGGGCAGGGTGGAGTCGTAGACGGTCATTGTGTGGATCAGGACAGCGCCAGCGAGATGTCGTTGGTCGGGACCTTGCGGTCGAAGGTGAGGTTGGCCTCGACGTGCTCGAGGTGTTCGGTCATGAGGCGAACGGCGCGGTCTTCGTCGCGCGCCGCCAGCGCCTTCACGATGTCGGCGTGTTCGTCGTTGGAGTGCTCGGCCGCGCTGGCACTCTGGTACATCAGCGTGATGAGGGCGCAGCGCGAGATGAGTTCGCCCAGGATCTGCGCCAGCACCTGGTTGCCCATGAGCTCGGCCATGCGCACGTGGAAGTCGCCCAGCAGCTCTGTGCGTCCGGAGATGTCTTCGCCCGACACGGCGGACTTCTCGAGCGCCACGTGCTCCTTCAGCGCCTTGATCTTGGCGGGCGTGACGGTGCGCACGAACTCGCGCGTCATCTCGGCCTCGAGCATGCGGCGCACGGCGAACACCTGCTTGGCCTCGTCGACCGCGGGCGCCGCCACGAAGGCGCCGCGCGCGGGCTCCAGCCTGATGAGCTTGTTCTGCGAGAGCTGGAACAGCGCCTGGCGCACCAGCGTGCGCGAGACGCCGAAGTGATCGGCCAGCTTCTGCTCGGCCAGCTTGGTGCCGGGCTGAAGCCGGTGCTCGACGATGGCCTTCGTGAGGGCATCGACGATCGAACGGGTGGTGGAGGACTCCATGTTTTTCATGATAGACCCAAAGCCGGTAACTGTATACACTTTTGTCCACCGGAATTTCCCGCACCCATTTCAAGGAGCGCCCCATGGGCCTGAGCACCCACGTACTGGACACGATGCACGGCGGCCCGGCGGCCGGCATGGAGGTCGCGCTGTACACCACCGACGGCGACGCCGCGACGCTGGTGAAGCGCTTCACGCTGAATTCGGACGGCCGCAGCGACGGACCGCTCTACGACAACGACTCGCTGAAGGTCGGCACCTACCGGCTGGTGTTCGACGTGGCGGGCTACTTCAAGGCGCGCGGCGTGCAGCTGCCGGAGCCGAATTTCCTGAACAAGGTCTCGCTGGATTTCGGCGTGGCGCACACCGACCAGCACTACCACGTGCCGTTGCTGGTCAGCCCCTGGAGTTACTCCACGTACCGCGGGTCTTGATACCCGGCCTTGGTTGTATGCAGCGATTACTGTCTTTTCGTGAAACACCGCGGAACCGGCTTTGCTGGGCCGCTGGTGTTGCCCCCGGCGAGGGGGGTGGCGAAGCGACACGAAGTGCGCGAAGCCTGGGGGTGAGCCTATTCCCCTTGTTGCTGCCCTTCGGTCAGAGTGTCGAGTTGGAAGCGCCCGCTCTTGTCCCAGAGCCAGGTGTCGGTCCACGTCACCGCGCCGAGGCGGCTGGCGGCAGGGAAGGGCGCGGCCTTCAGCACCATGCGCTCGATCTCGGCGATGACCTCGGGCGCGTGCTTGGGTGCGCGCAGCCAGTGCATCGACAGCACCTTGCCGCCGGCATCGAGGTGGACCTGCAGGGTGCCGACCGCATAGAGCATCGGCGGCAACTGGCCGCCGTAGATGCGCGACCTGTTGGCGTCGTAGATGTGGCGCGCTGCGTCGCGGCGGTAGTCGCGCGCATTGGCCGCATTCGATGCGCGCGACGCCGGGGCGGCCGAACCCTGTTCGGCCTTGGCCCCGCTCAACTGGCCGGGAACGGTCCCGGGGCTCCCGCAGCCGGCGAGCCAGAGTGCGGAAATGACGGATGCCGCCAGGGCAAGGCGGCGCGGCGTAAGCTGACGATTCATCGATGGGTTTATACCGTGAGTCCTCGCGGGCCCGGCAACCGAAGGTATCGGCAATGAGCGGTGCGGTCGATCAATTGCTGGCGCGTCTCCGAAACGAAGACGCGGTGCTGGTGCGCGTCGAATCCACGCAGGGCTCGGCGCCGCGCGAGGCCGGCACCTGGATGGCGGTATGGGCCGAGGGCCTCACGGCCACCATCGGCGGCGGCCAGCTCGAGTTCCAGGCCACGCAGGAAGCGCGCGAGCTGCTGGCCGGCCAGAGGGCCATCGACGGCATCCGGCGCTACCCGCTCGGCCCCAGCCTGGGCCAGTGCTGCGGCGGCGTGATGTTTCTTTCGTACCGCCGCGTCACGGCCGCCGACGCGCCGGCACTGCAGCGCGAACTGGTCGCGCAGCTCGCGCCGGTGGCGCTGTTCGGCGGCGGCCATGTGGGCGCCGCGCTCGCGCGCCTGCTGGCTGCGCTGCCGTTCTCGGTGCGCTGGATCGACAGCCGCGACGGCGTGTTCCCCGACGCGCTGCCCGCGCAGATCGACACCGAGCATTCCGAGCCCGTGCAGGACGCCGTGGCCGCGCTTGCGCCGGGCAGCCGCGTGCTGATCATGAGCTTCAGCCATGCCGAAGACCTCGACATCGTCATCGCCTGCCTGAAGCGCCTGCGCACGCACGACGACCTGCCGTACATCGGCCTGATCGGCAGCAAGACCAAGTGGGCCACCTTCAGCCACAGGCTCGAGGCCCGCGGGTTCACGCCCGACGAGCTGGCCCGCATCACCTGCCCGATCGGCGTGCCCGGCATCACCGGCAAGGAGCCCGAGGTGATCGCGGTCGCGGTGGCGGCACAGTTGTTGCAGTCGCTGGGCTGAACAGGGTTTTCCCGGCGGCGACGCCCCAAAAAAGCATCCCGCCCCTTGCCAAAACTGTATACACTTTCGGTCCACAACAAGCCGCAGCGGAGCGAGGCCCATGCCATGGAGCCTGCGTTCGCGGCACTTTCTCTGCTTACAGCGCCCGCAGTGGTGAGCAGGCTGAAACCCCTTTGCGGCGCCCCACGCGCCTAGAGGGCTGAGAGAGAGCACATGGAAAGCTACTACCTCGACTGGGCCAACCTGCTGCTGCGCTGGGTCCACGTCATCACCGCCATCGCCTGGATCGGCGCCTCCTTCTACTTCGTGATGCTGGACAACAGCCTCGAGAAGCCGCAGGACCAGGAATCGCTCGACAAGGGCGTGGGCGGCGAGCAATGGGCCGTGCACGGCGGCGGCTTCTACAACATGCAGAAGTACGCGCTGGCGCCCAAGAAGCTGCCGGACCACCTGCACTGGTCTTACTGGGAGAGCTATTCCACCTGGATCACGGGTTTCTCGCTGTTCACCATGTCGTACCTGTGGAACGCGAGCACCTACCTCATCGACAAGTCGAAGATGGACTGGCAGCCCGGCGCCGCCATCGCCGTGGCGCTGGCATTCTTCGTCGTGTTCTGGATGGTCTACGACGGCATCTGCCAGATCTTCGGACGCCGCAAGCACGGCGACACCATCGTCGGCGTGCTGATCGCCGTCTTCATCGCCTTCGCGACCTGGCTGGCCTGCCAGTGGTTCGCGGGTCGCGCGGCCTTCCTGCTGGTGGGCGCCATGATGGCCACGACCATGAGCGGCAACGTGTTCTTCTGGATCATCCCCGGCCAGCGCAAGAACGTGGCGGCGCTGCGCGAAGGCAGGCCGGTGGACCCGGTGCACGGCCAGCGCGGCAAGCAGCGCAGCGTGCACAACACCTACTTCACGCTGCCGGTGCTGTTCGCGATGCTGAGCAACCACTACAGCTTCGCCTACACGCACAAGTACAACTGGATCGTGCTGCTGCTGATCATGCTCGGCGGCGCGGCCATCCGCCAGTTCTTCGTGGTGCGGCACCGCTTCAAGCTGGGCAACGCGGGCAATCCGCTGCCCTATGCGCTGGTCGGCATCGTGGTGCTGGGCCTGACGATCGTGTGGATGAAGCCAGAGCAGGTCGCCGCGCCCGCGGTGGCTGCCGCCGCTCCGGCCGTGCAGTTCAAGGACGTGCAGAAGGTGCTCGAGCAGCGCTGCTTCATGTGCCACGGCCCTGCCGTGCAGATGAAGAACGTGCGCGTCGATTCGCCCGAGCAGGTGGCGGCCCACGCCCAGGCCATCTACCAGCAGGTGGTGGTCACCAAGATCATGCCGATGAACAACGCCACGGGCATCACCGACGAAGAGCGGGCCCTGGTCGGCCGCTGGTTCCAGGCAGGCGCAAAGACCAACTAGTCAGACAGAAGTTGACCGGCGGCAAGCGGGGCCGGTCGCGGTCCGCAGCACAATCGCCGGATTGGAGACAAAGCAGCAATGACGACCGCATCGACCCCGGCCTTCGGCCCCGCCCCCGATCCGCGCGAAGCCCCGCGCGCCTTCCTCGAGCATCTCTACCGCGTGGCGGTGGACCGCGCGCTGCCGCTGTCCACGCTGGGCGCCCACCTGCCGCCGCCACCCAAGGGGCGGACGCTGGTGCTGGGCGCCGGCAAGGCCGGCGGCTCGATGGTGCACGCACTGGAGGCCCTGTGGCCGGCCGACGCGCCGCTGTCGGGGCTGGTCGTGACGCGCTACGACCACATTCCGCCGCGCCCGGAAGGGCTGCCGCAGCGCATCGAGATCGTCGAGGCCGCGCACCCCGTGCCCGACGCGGCGGGCCAGCAGGCGGCAGAGCGCATCCTCGCGCTGACGAAGGGCCTCACGGCAGACGACCTCGTGCTGTGCCTGATTTCCGGCGGCGGCTCGTCGCTGCTGGTGCTGCCCGCTGAAGGGCTGACGCTGGCCGACAAGCAGCGCATCAACAAGCAACTGCTCGAAAGCGGCGCGAACATCGGCGAGATGAACTGCGTGCGCAAGCACCTGTCGCGCATCAAGGGCGGCCGGCTGGCAGCGGCATGCGCGCCGGCCCGCGTGGTGACGCTGACCATCAGCGACGTGCCCGGCGACGATCCGGCCGTCATCGCCAGCGGCCCGACCGTGCCCGACGCCACCACCTGCGCCGACGCGCTGGCCATCCTCGACCGCTACGGTATCGAGGTGCCCGCGCCGGTGCGTGCGCGCCTCGAGAGCGGCGAACTCGAGACGCCCAAGCCCGACGACGCCGTCTTCAAGGCCCACGAGACGCACATGATCGCCACGCCCCAGCAGTCGCTCGAAGCGGCGGCGCGGGCGGCGCGCGAGGCCGGCATGGAGGCGCACATCCTCAGCGACGAGATGGAAGGCGAGTCGCGCGAAGTCGGCAAGGTGCATGCCGCGCTCGCGCGCGCCGTGGCGCACCGCGGCGAGCCTTTCGCGCGGCCCTGCGTCATTCTTTCGGGCGGCGAGACCACCGTCACGATCCGTCCCCGCCAGCCGGGCCAGGCCAAGGGCAGGGGCGGGCGGGCCGGCGAGTTCTGCATGGGTCTGGCCGGGGCACTCATGGGCCAGCCGCAGGTGTGGGCGCTGGCGGCCGACACCGATGGCATCGACGGCGTGGAAGACAACGCCGGCGCCTTCGTCACCCCGGACACGCTGGCGCGCGCCACGGCCGCCGGAAAGAAGCTGTCCGACCACCTCGACCGTAACGACGCCTACGGCTACTTTGACGCCATCGGCGACCTGTTCGTGACCGGGCCCACGAACACCAATGTCAACGACTTCCGCGCGCTGCTGGTGTTGTAGTCGGGCGGCTGAAGGAGCGGCTCCCCGTTACTCCTTCAGCACCATGTCGATGCACATCACGGCCGCCATGATCAGCAGGCGGCGGGCGTCGCTG
>Ga0102589_1001401_pt2 | contig 21501 bp, 17 predicted proteins | sample AraplaMF_Col_mLB_FD_76858 | JGI IMG/M metagenome (GOLD analysis project Ga0102589, IMG submission 76858) | Arabidopsis root microbial communities from the University of North Carolina, USA - plate scrape MF_Col_mLB | ecosystem: Host-associated > Plants > Roots > Endosphere | place: USA... | reverse complement strand
GAGGAATCTTACACATCAAAAGCAAGTTTTCTAGATCATGACTTTATTCCAACGTATGGAACAAATGACCAAAATGCAACTTTTTCAGGCAAACGAATGAAGCGTGGTATGTATCGTTCTGCAAAAGGAATCGAAATCAACGCAGATGTAAATGCTGCGGCTAATATTTTACGAAAAGTAGTCCCGAATGCATGGACAAACGGGATAGAGGGGTTAGGCGTGGAACAGCTCGCTAGTGTGTTAACTCCACTGACGTTAATCGTCCGTTAGGTCGAAACGTTAGAAACTCCCACTTTAAGCTTTGCTAAGTGGGGGAGTATTCATTCTAAATCCCTTTCCTACTTGCATATACTTTCAATTTTTCTTTTGAATATAAGTAAAACACGAACGTTGTAATGCGATGGGTAAAAAAACATTCGATTATTTATTGACATATTGAAATGACACCTGTTAATATAACGTTAGAAGCAATATTATATCGTACCTCATATAATCGCGGGGATATGGCCTGCAAGTCTCTACCTAACGACCGTTAATCGTTGGACTATGAGGGAAAGTCACTCGGTATTTTTCTATTCACATGAGATACTTATGCCTGAGTAGAGCACTTTCTCTCATAGTAAAAGGGGAAATGTTCTATATCAGGCTTTTTTTATTTGAATCGGGGGGATTCTAATATGAAACCACTAGTTGGAATCATTATGGGAAGCACGTCAGACTGGGAAACAATGAAGTATGCTTGTGAAATATTAGAAGAATTACGTATTCCGTATGAGAAGAAAGTTGTATCTGCTCATCGGACTCCAGATTATATGTTTGAATATGCAGAAACAGCTCGTGAACGTGGATTAAAAGTTATTATCGCTGGAGCAGGCGGAGCCGCTCATTTACCAGGAATGGTTGCTGCAAAGACAAATATTCCTGTTATTGGTGTTCCTGTTCAGTCGAAAGCGTTAAACGGTTTAGATTCATTACTATCTATTGTTCAAATGCCAGGAGGTGTACCAGTTGCGACTGTTGCAATTGGAAAAGCCGGGGCGACCAATGCAGGTTTACTTGCCGCACAAATATTAGGATCGTCTCACGATGATATATACGATGCATTAGAACTAAGACGAGAAGCAATTGAAAAAAATGTGCGAGAAGGTAGTGAACTGGAGTGATAAAAACGATCTTACCTGGACAAATAATTGGTATTATTGGCGGAGGACAGCTTGGCAGAATGATGGCAATTGCAGCAAAAGAGATGGGATATAAAATTGCTGTATTAGATCCAGTAAAGTCTTCGCCGTGTGCGCAAGTTGCTGACATTGAAATTGTGGCACCGTACGATGATTTGAAAGCGATTCAGCATTTAGCAGAGATAAGCGATGTTGTAACGTATGAATTTGAGAATATTGATTATAACTGCTTACAATGGCTTGAAAAACATGCATATTTACCGCAGGGTAGTCAGTTATTATATACAACACAAAACCGTTATACAGAGAAAAACGCAATCGTGAAAGCGGGTTTACCAGTAGCGCCGTACAGACTCGTTCAGAAGCAAGAAGACCTTTTAGATGCAATTGAAGAATTTTCCTTTCCTTGTGTGTTGAAGACGACAACAGGAGGCTATGATGGAAAAGGGCAAGTTGTACTAAAAAGTGAAGCTGATGCTCTGAAAGCGATGGAACTTGTCGATCAAGCTGAATGCATTTTAGAGAAGTGGGTTTTATTTGAAAAAGAAATTTCCGTCATTGTTACACGTAGTGTAAATGGTGAAACGAAAGTATTCCCAGTAGCCGAAAACATTCATGTAAATAACATTTTACACGAATCAATCGTACCGGCTCGTATTCCACATGCATTATCACAAAAAGGTATTCAATATGCAGAAAGATTAGCGGATGAATTAAAACTGGTGGGAACACTAGCGGTAGAGATGTTTGCTACAGCAGATGGTGACATTTATATCAATGAGTTAGCACCGAGACCGCATAATTCTGGGCACTATACAATTGATGCTTGTGAAATCAGTCAATTCGGACAACATATCCGAGCAATCTGTAATTTACCTCTTGGAGAAACATTTTTGTTAAAACCAGTTGTCATGGTAAACATTTTAGGCGAACATATAGAAGGAGTCCTAAAGCAAGTGAATAGATTAACCGGGTGTTACTTGCATTTATATGGTAAAGAAGAAGCAAAGCCGCAGCGTAAAATGGGGCACGTTAATATTTTAAATGATAAGATTGACGTTGCTTTAGAAAAAGCGCGGACGTTGCATATTTGGGACCATCAAGAACAACTGTTGGAGGGAAAAAGATGATTAGTCGTTATACACGCCCTGAAATGGGTGCGATTTGGACGGAAGAAAACAAATTTAAAGCATGGTTAGAAGTGGAAATCTTAGCTTGTGAAGCATGGGCTGAGCTTGGCGATATTCCGAAAGAAGATGTGAAAAAGCTTCGTGAACATGCATCTTTCGATATTGATCGTATTTATGAAATTGAACAAGAAACGCGTCATGATGTTGTAGCATTTACGCGTGCAGTATCTGAAACACCAACACTCGGTGAAGAGCGTAAATGGGTACATTACGGTTTAACATCTACAGACGTAGTAGATACAGCTTTATCTTATATCTTAAAACAAGCAAATGAAATTCTACTAAACGACTTAGAAAATTTCATTACTATTTTAGCTAACAAAGCAAAAGAGCATAAGTACACAATTATGATGGGAAGAACACACGGTGTTCATGCAGAACCAACAACATTTGGTTTAAAACTTGGTCTTTGGTATGAAGAAATGAAACGTAACTTAGAACGTTTCAAACAAGCAGCTGATACAGTTCGCGTTGGTAAATTGTCTGGTGCAGTTGGTACATACGCGAACATTAATCCATTCGTAGAAAAATATGTTTGTGAAAACTTAGGGTTAGAAGCAGCTCCGATTTCAACACAAACATTGCAACGTGATCGTCATGCACATTACATGTCAACACTTGCATTAATCGCAACATCTATTGAGAAAATGGCAGTCGAAATTCGTGGTTTACAAAAGAGTGAAACACGTGAAGTGGAAGAGTCATTTGCGAAAGGACAAAAAGGTTCTTCTGCAATGCCACATAAACGAAATCCAATCGGTTCTGAAAATATGACTGGTTTAGCTCGTGTTATCCGTGGTTATATGATGACATCTTACGAGAATGTTCCATTATGGCATGAACGTGATATTTCACATTCTTCTGCAGAACGTATTATCTTACCAGATGCAACAATCGCATTAAACTACATGTTAAATCGCTTTGGTAATATCGTGAAAAACTTAACGGTATTCCCAGAGAACATGAAGCGCAATATGCAAAGAACATACGGTTTAATTTACTCTCAACGCGTAATGCTTACGCTAATCGACAAAGGTATGGTACGTGAAGAAGCTTACGATATCGTACAGCCTAAAGCGATGGAAGCTTGGGAGACACAAGTACAATTTAAGGAGCTTGTAGAAGCAGATGAGCGTATTACAAGCAAATTAACACAAGAAGAAATCAACGAATGCTTTAACTACGAGCATCACTTACAACACGTTGATACAATCTTTGAACGTCTTGGATTAAACTGATAATTTTATATGGCACAGAATAGAGTCATTCTGTGCCATTCTTTATAAAAAAATTATTCATATTTTTCAAACTACAGGGGGCTTGCGAAATGCAAAAGCTAGAATTGCTGTATGAAGGTAAGGCAAAAAGAATTTATCGTACAGAAGCAGCAGATATGGTTTGGGTAGAGTACAAAGATAGTGCTACTGCTTTCAATGGGGAGAAAAAAGCGACAATTACAGGAAAAGGTCGTCTGAACAATGAGATTACAACTCTTTTATTCAGAAAGTTACAAGAAGTGGGAATTAAAACACATTTTGTTGAGAAGCTGTCAGATACAGAACAACTTGTGAAAAAAGTAAGTATTATTCCATTAGAGGTTGTCACAAGAAACGTAATTGCAGGAAGTCTTTCAAAACGATTAGGAATGGAAGAAGGAACTGTACTTGCAGCACCAATCGTAGAATTTTACTACAAAGATGATGATTTAGGAGATCCGCTTGTAACAGAAGATCATATTCGCGTATTAAACGTTGCAACGCCAGAGCAAGTAAGTACATTAAGAGAAAAAGCTCTACAAATCAATCAAGTATTGATTGAGCACTTCGCAAGCTGTCGTGTAAGATTAGTAGATTTTAAATTAGAGTTTGGTGTAACAGAAGAAGGCGAAATCGTATTAGCAGATGAAATTTCACCAGATACTTGCCGTTTATGGGATGAAGAGAGCAATGAGAAATTTGATAAAGATGTATTCCGCCGTGATTTAGGCAATTTAACAGAGGCATATGAAGAAATTTTAAAACGTTTAGGGGGAGCTTCACATGTATAAAGTTAAGGTATATGTAACATTAAGAGAGAGCGTATTAGATCCACAAGGAACAGCAGTAAAAGGTGCTCTTCACAGTCTTTCCTTTACAGAAGTACAAGAGGTCCGCATTGGTAAATATATGGAGCTAATAATCGATAAATCAGTAACTGATCTGGATAGCAAGGTAAAAGAAATGTGTGAAAAACTATTAGCGAACGTTGTAATGGAAGATTTCCGTTACGAAGTTGAGGAGGTTGTCGCACAGTGAAATTTGCCGTAATCGTTTTTCCAGGTTCGAACTGTGATGTTGATATGTTTCATGCAATTAAGGATGAGCTTGGTGAAGAGGTAGACTACGTTTGGCATGATGCAGAGAATTTAGATGAGTATGATGCAATTCTTTTACCAGGTGGATTCTCTTACGGTGATTATCTTCGCTGCGGTGCCATTTCTCGCTTTGCAAATGCAATGAAGGCAGTGCAAAAAGCTGCTGAGCAAGGAAAGCCGATTTTAGGTGTATGTAATGGATTCCAAATTTTAGTTGAATCAGGATTACTACCAGGTGCATTAATGCGAAATGAAAACTTGAAGTTTATGTGTCGTACAGTTCAGTTACGTGTGGAAAATAATGAAACAATGTTTACGTCGCAATATAAACAGGGTGAAGTAATCGATATTCCAATCGCACATGGCGAAGGAAATTACTACTGCGATGAAGCAACTCTTAAAGAATTAGAAGAAAAGAACCAAATTGCATTCCGTTATGTAGACAATCCAAACGGAAGCGTTTCAGATATTGCAGGTATTGTAAATGAAAAAGGAAATGTACTTGGCATGATGCCACATCCAGAGCGTGCTGTGAGTGAATTGCTTGGCGGCGCTGAAGGTTTAAAAGTCTTTCAATCTATTTTGAAACATTGGAGGGAAACATATGTCGTTAATGCTTGAACCAAATCCAACACAAATTAAAGAAGAACGTATATATGCGGAAATGGGGCTAACAGACGAAGAGTTTGCCATGGTTGAAAAGATTTTAGGTCGTTTGCCGAACTACACAGAAACAGGTCTTTTCTCTGTTATGTGGTCAGAGCACTGTAGTTATAAAAACTCAAAACCAGTTCTTCGTAAGTTTCCAACAACAGGAGAGCGTGTACTACAAGGACCTGGAGAAGGTGCAGGGATTGTAGATATCGGTGATAACCAAGCGGTTGTATTTAAAATGGAAAGTCATAATCACCCTTCAGCAATTGAGCCATATCAAGGCGCGGCAACGGGTGTTGGTGGTATTATTCGCGATGTATTCTCTATGGGAGCACGTCCAGTAGCATTATTAAACTCACTTCGCTTCGGTGAACTACAATCACCACGCGTAAAATATTTATTTGAAGAAGTAGTTGCAGGGATTGCAGGATACGGTAACTGCATCGGTATTCCAACTGTGGGCGGAGAAGTACAGTTTGATCCATGTTATGAAGGCAACCCGCTTGTAAATGCAATGTGCGTTGGTTTAATTAATCATGAAGATATTAAAAAAGGGCAAGCACACGGTGCTGGTAATACGGTTATGTACGTAGGTGCTTCAACAGGACGCGACGGTATTCACGGTGCAACTTTCGCATCGGAAGAACTATCTGAGAGTTCAGAAGCAAAACGTCCAGCAGTACAAGTAGGCGATCCATTTATGGAGAAACTTCTTATTGAAGCATGCCTAGAGCTGATCCAATCTGATGCTCTTGTCGGAATTCAAGATATGGGAGCTGCCGGTTTAACATCATCTTCTGCAGAAATGGCAAGTAAAGCAGGAATGGGTATTGAAATGTACTTAGACGATGTACCACAACGTGAAACAGGTATGACACCATATGAAATGATGTTATCTGAATCACAAGAACGTATGTTGATTGTGGTGAAAAAAGGTAGAGAACAAGAAATTGTAGATTTATTTGAAAAGTACGGACTTGCGGCAGTTACGATGGGGAAAGTAACTGAAGATAAAATGCTTCGATTATTCCATAAAGGTGAAATGGTAGCGGAAGTTCCAGCAGATGCATTAGCAGAAGAAGCACCAATTTATCATAAGCCTTCAAAAGAAGCAGCGTACTTTAAAGAGTTCCAAGAAATGAAGATGGAAACACCAAAAGTAGATAACTATAAAGAGACATTACTAGCTCTATTACAACAACCAACGATTGCAAGTAAAGAGTGGGTATATGATCAGTACGATTATCAAGTGCGCACAAGCACAGTTGTCACACCAGGATCAGATGCGGCAGTTGTACGTGTACGTGGTACAGAGAAAGCATTAGCAATGACAACAGACTGTAACTCTCGCTACATTTACTTAGATCCTGAAATGGGCGGTAAAATTGCAGTAGCAGAAGCTGCACGTAATATCGTATGTTCTGGTGGGGAACCACTTGCAATTACAGATTGCTTGAACTTTGGTAACCCAGAAAAACCAGAGATTTTCTGGCAAATTGAGAAGTCAGTAGATGGTATGAGTGAAGCTTGTCGCACATTACAAACTCCAGTTATCGGCGGAAACGTATCAATGTACAATGAACGTAGCGGTGAAGCTGTATATCCAACACCGACTGTTGGTATGGTAGGTCTTGTTCATGACTTAAAACATGTAACAACACAAGAGTTTAAGCAAGCTGGCGATCTTATTTATGTAATTGGTGAAACGAAAGCTGAGTTTGGTGGAAGTGAATTGCAAAAGATGGTATACGGTAAAATCTTTGGTCAATCACCAAGCATCGATTTAGAAGTAGAATTAAAACGCCAAAAACAATTACTAGAAGCTATTCAAGCGGGACTTGTTCAATCTGCACATGACGTTGCAGAAGGAGGATTAGCAGTTGCGATTGCTGAAAGTGCAATTGGTGCGAAACACTTAGGTGCTACTGTGAAATTAGATGGGGAAGCAACAGCGGCATTATTCTCGGAATCACAATCACGCTTTGTCGTAACAGTAAAACGTGAACAACAAGAAGCGTTTGAGAAATCAGTAGAAGCAATTCAAGTTGGAGAAGTCACAAATACAAATGAAGTAACAATTCATAATGAAGAAAATGAAGTATTACTTATAGCAAATGTTGATGAAATGAGAAAGGCTTGGAAAGGGGCAATCCCATGCTTGCTGAAATAAAGGGGTTAAATGAAGAATGTGGCGTTTTCGGAATTTGGGGGCATGAAAATGCAGCACAAGTTACGTACTACGGATTGCATAGTTTGCAGCACCGTGGGCAAGAAGGCGCGGGCATTGTTGTCAATAACGGGGAGAAAATTGTTGGCCATAAGGGGTTAGGTTTAGTATCAGAAGTGTTTTCAAGAGGTGAGCTAGAAGGCTTAAATGGAAAATCAGCAATTGGACACGTGCGCTATGCGACAGCAGGCGGAAGTGAAGTAGCAAATGTGCAACCATTACTATTCCGTTTCTCTGATCATAGTATGGCGTTAGCTCACAACGGAAATTTAATTAACGCAAAAATGCTTCGCCGTGAATTAGAGGCAGAAGGAAGTATTTTTCAAACAAGTTCAGATACAGAAGTACTGCTTCATTTAATTAAACGCAATACAAAAGGTTCACTAATCGAGAGCGTAAAAGATGCTTTGAACAAAGTAAAAGGCGCATTTGCGTATCTTTTACTAACAGGAAACGAAATGATTGTTGCACTAGATCCGAATGGATTCCGACCACTTTCAATTGGGAAAATGGGGGATGCGTATGTCGTAGCATCTGAAACATGTGCTTTTGATGTAGTTGGTGCAACATACATTCGTGATGTAGAACCTGGAGAACTACTTATCATTAATGACGAGGGTATTCAAGTAGATCGTTTTACAAACGAAGTAGATCATGCAATTTGTAGTATGGAATACATTTACTTTGCTCGTCCAGATTCTAATATTGCTGGCATTAACGTTCATGCAGCACGTAAAAATATGGGAAAACGTTTAGCGATGGAAGCTCCAATTGAAGCAGATGTTGTAACAGGTGTTCCAGACTCTAGTATTTCGGCAGCGATCGGTTATGCAGAAGCAACAGGAATTCCATACGAATTAGGATTAATTAAAAATCGTTACGTTGGTCGTACCTTTATCCAACCTTCTCAAGAATTGCGTGAGCAAGGGGTAAAAATGAAGCTTTCAGCAGTACGAGGCGTGGTTGAAGGAAAGCGTGTTGTAATGATTGACGATTCCATTGTACGAGGAACAACAAGTAAACGTATTGTGCGCATGCTTCGTGAGGCAGGAGCGACAGAAGTACATGTGAGAATTGCTTCTCCGCCACTTAAGTATCCATGTTTCTATGGAATTGATATTCAAACGAGAAAAGAATTAATTGCAGCAAATAACTCTGTAGAAGAAATACGTCAAATCATCGGTGCAGATTCTTTAACATTTTTAAGTGAAGATGGCTTAGTAGATGCAATTGGACGTCCATATGAAGGGAAATACGGCGGCTTATGTATGGCTTACTTTAATGGAGATTATCCAACAGCTCTTTATGATTATGAGCAAGAGCTTTTAGAAAGTATGAAATAAAAAGGCGAGAAGCTTCTACTTCATTTTAAGTAGAAGCTAGCTTTTTCCTAAAACATACTCTATAAAGAGAGTGCCCGCTTGGGTGGGAGAAATTAAAAGACGAGGTGTAAAAAACGATGGCGAATGCATATAAGCAAGCAGGAGTAGATATTGAAGCTGGATATGAAGCGGTATCTCGCATGAAAAAACACGTACAAACAACAATGAGAAAAGAAGTACTAGGCGGTCTTGGCGGTTTTGGAGGTATGTTTGATCTATCAAAATTTGCATTAGAAGAACCTGTATTAGTATCTGGAACAGACGGCGTGGGTACAAAATTAATGCTCGCTTTTATGATGGATAAACATGACACAATTGGTATTGATGCAGTAGCGATGTGTGTAAATGATATTGTTGTCCAAGGGGCAGAACCGCTTTTCTTCCTTGATTACATTGCTTGCGGTAAAGCAGAACCTAGTAAAATTGAAAACATCGTCAAAGGTATATCAGAAGGTTGTCGCCAAGCGGGTTGTGCATTAATTGGTGGAGAGACAGCTGAGATGCCAGGTATGTATTCCACTGAAGAGTATGACTTAGCTGGTTTTACTGTTGGAATTGTTGATAAAAAGAAAATTGTAACAGGTCAGTCTATTGAAGCTGGTCATGTATTAATTGGTTTAGCATCTAGTGGTATTCATAGTAACGGGTATTCTTTAGTACGAAAAGTGTTATTGGAAGACGGACAGCTATCTTTAGATCGTATACAGGGTCGCTTAGAACTACCTCTTGGTGAAGAACTATTAAAACCAACGAAAATTTATGTCAAACCTATTTTAGAACTATTGAAAAAGTATGAAGTGTATGGCATGGCACATATTACAGGTGGCGGCTTTATTGAAAATATTCCACGTATGTTGCCGGAAGGAATCGGTGCAGAAATTGAACTAGGTTCTTGGCAAATTCAACCGATTTTTAGCTTGCTTCAAGAGGTTGGAAAATTAGAAGAAAAAGAAATGTTCAATATTTTTAACATGGGTATTGGTATGGTAGTTGCAGTAAAAGAAGAAGATGCAAAAGCTGTTGTTCAACTTCTTGCAGAACAAGGAGAAAAAGCACATATTATTGGACGTACTGTAAAAGGATCAGGTGTTACTTTTAATGGAGGCGCAGAACTATGAGTAGATTGGCAGTCTTTGCCTCTGGAAGCGGCTCTAACTTCCAAGCACTAATTAATGCAGTGGAAGAAAAAAGATTACATGCTGAAATTAGTTTGCTAGTATGTGATCAACCTGAGGCACGTGTTATCGGACGAGCGCATTATCATCATGTTCCATGCTTTGCTTTTTCAGCGAAAGAATATGAATCAAAAGAAGCATTTGAAAATGAGATATTAAAAAAACTGCGAGAATACGAGATTGATTGTGTTATTTTGGCAGGATATATGCGTCTTATCGGGTCAACATTATTAGAAGCCTATGGTGGGAAAATCATTAACATTCATCCATCATTATTACCGAGTTTTCCAGGGAAAGATGCTGTTGGTCAAGCATTAGAAGCGGGTGTGAAAGTAACTGGTGTGACAATTCATTATGTAGATGCAGGGATGGATACAGGACCAATTATCGCACAAGAAGCAGTAACAGTTTCTGAAACGGATACGAGAGAGAGTTTACAAAAGAAAATTCAGCAAGTTGAACATAGATTGTACGTAGATACGGTGAACGAAATCGTTCAATTTATAGAAGAGCCAACTGTTAAATAACATTCAACTAGGGGTGAAGGATAAATGAAAAAGCGTGCATTAGTAAGTGTTTCGAATAAAACAGGCGTTGTAGAATTTGTTAAAGGATTACTTGAACAAGGGATTGAAGTTATTTCAACAGGCGGAACGAAAAGATTATTAGAAGAAAACGGCTTACAAGTCATCGGGATTTCTGAAGTAACAGGTTTCCCAGAAATTATGGACGGACGTGTAAAAACATTACATCCAAACATCCATGGTGGTTTACTTGCAGTACGTGATAATGAAACGCATGTGGCGCAGATGAATGAATTAGGCATTCAGCCAATCGACTTTGTTGTTGTAAACTTATACCCATTTAAAGAAACAGTTGCTAAACCTGATGTGACATTTGCTGATGCAATTGAAAATATTGATATCGGTGGTCCAACAATGATTCGTTCAGCTGCGAAAAATCATAAATTTGTATCAGTAATCGTTGATCCAACAGATTATGATGTTGTACTAGCTGAGTTAAAAGAAAACGGTGAAGTTATAGACGAAACAAAACGTAAATTAGCAGCAAAAGTATTCCGCCATACAGCGGCATATGATGCATTAATTTCAAACTATTTAACTGAACAAATGGGAGAAGAAAGTCCAGAAACATTAACGGTAACATTCGAGAAAAACCAAGATTTACGTTACGGAGAAAACCCACATCAAAAAGCAACATTCTATAAAGCACCATTTGCAGCAACTTCTTCTGTTGCATATGCAGAGCAGTTACATGGAAAAGAGCTATCTTACAACAATATCAATGACGCAGATGCAGCGCTTAGCATCGTGAAAGAATTTACAGAACCAGCAGTGGTAGCAGTAAAACATATGAATCCATGCGGAGTTGGTGTTGGTACTGATATTCATGAAGCATATACACGTGCTTACGAAGCAGATCCAGTATCAATCTTTGGCGGCATTATTGCAGCGAATCGTGAAATTGATAAAGCTACAGCAGAAAAATTACATGAAATTTTCTTAGAAATTATTATTGCACCTTCCTTCTCAGAGGAAGCATTAGAAGTGTTGCAAAGTAAGAAAAACTTACGTCTTTTAACTGTAAATATTGAAAAAGCAGTAAATGCAAGTAAAAAATTAACTTCTGTACAAGGTGGCCTTCTTGTTCAAGAAGAAGATACGCTAGCGCTAGATGAAGATGCAATTACAGTTCCAACAAAACGTGAACCAACAGAGCAAGAATGGGCCGATTTAAAACTAGCTTGGAAAGTTGTCAAACACGTAAAATCAAATGCAATTGTTTTAGCAAAAGATAATATGACAATTGGAGTTGGAGCTGGACAAATGAACCGCGTTGGCTCAGCGAAAATTGCTATTACACAAGCTGCTGATAAAGCACAAGGTAGTGCGCTTGCATCTGATGCATTTTTCCCAATGCCAGATACAGTAGAAGAGGCTGCTAAAGCAGGGATTACAGCAATCATTCAACCAGGCGGATCGATTCGTGATGAAGATTCTATTAAAAAAGCTGATGAGTTTGGCATTACTATGGTGTTCACTGGCGTACGTCATTTCAAACATTAATAGGGGAAGTTTAAAAAGTCCGGTCAAGATAACCTTCGCATTTCTTCGTTGCATTGCCAGTCCGGTACTCATGTAGTATAAGCTACACTCCGTGTCCTCCTGGCAGCTGCGCCTCGAACTGCTCGGTTCTCTTGATCCTCCTTTTTAAACCTGGATTAATAGGGGAAGTTTAAAAAGTCCGGTTAAGATAGCTGCCGCATTTCTTGGTTGTATTGCCAGTCCGGTACTCATGTAGTATAAGCTACACTCTGTGTCCTCCTGGCAGCTGCGCCTCGAACTGCTCGGTTCTCTTGATCCTCCTTTTTAAACTTATATTGTTAGAAGAAGTTCAAAAAGTCCGGCCAAGATAACCTTCTTTTTGAACATGAACGAATAGAAACAAACTAGGGGCATTGCTCCTGGTTTGTACTTATTTGAATATTGGAGGATGACATATGAATGTTTTAGTAATTGGCCGCGGTGGACGTGAGCATGCTTTAGCTTGGAAGTTTGCACAGTCTGAGCAAGTGGAAAAGGTATATGTAGCACCAGGAAATGAAGGTATGAGAGACGTGGCAACGCCAGTTGCTATTGATGAAAATGATTTTGATGCACTTGTTCTGTTTGGGAAAGAGAACAATATAGGTTTAACATTCGTCGGTCCCGAAATTCCGCTTATGAATGGGATTGTCGATCGTTTTGAGGCAGAAGGACTTCGTGTTTTTGGTCCGAATAAAGCAGCGGCTGTGATTGAGGGCAGTAAAGCTTTTACAAAAGAATTGATGAAAAAGTACGATATTCCAACAGCAGCATATGAAACGTTCACGAACTATGAGGAAGCAGTAGCGTATATTCGAAAAATTGGTGCACCAATTGTTATTAAAGCGGACGGTTTAGCAGCTGGTAAAGGTGTAACAGTGGCAATGACGTTAGAAGAGGCATTACAAGCTGTAAAAGAAATGCTGCAAGATGTGAAATTTGGTGAAGCAAGTAAAAAGGTTGTTATTGAAGAGTTTTTAGATGGACAGGAATTCTCTTTAATGGCATTCGTAAATGGAACAACTGTTTATCCAATGGTAATTGCACAAGATCATAAACGCGCTTTTGATGGTGATAAAGGACCGAATACAGGAGGAATGGGTGCATATTCTCCAGTACCACAAATTCCAGAATCAGCGGTTGAAGTAGCGATTGAAACGGTTTTACATCCAACCGCTCAGGCGATGATCAAAGAAGGTCGTTCATTTACAGGTATTTTATATGCAGGTCTTATTTTAACAAACGAAGGCCCAAAAGTAATTGAGTTTAATGCTCGTTTTGGAGATCCGGAAACAGAGGTTGTACTGCCTCGTTTAGACAATGATTTAGTTGATGTATGTAATAGCGTTTTAGATGGAGAAAAATTAGTGCTTAAATGGTCCGAAGAAGCGGTTATTGGTGTAGTACTTGCTTCAAAAGGATATCCGGAAGTATATGAAAAAGGCGCTATTATTCGCGGATTAGATACATTAGAAGATGCAATTGTTTTTCATGCAGGTACAGCTATGAAGCGTGGAGATTTCGTAACAAACGGTGGTCGTGTACTATTTGTTGCTTGTAAAGCAAAAGACTTACAAGAAGCGAAAGATAAAGTATATAAAGAAATCGCGAAAATTAAGAGTGATGGGTTATTTTATCGAAATGATATAGGATACCGCGCAATTGCAAAGGTAGATTGCTAGAAGCTAACATGTTTTATGTTAGCTTCTTTTTTTGTTTAGTATTTACTTTCGATCAAAACATAAAAAGTGGTTTGCTTTATTTTGTATGCAGAAAGCAAGTCCTAATAATTAAAGTAGTATATTATCTAGTTGATCCTGAAATCCCAAGCTTCTCCATCTTCCTGTATAATGTTCGAACACTAATTCCTAAATCAGCAGCAGCCTGTTTTTTTCCTTCATAATCATATCCATAATAATGAAGCTTTTTAATAATACTCTCTTTTTCGGCCTCTTTTAATGTACTGCATTCTTTTGAAGGTGACTGTGGTTGAGTTATATTATGTTGTAGGAATCCCGGTAAGGATGATTGGGTTAATTGGCTACTCTTTTCCATATTCATACTGTATTCTAAAATGTTCTCTAGTTCACGAATGTTCCCAGGCCAGTGATATTGCTTTAACTTTTCTAAAAAATCATCTGTATAAGTTTGAATGAATTTTCCTGTTCTTGTTTGTAATTTTTCAATTAAGAAGGGAACTAGTTTTTTTAAGTCTTCTTTTCTTTCTCTTAATGGTGGTAAATGGATAGGAATAACATTTAGTCTGTAGTAAAGATCGGAACGGAATTGTTTAGATTCCATCAATTTTTCTAATAATTGATTAGATGCAGCGATAATCCGGATATTCACTTTTTTAGGAAGTGTTCCACCAATTCTTTGTACAACACCATCTTGCAGTACTTTCAATAGTTTTGGTTGTAAATGGAGAGGGAGATCGGCAATTTCATCTAAAAATAGTGTTCCTCGATCAGCCATTTCAAAGTAACCTGGTTTTCCTTTTTTCCTTGCTCCCGTAAATGCACCTTCCTCATAGCCAAAGAGTTCACTTTCGAATAAAGATTCAGGAATACTAGCACAATTTATTTCAATGAAATCTCCTCTTTGGAACATGCTCTGTTCATGAATAAGTTTTGCCATTAAGCTTTTTCCCGTCCCTGTTTCTCCAGTAATAACAATAGAGGAAGTACTACTTTTCATATTTTTTAAGATTTCTTTTATGTTTTGCAATGTATGGCTGTTCCCAAGGATATATTCAGTTTGTTTTAATTTCGTGCCCATTGTGGGAGTGGAATAATTGGTTTCATGAATGATAGCAGTAATAATCCCTTTTAATTTTTCCATCCAATAGATAAATTCTTTTTGCTGGTCGATTAACTTCTGTTGTTTATTTTTTGAAAAACTAACGAATGAAAGATAACCGTAGTGGCGTTCATTTTGAATCATGTTTTGTATAATTTCTGCAGTTGATGGACAGCTCTTTTGAAAGTGACAACCATGACACATATTCATATGTCCTGGCTTATGTACAAAGGTAATGGGATGCTCGTATAGTTTTTGGAAAAATGGGAGGTAGACACGTTCTCCTTTTTTCTTTTTATATTCTTCCGTTGAAGAAACTAATAGCCCTTCATGGTTGAAATAGGCGATTTCTATTTGTAAGAGTTCGGAAAAGGTATGAATAATTTTTGTGATTGCTGTGATTGTAGACAATTTAGAACCTCCTTTCTATTATATAACCATTGTATGATAATTCTAAAAAATGAAAAAGTGTCAAACGTTTGTCAAAAATGTCAAACAATCGTATTAAGATTGCTTGCTATGATAAGGATTTTCTATGCAATAACATTGGCATGATTTTTGCTTAATAAAAAGTAGATGTAAATAAAGGAGGCTTTTTTATGGAAAGAGATTATTTTCAATTAAAGGATAAAGTGGCGGTTGTAACTGGGGCGGCATCAGGAATTGGGTATGCGACTGCAACAATTTTTGCTGAAGTAGGGGCTGCCGTTATTCTTTTAGATATTGATGAAGAAAAGGGTGTGCAAGCTGCACAGAGTTTACGAGATGAGGGACAGCGAGCAGAGTTTTTGAAGTGCGATGTAACAAGTGAATTAGATTGTAAGAATGTTAGCGAACATATTAGGCAGGTATATGGAAGTGTAGATGTGTTGTTTAACAATGCGGGAATTATTAGAAGAAAAACAGTTGTTGAATTAGAGGAAAGGGAGTGGGATTCAGTTATTAATGTTTCATTAAAAGGTGTATACCTATTATCTAAATATATCATTCCAATTATGGCTGAAAAGCAAGGTGGGAGTATTATCAATACAGGTTCCGGATGGGGGCTAAAAGGAGGCGATAAAGCAGCTGCTTATTGTGCTGCAAAGGCCGGTGTTGTGAACTTAACGAAGGCGATGGCAATTGATCATGGTCCGCAAAATATTCGAGTGAATTGTATATGTCCTGGTGATACAGATACACAGTTACTACGTGACGAGGCGAAGCAATTAAATGTGGAAGAGGGAACATTTTTGAAAGAGTCAGCAACAGATCGACCTCTATCAAGAATTGGTACGCCTCGTGATATCGCAAAAGGTGTTTTATTTTTAGCTAGCGATTTGTCATCTTGGGTGACAGGAACGGAACTTGTTGTTGATGGTGGAGGTTTAGCATAATTGAAAGAATTTTAATAAGGGGGTATTAAGATGACGAAAAAGGTACATCCTTACATTCCAAATATGGTACCTGAAGTAAAGGAAGAGATGTTAAAAGAAATAGGCGCTGAATCAGTGATGGAATTATACGCTTGTATACCGGATGAACTAAAGTTGAAAGAGGAAATGAACATACCAAAGGCGCTTACAGAATACGAGTTGCGTCGCCACATTGAAGGGATATTGTGTAAGAACACGAGTACAAGTGAATATCTAAATTTTCTAGGAGCAGGTTGCTGGCAGCATTTTGTACCAGCAGTTTGCGATGAAGTGAATCAAAGATCGGAATTTCTGACGGCATATGCCGGTGAACCTTACGAGGATCATGGTAGATTCCAAGCGTTATTTGAATATCAAAGTCTAGTAGCTGAACTTGTTGATATGGATGTTGTAAATGTACCGACGTTTGATTGGGGGCAAGCAGCAGCTACAGCGATTCGAATGGCTGCTCGTATTACAAAAAGAACAGAGGTATTAGTAGCGCAAACCGTATCACCTGAAAGAATGAAAATTATTCAAAATTATGGCTCCCCAGATCTTGAATTTGTTTTTGTTAGTTATGATGCTGAGAATGGTCTTCTAGATTTAGAAGATTTAAAGAATAAGATTTCTTCTAATGTGGCAGCCATTTATTTTGAAAATCCTTCCTATTTAGGGTTTATTGAATCACAAGGTATGGAAATTGCGGAAATTGCGAAGCAGAATGATGCACTAGTAGTAGTTGGTGTTGATCCAATTTCACTTGGAGTGTTGGCGCCGCCAAGTCACTATCAAGCGGATATTGTTTGTGGTGATTTGCAGCCACTTGGTATGCACATGAACTATAGTGGAGGACAAGCGGGATTTATTGCTACAAGGGATGAAGAAAAGTTTATTAATGAATATCCTTCACGTCTATTTGGAATTGTGCCAACAGTAAAAGAAGGGGAGTATGGCTTTGGCGATGTGGCTTATGATCGGACATCTTTTGCCCTTCGTGAAAAAGGAAAAGAATCAGTTGGTACACAAACTGCGTTATGGGGAATTACAGCTGGGGTTTATTTATCGTTACTTGGACCGAATGGCATGTATGAATTAGGTCAAACTATTATGCAAAATAGTCAATATGCAGTAAAACAATTGAACAAAATCCCTGGGGTGAGAGGTTCAAGATTAAGTTCTCCATTTTTTAAAGAGTTTCTTGTCGATTTTAATGAGACGGGTTTATCAGTCGAAACCATAAATAAGAAATTACTAGAAAAACAGATATTTGGAGGAAAGGATATTTCGAAAGAGTTTCCTATATTTGGTCAATGCGCTTTATATTGCGTTACAGAAGTCCATACGAAGGAAGATTTGGATCAGTTAATTGCCGCCCTTCAAGAAATTGTGACGAATTAAAATAAATGAACAGAAAGGAGAATGAACTCATGAAGAAAATTAAAAGGGATAGTAAAGTTCGTGACTTTCATCAAGCAAAATGGAATGAACCAATTATTTTTGAACTTCATCAGCGAGGAGAAAGAGGAGTAGAAGTTCCGACAGCGGATCAAACGATTGTGCAGGAAGTTGGAGATGGAGTTTCAAAGATTCCTCATTCTATGTATAGAAAAGAAAGAGCGAGACTTCCAGAAATCGGTCAGGCGCGTGTGTTAAGGCATTATGTGAGACTTTCACAAGAGACGTTAGGATCCGATTTTAACGTTGAAATTGGGCAAGGGACTTGTACGATGAAATATATCCCAAAAATTAATGAATTATTAGTACGAAATCCTAAAATAATGGAACTGCATCCTCTTCAAGATGAAAGTACGGTCCAAGGAATGCTAGAGATTATATATAAATTGGATCTTTGTATGAGAGAAATATCTGGTATGGATCATTTTTCATTTCAGCCAAGTGGTGGTACGCAAGCATTATTTGCTATGGCTTCCATTGTAAGAAAATATCATGAATCTCGCGGAGAAGGAGAAAAACGGAACGAAATTATTACAACCATTTTTTCTCATCCTTCACAAGCGGCTACAGCAGCTGTTAAAGGCTTTAAAATCATTACGCTTCATCCCGATAAAGATGGATTTCCTGATCTTGAAAAGTTAAAAGCTGTTGTTTCAGAAAGAACAGCAGGATTTGTTGTAGCGAATCCTGAAGATACAGGGATTTTTAATTCGAAGATTAAAGAGTTTACGAGGGTTGTTCATGAAGCTGGTGGGATTTGTTACTACGATCAAGCAAATGCAAATGGCCTTCTTGGGGTTACTCGGGCGAAAGAAGCAGGATTTGATATGTGTTTCTTTAATCTTCACAAAACATTTGCAGCTCCGCATATGTGTGGCGGACCAGCAACAGGTGCACTTGGAGTGAGCAAAGAGCTAAAAGAATATTTACCTGGACCAATTGTGGAATGCGATGAAGGAAAATATTATTTAAACAATGATCTGAAACATTCCATTGGAAAAGTGCGCGCTTTTCATGGGGTAGCACAAACAATTCTCAGGTCTTATGCATGGATTCGTGCCCTTGGTCCAGAAGGATTAAAAGAAGTGGCGAAAACAGCTGTATTAAATAACAATTATATGTATCACAAAGTACAAAAGATTCGTGGTGCAAGTGCTCCATATGTAAAAGGACAGCGCCTTGAGCAAGTTCGCTATAGCTGGGAAGAGCTGAAAAATGAAACAGGTATTACAACAGAGGATGTCCAAAGAAGAATGACGGATTTCGGCTTACACTATTGGACGAGTCACCATCCATATATCGTACCCCAGCCGTTCACGCTTGAACCGACTGAGAGCTATTCTAAGACTGACTTAGATGAGTATATAGCAGCCCTTGAACAAATTTCTAAGGAAGCCTATGAAAATCCCAAAGTCATTCAAAACGCTCCGCAAAATAGTACGATTCACAAATTAGATGAACAGGATTTTCTCGATAATCCGAAAAAATGGTGTATTACATGGAGAGCATATCAGAAGAAGGTGCAGTTACTAGAATTGATTTGAAGGAAATGGGAAGGCAATCAGAATTGTTTTTGATTGCCTTTCATTCTATAACATTGTAATTCTATTATTATAGGTTAAATAGTTTGAATATTCAGAATAAAAAAGAGGAGACATTGTATATTTTGAAACGAATCACTTGATTTTGCATAGAGTGATTCGGTTATTTTTTAGGAACGTTGCAAAGAGAGAGGTGAGACGATGGATAATTTAGAGACAAAATCAAATATTGGAACACCATCTACTATAGATGGAAAGTTGAATCGTGGCTTAAGGCCACGACATATATCTATGATTGCAATTGGTGGTGCAATTGGTACGGGATTATTTGTTGCAAGCGGTGCTACGATTAGTCAAGCGGGATCAGGAGGGGCATTTGTTGCGTACCTTGCTATTGGGTGTATGGTTTATTTTTTAATGACAAGTCTTGGTGAGATGGCAACATATCTTCCAACGTCAGGTTCATTTGAAACATACGGAACTCGGTTTGTTGATCCGGCATTTGGATTTACACTTGGTTGGAATTATTGGTTAAGCTGGGCTACAACCATTCCGGCTGAGTTGGCAGCAGGTGCGTTGGTTATGAAATATTGGTTGCCAGAATCCTCGGATGTTCTATGGGGGATGCTTTTTTTGGCACTTATATTTTTATTAAATGTACTGTCTGTTAGAGGGTATGGTGAATCGGAGTTTTGGTTTGCTGGTATTAAGGTCGTTACAATTATTCTATTTTTAGTGATCGGTATTTTCATGATACTTGGTATATTCTTTAGCCCGGCAGTAGGGTTTCATAATCTTACGATAGGTGAGGCTCCTTTCAAAGGAGGATTTTTGGCTATAGTTGGTGTTTTTATGATTGCAGGTTTCTCCTTCCAAGGTACAGAAATGGTTGGTATTGCTTCTGGTGAAAGTGAGGATCCAGAGCGGAATGTTCCTCGGGCAATTCGTAGTGTTTTTTGGAGGGTGTTAATTTTTATGTGTTGGCTATAGCCGTAATAGGGATTATTATTCCATATACAGACCCGAGTCTTCTTAAATCGGATGTGGATCATATTTCTATTAGCCCATTTACTTTAGTTTTTCAAAAAGCTGGACTTGCATTTGCGGCATCATTAATGAATGCTGTCATTTTAACCTCTGTGCTTTCAGCTTGCAATTCTTCTATGTATGCTTCTACTCGCATGCTTTGGGCTCTTGCACAAGAAGGAAAAGCGCCTAAAATTTTGCGTAAGGTAAATAGAAGAGGGGTCCCTACCTATGCTTTGTATGCCAATATTATTTTTAGATTACTTGTCTTTTTATCATCATTCATTGGCGATGGCGTTGTTTATATATGGCTGCTTAATATGACGGGGTTTTTAACATGGATTGGAATCGCAATCTGTCATTATAGATTTCGTAAAGCATACGTGGCACAAGGGAGAAGCTTAAATGAACTAACATTTAAGGCGAAATGGTATCCCTTTGGTCCGTTGTTTACGTTAGTATTATGTATCATTGTTATTATTGGACAAGGAAGTGAAGTGGTTTCTGGAGAGGCGATTAACTGGTATGGAATGCTTGTATCGTATATTAGTGTACCGGTGTTTATTATTCTTTGGTTAGGTTATAAGTTTATTAAAAAGACGAAGGTTGTCCCGTTAAAAGAGTGTGACTTTAGCCGAGATGATTTGTGAAACAGCCTCTAAATTGATTTTTAAGACAATAGAATATATGAATCTCATTTCTATTCATATTACGCATCCGCAGTTAGCGGGTGCATTTTTGTATGGTTGGATTGTCATCATATATAGTTAGATAGAAAGATAGGAAAAATTATATTGTATGTTGAATGTTTCAAGGAGTTACAATCTGTTTGCATTTTAATTCGCCAATCAACAATAGAAAAATAGAAATAACTAAAGTAAGCGCAGCACCAATAAGTGGAAGTGCTTGATTATCTCATGGGTTATTTATAAATTGTAGGTGGGGAATATTTGACGCTTACTATTCAGTGTCTTTTTATATTTGATTTGTTGATAAACATTATGAAAAAACTGGTA
>Ga0102589_1002450_pt1 | contig 21502 bp, 20 predicted proteins | sample AraplaMF_Col_mLB_FD_76858 | JGI IMG/M metagenome (GOLD analysis project Ga0102589, IMG submission 76858) | Arabidopsis root microbial communities from the University of North Carolina, USA - plate scrape MF_Col_mLB | ecosystem: Host-associated > Plants > Roots > Endosphere | place: USA... | reverse complement strand
AGGCTCTGGCCGGGGCGGCCAATCTGATCGTCACGACCACGGCGGCCGAAGAGCCCTATCTTCTCGCTGGCCATATTCGGCCGGGGACGCATGTCACCGCAGTCGGTTCCGATACGCCGGGCAAGGCCGAGCTTGCCCCCGAATTGCTGGCCCTTGCCGACCTCGTCGTGGTCGACAGCCGCGCGCAAAGCCTGTTGCGTGGCGAGGTGCATCATGCGATCGCGGCCAGCCGCTTGACTGCGGACCGTCTCGTCGAGCTCGGCGAGGTCGTCGCCGATCCCTCGCGCGGGCGCCGCGGCAACGATCAGATCAGCATCGCCGACCTGACCGGCGTGGCAGTGCAGGACATCGCTCTGGCAAAGGCGGTCTGCGCGGCGCTGGCCGGCGGCTGACGGCCGCCGGTCCCTGCCATCGTCAGCGTGCCGGTGGAGTGATCCCGAAGCGCTGCTGCAGGAATCGGTCGATGTGATCGAGGGCATCAGCAAAATGCTCGGGATCGACGCCAATGCCGAGACGCAGGTGGTCCTCCATGCCGAACCAGCTCCCGGCGACGACGAAGACGCTCTGCGCCTCGCGCAGTTCGCGCGACAGATCGTCCGAGCTGATCGGCAGGTCGTAGCGCAGGAAGGCCATGGCGCCGGCTTCGGGCGGAACCCAGGCGAAGATGCTTCCCCGGGCCTCGATCCAGCTCGCGAGGCGGTCAAGATTGCGATGCAGCAGGGCGCGGTTGCGGGCGACAATGCGCGCGCGCCGGGCAGGCTGCATGGCATGCAATGCCAGGCGCTGGCCGAGCACATTGCTGCCGATCGTGGTGTAGTCCTGGCGCCGCATCGCCTCGCCGACGAGCTTTTCCGGTGCGACCAGCCAGCCGAGCCTCAGCCCGGCGAGCGCCATAGCCTTGGCCATGCCGCCGGTGACCACGACATCGGGCGCCGCACCGTACAGGGTCTCGGTCTCGTCGCCCGCGAGCTCGGCGCCGCGATAGATCTCGTCGGCATGGAGCGTGACGCCGTGCCGGATCGCGATCGCTGCCAGCCCCTGCCGCTCTTCCGCGCTCAGCACGGCGCCGGTCGGGTTGTTGGGATTGCATAGCGAGATCAGCCTGGTGCGCGGGCCGATCGCGGCCGCGACCTCGTCGAGATCGAGCCGCCAGCGGCCCTGCTCGAGGCGCAAGGGTACCTGGCGGACATTCGCTCCCAGGGCCCGCGCCAGGCCATGGATCTGCATGAAGTTCGGCGTGACGAAGACGATCTCGTCGCCGGCTTCGAGCAGGCTCAGCAGCGTGACGAGATTGGCTTCGGAAGAGCCGGTCGTGACCAGGACCTGTTCGGGGCTCGCGCCGGGATGGAGCGCGGCGATCGCGGCGCGCAGCTCCGGCTCGCCCTCGGTGTGGCCATAGCCGAGCGGCAAGTCGAGCAGCGCATCGATCTCGTCCTCGCCGAGGAGCTCCCGGATCGTGAACGGATGCAGGCCGCTTTCGGTCAGGTTGTAGGCGACGGTATTCTCCCAGAGCGATTGGGTGCGCTCGAGCGTGAAGGTATCGATCAGCATGGATATCTCCGAAGTCAGCCGGCCATGGCGAAGCCGCCACGGCTCGCCAGCCGTGCCTCGAGCACGTGCACGGCCGAGGTCAGGATGAGGTTGAGGGCGAGGTAGATCGCGCCGGCGGCGAGGAAGATCTCGATCGGCGCATAGGTCTCTGAGGCGAGCGCGCGCGCCTTGCCGGTGATTTCCATGATGGTGACGGTGCTGGCGAGCGAGGTCGCCTTCACCATCAGGATCAGCTCGTTGCCATAGGCAGGCAGCATCTGGCGCACCGCCTGCGGGAAAACCACCAGGCGGAAGCGCAGCCAGGTCGAGAGGCCGAGTGATTTTGCCGCCTCGACTTGGCCCTTGCCGACCGCCTGCAAGCCGCCACGGATGATCTCGCTGCCATAGGCTCCGGTGTTGAGCGCCAGCGCCAGCAGCGCACAGAAATGCTCGTCGCGGAACAGCGGCCACAGGCTGGACTGGCGGATGCCGTCGAGCTGGGCGAGCCCATAATAGATGAAGAAGATCTGCAGCAGCAGCGGCGTGCCGCGGATCGCGTAGACATAGGCATAGGCGAGCGCGGACAGGACGCGATTGCCGGAGAGGCGGCCGAGCGCGATCAGGACGGCCAGAAAGAAGCCCGCGAATGTCGCAGTCACAGCGAGCTGCAGTGTCAGTGGCACGACGCTCAGCAGCGCCGGCAAGGCTTCGACGATCAGCTCCGGTCTCATGCCGGCCTCCCGCGCGCCGTGCCGCGTTCGAAGTGACGCTCGGCCCGTTCGAAGGCGAGGTTCGAGAGCCCGGTAAGGCCGAGGAAAATTAGGACCGCGACCGAGTAGAACAGGAAAGGCATGCGGGTCGAGCCGGCGGCGATGTCGGTGATGCGCATTAACTCGACAAGCCCGGTCACGGAGATCAATGCAGTGTCCTTCAAGGTGAGCTGCCAGACATTGCCGAGCGAGGGCAGGGCGTAGCGCAGCAACTGCGGCAGGAGGATGAGGCGGAAGAGCTGTAGACGCCGGATGCCGAAGGCGCGCGCTGCCTCGGCCTGACCCGGCGGGATGGCGCGGATCGCGCCGCGGAATACCTCGGCACTGTAGGCGCCGGAGATTAGCGCGATCGCGGCGATGCCGGCGCCGAACGCATCCGCGGAGCTGCTCCCGCCATAGCCCATGATGGTTCCGATCAAACGGAACAGCTCGCCGCCGCCGAAGAAGAGCAGATAGAGGACCAGGAGCTCCGGCACGCCGCGGACGACGGTGGTGTAGACCAGCGCCGGCCAGGCGAGCAGCGGATGTCCCGTCAGCCTGGCGCCCGCGAGCAGCATGCCGACGAGATTGCCGCTAAGGAAGCCCAGCACGGCGATAAGGAGTGTCATCGCCGTGCCGCGCAAAATCTGGCTGCCCCATCCGCCCGGCCCGAACGCCAGGAGGTCGATGAGGCTCATGGATTGGCCGCGACCGGGCGGACGGCGCCGTCGAAACCCATCCATTTTTGGGTGAGGCTGGTCACGGTACCGTCCTGCGTCGCCTCGGCGATCGCTCGGTCGAACAGCTCTCGCAATTCCCTCTCGTTCTTGCGGAAGCCGAGCGCCACTCCCTTGCCGAGCGCGCCGCCGCGCAGAGCTGGCCCGAAGACGACGAAGTCGCGGCTTTCCTTCTTCTGGCGCTCGATGAAGTTGCGGATCGGGCTGAAACCACTCACCACCATGTCGATCCGCCCACTGACGAGGTCGAGATAGAGGCTCTCCTCCTTGTCGTAGATGCGGACCTTAACCTCCGGGAAGAGCTGCTGCATGAAGGTGGCGTGGGTTGAGGCTCGCTCGACGCCGACCGTCGCGCTAGCGAGTGACTTGGCGATCTCCGCGAGGGTTTTCTTCTTGTCCTCGGTCATCTCGCGCAGGTCGAGCGTCTGGCCCTTGCCGGCATCCATCTTGCTGATTGCGCTGCCGGCAGCCGAGACGAACTGGGTCGGTCCGCCATAGTAAGGCAGCGAGAAGTCGATCGACTCGGCGCGCTTCTCGGTGATCGAGAGAGAGGCCATGATCGCATCGAAGCGGCTCGCATTCAGCCCCGGGATCATGCCGTCGAAGCTCTGCGTGACCCAGTCGCAGGACAGTTTCGCGCGCTTGCAGAGTTCGCCGGCGAGGTCGACTTCGAAGCCGATGACCTTGCCGGACGGGTCGGTGAAATTGAACGGCGGGTAGTTGCCGTCGGTGGCCAGCCTCACCTTCTTCTCCTGTGCCGAGGCATAGCTCAGCCCGGCCAGGACGGCCGCGGACATCAATAGGCCGATACGGCTGTTCCGTCGCATGTCGTTCCCCATTCTTGGCGTTCTGATCGTGATTGTCATCGCCTTGGGTCACGGGTTCCTAAGCCCGCAGCCACATCGCCAAGACTAGGGAGCCGCCGGCGAAACAATCGTCCAAAGGCCTGTGAAGCGGGACGAAAGATGTCCGACACCCCGGCGGAAACGACGCTTTATGTCCAACTGTCCCGCGGACACTGGCGAGGCGTGCAGGTGGATGCACGGACCTTTGCGGAGCCTGCCTTGTCCGAGCCCTTGCAGAACTATGTCGATGGAAGCTGGCGCGGCTCGGATACGCGCCTCGCCCGCGAGAACCCCTCCGACACCAGCGAGATCGTCGCGGAGGCATATGTCGCACGGCTGCAGGACGTCGCAGAGGCGGCCGCAGCGGCTCGGCGGGCTCTGCCGACATGGCGGAAAGCCCCGCCACAGCTGCGCTTCGAGCTGCTCGACCGCATCGGCGACGAGATCATGCGCCGCTGCGCGCCGCTGGCGACCTTGCTGGCGCGCGAAGAGGGCAAGACCGTGCCCGAGGCGCAGGCCGAGATCATCAAAGCGAGCCAGACCTTCAAATACTTCGCCGGCGAGGCGGTGCGTCTCTCCGGCGCTTCCTTGCGCTCGACGCGGCCCGGCGTCGATGTCGACATCCGCCGCGAGCCGATCGGCGTGGTCGCGCTGGTCACGCCTTGGAACTTCCCGTTCTCGATCCCGGCCTGGAAGACCGCGCCGGCGCTCGCCTATGGCAATTGCGTCGTGCTCAAGCCCTCAGAGCTGACCTGCGCCACCGCCTCGGCATTGGCCACGATCATTCACGACGTGGGCGTTCCGCCGGGCGTGTTCCAGCTGGTGATGGGCGGCGGCGATATCGGCGGCGCGCTGATCGCGGACGATCGGGTCGACGCGATCAGCTTCACCGGCTCGACCGCGACCGGCCGAAAGATCGCAGCTGCCGTCGCGCCGCGCGGTGCGCGCCTGCAGATGGAGCTCGGCGGCAAGAACCCGCTGATCGTGCTTGCCGACGCCGATCTCGACAAGGCGGTCGATGCGGCGGTGCGCGGCGCCTTCTATTCGACAGGGCAGCGCTGCACTGCATCCAGCCGCCTCATTGTCGAGAACGGGGTCCACGATGCGTTCGTCGAGCGCCTGATCGCGCGTACCAGCGCCTTGCGGATCGGCCACGCGCTCGACACGACGACCGATATCGGGCCGCTTGTCAGCGAAGCGCAGCGCCAGCGGGTGCGGGACTACCTGGCCGACGCCGGTGCGGACGGTGCCGAGCTCGCCTTCGGCGGCCGCGTGCTCGAGGCGCGCACGCAAGGCTACTATCTGGAGCCGGCCATCTTCCTTGCGGGCACGATGGACCAGCGCATCAATCGCGAAGAGGTCTTCGGCCCAGTCGCCTCGGTATTGCGGGTCGGCGATTTCGACGAGGCCATGGTCGTCGCCAATGCGACACCCTACGGCCTGAGCGCCGGCCTCTTCACCCGCTCCCATGCCAAGGCGCGCGCCTTCATTCGCGAGATCGAGACCGGCATGGCGATGGTCAATCTGCCGACCGTCGGCTCGGACTATAACGTGCCGTTCGGAGGGCGCGGCGCTTCCGCCCATGGTCCGAAGGAGATGGGGCTCGGAGCCTTCGAGTTCTTCACCCAGACCAAGACAGCCTACATCGCCGAATGACCCGGTTCTGCGAAACCATGGCTGATCCGGCTGCCAGTGGTGCCCCCATCATCGAAGCCGTCGGCTTGCGCAAGAGCTTCGGCGGCTTCCCAGCCCTCCGGGGTGTCAGTTTCGCGGCGCACCGCAGCGAGGTCGTCGCCATCATCGGCGCAAGCGGTTCGGGGAAGAGTACCTTCCTGCGCTGCCTCAATTTCCTCGAACGGCCCGACGCCGGCGAAATCCGTTTCGACGGCGAGGCCATCCAGGCCGGGCCGCCGACTGCGGCACAGGCGCGCGGCGTCGAGCGGTTGCGCCGGCGCTCGGCGATGGTGTTCCAGCAGTTCAATCTCTGGTCGCACTGGACGGTGCTGGAAAACATCATGAAGGTGCCGGTTCATGTCCAAGGTGTGGCGCAGGTCACCGCCCGTGAAAGGGCGTTGGCGCTGCTCGCCAGGGTCGGGTTGCTCGACAAGCGGGATGCCTATCCATCGCAGCTGTCCGGCGGGCAGCAGCAGCGCGTCGCCATCGCCCGGGCGCTCGCGGTCGAGCCTGAGCTGCTGCTCTTCGACGAGCCGACTTCGGCGCTCGATCCCGAACTGGTGGGCGAGGTCCTCGCCGTCATCCGCGGATTGGCCCAGGACGGCCAGACCATGCTGATCGTCACCCACGAAATGGGTTTCGCGCGCGAGGTTTCCGACAGGACGGTGTTCTTCCAAAGCGGGCAGATTGTCGAGATCGGCGCCTCGCGGGAGCTGCTCGTCCGGCCGCAGACGCAGAGGCTTGCAACTTTCCTCGGCTCGATCTGCTGAGCTGACAGCTTGTGCCACCAGCAGGCTCTTGATCACGCAATTCCTGTCACCGAGCAGGCAAGCAGGAAATCTCGTCCCTCAGGCCAGCGTTACCGTTTTCTGCATCCGGTGCTTCGGCACACGGCTGCGCCAACAGGAATAGGTCATGTCCAGCACCACCCGTGTCATCGATCCCCGCACCATCGAACCCGATACCCGCTCGACCTATCCGACCCATCTGCAGGAACCGGTTCGTGGCCGGCGCAAGCGCCGGCTCGGACTGCAGGCGGGCCTCCGCAAATTATCGATCGTCCATGTCGAGCTACCGCCCGGTGCGGCTTCGTCCCTCAAGGTCTGGCAGAGCCATGAGGACGAATACGTGCTCGTGCTCGACGGTGAGGCGACCCTGGTCACGGATTCAGGCGAGGAAATCCTGAAGGCTGGCCAGTCCGCCGGCTTCCCCGCCGGGCAGGCCATTGGCCATCAGATCGTCAATCGCGGTGACAAGCCCCTGGTCTTCATCGAGGTCGGCACCATCGCCGACGAGAATGTCTCGACCTATCCGGACGACGACCTGCTGCAGGTGCCCGACGGCCGCGGGCGCCGCTTCGTTCGCCATGACGGTACACCCTTCGGCGCATGAGTGGGCCGATGTCGAAGGTGACGCCACGGCTGTCGGAACCGCTCGCGCCCGAGATCCAGGAGCTGGTGTTCCGGCCGCGGATCGAACGTGAGCTCGCCCTGGGCATCGAAGATCTCTGCGCCGTCAACGCAGCGCATCTGGTGATGTTGCGGGAAGCAGGGCTGATCGATGGAGGAGATTCCGCATCGCTTGCCGCTGCGCTGATCGCGCTGCGGGAGGCCGGCGCCGAGGCGATCGAATGCGATCCCGCCCGCGAAGACGGCTATTTCAACTTCGAGGCGGCGCTGATGCGGCAGGCCGGTGCCGAGGCAGGCGGCCGCCTGCATCTCGGCCGCAGCCGCAACGACATCAATGCAACGCTCGACCGGTTGACGGCGCGGCAGATCGCGCTCGATCTGGCCGGCCGCTGCATCGCGCTGCGGCGGGCCCTGCTCGAACGCGCGCAGGACCATGCCGCGACGGTGATGCCTGGCTATACCCATCTCCAGCCGGCGCAGCCGATCACCTTCGGCTTCTACCTCGCCGGGGTCGCCGAGGCGCTGGCGCGCGACACGCAGCGCCTGCTCGACGCCTGCGGCACCATTGATCTGTGCCCGCTCGGTGCCTGTGCGCTGGCCGGCACTTCGGTCCCAATCGACCGCGACCGGCTGGCCGCGCTGCTCGGCTTCGAGGCGGTCATGCTGCATGCGCAGGATGCGGTCACCTCGCGCGACTACGCCCATGACCTCGCCGCCGCCATGCTGAGCTTGGCCTCGACCTGGGGCCGCTTTGCCCAGGACCTTTATGTCTGGGGCACACAGGAGTTCGCACTGGTCTCCTTCCCCGACCGGATCGCGGGCACCTCCAGCATCATGCCGCAGAAGAAGAACCCGATCGCGATCGAATATCTGAAGGCGAGCGCGGGGGAGGTCCTGGGCGGAGTGGTGGCGAGCTTCGCCATCGTCAAGGGCGGGCATTTCAGCCATGCCGGCGATACCGGTCGGTCCGCCCTGGCCCCGCTCTGGCCGGCGTTGCGCCTTGCCGGCAACGCGCTGACGGTTGCCCGCATCGTCACCGAGGCCGTGCAACCCGACAGCAACACGATGGCGGCGCGCGCCACGGCCGGCTTCTCGACCGCGACCGACATCGCCGACTGCCTCGTCCGCGAGGCGGGACTGTCCTTCCGGCAGGCGCACCACGTCGTGGCCGAGCTGGTGCGCGCGGCGCTGGCGGCTGGCATTGCAGCGGAAGCCTTGTCCTCAGGCGATGTCAGTCGCGCCGCCGAAGCAGTGCTCGCTCGGCCGGTCGTGTTGTCGACCGAGCAGCTGGCGCGGGCCGTCGATCCGGCTCAGTCCATCGCTGCGCGCATCTCGACCGGGGCTGCGGCGCCGGACGAAACGCGCCGCATGATCGGACTCGCTCTGATCGCCCTCGACAGGGATGAAGACGAACTGCGCGACCGCTTCGGCGCGATCGCGGCTTCGCAAGCGGAGCTGTGGCAAGCCGTGGCGGCCCTGACGCGCCCAGCTGCAGCGCTGGCATCGTGACAGGTCCTGTCCCGGCGTTCGCGAATTTGACAGAAACGTGGTCTGCGCCAGCCCAATGGAGAACAGCTTCGCCGGCCTCCGAAGGTACCGTCTCCATAGTGAGGTTCGGTGCATGGCGATGACGGCGAATAGAGCGGGACAATTCGTGCGGTTGGGTGAGACGAGCCGCGCGCCCGTCCTCATCCACATCGATGGCGAAGCAGTGCCATGCCTCGCAGGCGACACGGTGCTGACCGCGCTGCTGCTGCACGGCCGGCAGCTGCGCGTTTCCGAGTTCGGTGACGGGCCACGCGCTGGCTTCTGCAATATGGGCGCTTGCCAGGATTGCTGGGTCTCGCTCGAAAGCGGGGAGCGCCGCCGGGCCTGCACCACCTATGTCCAGGCCGGCCAGCGGGTCCTGACCCAGGAGCGCCCATGACGATCGGGGAGAAAATCGTCATCATCGGCAATGGCCCGGCCGGGACGCGCGCGGTCGAGACGCTCTGCCGGGCCGGCTGCCGGGACGTTACCGTGATCAGCGAGGCGCCCGCCAGCGGCGGCCAGATCTATCGCCGCCAGCCGCCGGGGTTCACGCGCGATGCGAAGACCCTCTATGGCGACGACAGCGACAAGGCGAGCCGGCTGCACGCCACTTTCGATGCGCTTGCCGACGACATCGCATCGCGGTCGGAGACGCTGGTCTGGAACATCCTCGACCAACAGATCTACACGCATGGTCCGGGCGGTATCGAGATCCTGCCCTTCGACCGGCTGGTCCTCGCCACCGGTGCCATGGACCGCGTCCTGCCGCTCCCTGGCTGGACCCTCCCCGGTGTCTTCACCTTGGGCGGCGCCCAGATCGCGCTCAAGCATCAGTGCTGCGCGATCGGCCGGGCCGTCGTCTTTGTCGGCACCGGGCCGCTGCTCTATCTCGTCGCCTACCAATACGCCAAGGCGGGCGCCAATGTCGTAGCGGTGCTCGATTCCGCCCGTTTTGCCGACAAGGCCCGAGCCCTGCCGCGGCTTGCCCTGGCTCCGCGCCTCCTGCTGCGCGGGTTGGTCTATCGGCGCCATCTGACACAGCGCGGCGTGCCGATCCATGAAGGCGCCCGCCCGCTTGCGATCACGGGCGATGCTTTCGTCGCCGGCCTGCGTTTCCGCGACGCCGCCGGCGAAGAGCACACGCTCATCTGCGATGCGATCGGGCTGGGGTTCGGCCTCAACCCCGAGCTCCAGCTCGCCGAACTCGCCGGCGGCCGCACCGTCTTCGACGCCAGCAAGCGGCAATGGCTGCTGGAGCATGACGGAGAAGGCCGTGTGGCGGATCGTATCTATGTCGCGGGCGACGGCGTCGCGATCGGCGGGGCCGATGTGGCAGAACTCGCCGGGGAGCGTGCCGCACTCGCCTTGCTCGCAGATCTCGGCAAGGCCGCCGATCGGTCGCGCCTCGATGAGATCGGCAGGGAGATGTCACGGCTGGCAGCCTTTCGGACTGGGCTCGACCGCGCCTTCGCCTATCCGGCCAGCTGGATCGCCGAGCAGCCGGATGAGACCATCCTGTGCCGCTGCGAGAACGTCACCTTCGGTGACGTCCGCACCGCGATCCGCCGGCATTCCCCGCAGGAGGTGAACAGGCTCAAGGCGCTAGCTCGCTCCGGCATGGGCCGTTGCCAAGGCCGCGTCTGCGGCGCCGTCCTCGCCGAACTGCTTGCCGCCACATCGGGCCGCCCGCTCGAGACGGTCGGGCGCCTGCGCGGCCAGGCTCCGATCAAGCCGCTGCCCTATGTCGCCGCAGCCAACCAGGCCGCGACGGCGATCCACGACTGGATGACGACCGACGAAGTGGAGCCGGTGCCATGACGGGGCGGATCAAGGCCGATGTGGCGATCGTCGGCGGCGGGATTTCCGGCGTTTGTGCCGCCTATTATCTCGCCCGCCACGGTGCCCGTGTCGTGCTGCTGGAACGCGGGGCCGTCGGTTCCCAGGCGAGCGGCGTCAATTTCGGCGGATTGCGCACCAATGGCCGGGCCGAGGGCGAATTGCCCCTGAGCCTGCGTGCAATGCAGGAATGGCAGCAGATCGAGTCGCTGGTAGGCGACGACTGCGAGGTCGAGTTCACCGGCCATGTCGAGATCTGCGACCGGCGCGAGCATATGGCAACGGTCGAGAGCTGGGCGAACATGGCCCGCGGCTATGGCCTGGAGTGCGAGCTCATCGGCGGGAATGCCGTCGCAGAGCGCTTCCCATGGATCGGTCGGCGGGTCATCGGTGCCTGTTTCGTCGCCGCCGACGGCGCGGCCAATCCGCGCCTCGCCGTGCCGAACTTCGCCCTGGCGGCGCGCAAGCTCGGCGCCGACATCCGTGAAGCTTGCCCGGTCCGCAGTGCTGCCCATGACGGCAGCCGCTTCAGGATCGAGGCGGGCGATGGTTTGCTCGTGGAGGCACGAATCCTGGTCAATGCCGCCGGCGCCTGGGCCGGCCGGATCGCAGCTCAGCTCGGCGAACGGTTCACGCTGGACGTAATGGCGCCGCAGATGGTGGTGAGTGAGCCCTTCGCGCGCCGCATCACATCCACCGTGGATTACCCGGTTGGCGGCCGCTACTTCTATGTTCGCCAGGTCAAGCGCGGGAATGTCCTGTTCGGCCGCGGGCCCGGGCGCGCCGATCTCGATACCGGCCGGGCCCAGTTCCTGCCGCAGAACGCCTTCGACGCCTCGTGCATTGCGATGGATGTCGTGCCGCTGCTGCGGGGGCGGTCGATCTTGCGGACCTGGTCGGGCGTCGAGGGCAAGACACCGGATTCGATGCCCTATCTCGGATTGAGCCGGACCGTTCCCAACCTGATCCATGCCTTCGGCTTCTCGGGGCACGGTTTTCAACTCGGGCCGGGAACCGGCGCCGTGGTCTGCGAGCTGGCGCTCGACGGCCGCACCGCGACACAGATCGAGGCTTTCGACCCCTATCGCTTCGAGCGCGCAACAGCGGCGGCCTGATATTGGTGTGTCAGGCGGCGCGGCGCAGAGGCGGGTTGATCTCGGTTGGAGCCGGCTGCTCGTCCTTGATCTCGCGCAGCACGACAAAGCTGTCGAAGCGCGCGAGCGGCACGTCGCCGGCGAGCAGCGCGCTGCTCGCCGCCTCATAGGCGATCAGATCGATGCAATCGAAGCGCAGCATGTAGTCATAGCTGCCGCAGAGACCGAAGCAGCCGGTGACCAGCGGGTTGGACCGGATATGGCGCTCGAAGATCTGGAAATCGGAGGCACCGTGGTTCTTCAGAGTGACGAAGGCGAAAATCTTGACGTTCGGGTAGAGCCGCGCCCAAGCGATCCTGGCGCGGTAGCCGCTGATCAGGCCCATGCGCTCAAGGCGCTTGACCCGCTTATGGCAAGGGCTCGCGGAAATGCCGACCAGCTCGGAAAGCTTGTAGTTGGTGATGCGTCCGGCCTTCTGTAGTTCCGAGAGGATGCGCAGGTCGATCCGGTCGATCTTTTCCATGAGGTTGGCGGGCTCGGGCGAGATGGGTCTGACCGTCATCGGTGCCACTCCTTTTCTTGGCGGTATCGCCTCGATCCCGCTCGGGATCCAGCAAAGCTGGATTGCCGGGGCTGTGGAATTTTGCATTCCTTCAAGAGTGATCAGCTCGTGAGCCCTTGCAATCGAAACGATATCAATCCTGCATGCAGAAAACTCACGCCGGACAGTTCAGGTTGCCCTCGCTCAATGCGCTCGTGGTGTTCGAGGCGGCGGCACGGCGTGGCAGCCTGACGCTCGCGGCGGAGGAACTGCACGTGACGCCGGGCGCAGCGAGCCGGCAGGTCAAGGCGCTGGAGCAGGCCCTGGGCGTCGAGCTCTTTCGCCGCCGGCACAATGCGATCGAGCTGACCGAAGCAGGCCGCGGCTTCCTCGGCCATGTCGACAAGGCGCTCGGACAGGTCCGGACCGGCATCGAGGAGCTTGCCGCCAGTCGGCAGAGGCTGACCATCCAGGCGCCGATCACGATGACGCAGCGCTGGCTGATCCCGCGGATCGAGAGCTTTCGTCAGAGTCATCCCGAAGTCGACCTCCACATTCGCTCGATCCATTCCCTGCAAGGGGATGCGGATATCGACATTCGATACAGTCGAGGCGAGGTGGCCGAGGAGGATGGGGAGGTCTTTCTGGTGGACGAGACCATTCCTGTCTGCTCGCCCAGCGTGCTCCGATCGGGCGCGGCTCCCGCCTCCGCCGAGGCGCTCCTGAAATTGCCGATCCTGCTCGACACGATCGACGGTTGGGCCTGGCACCGCTGGTGCGATGCAGCCGGCACAGCCTTCCGACCGACGGATGGCTGCATTGCCTTCGACACCGACGAGGCGGCGATAGACGCCTGCCTGTCCGGTCTTGGCGTTGCGCAGGCCAATGCGGCTTTCGTAGAGCCGATGCTGGCGCAAGGCAGATTGGTCTGGCTTTGCCCGGCTATCCGTGCACCGGTGGGAAGCTATGCCGCCGTGGCCCGCAGGCCGAGCCGGGTGGCAACTTCGTTCCTTAACTGGCTAGGCGCGCGAAAGCCGCAGAGATGACGAAAAGCTCCAGAAGCCATGTCTGCTTCCGGGGGGTTATCCAATGTCTGCACTTGGCGCATTTCAACCGGGAAGGAGCGGGCAGTTCTCCCCCATATCGGAACGTGGGGGATGTCAGCTTCCGGGCGATCCTGTTCAACAGCCGATGATGCTCCACGGTTGGCCGCTAAGGAATTGGAAGGTGTCCATTGTGGGCCGGCCAGTGTATCGTCGGCATCAAGCCGCTGGCAGCCTCGACTAAGCGGGTACCGCCTCGCCTGCCGCCTTCTCGCTGTCCATGTCCTTCATGTCCTCGAAACGATCGGCGATGCGCGGATGGAGGCGGCCGCCATCGGATGCGCCGATCGCGACCAGAATCTCGTCCGGTCCCGGCGCGTCGGCGATCTGGAAGGTCGCGGTGATGAAATGCGAGCGTTTGCCGGTCTCGCTCTTGTGGATCATCGGCAGCGAGATCAGGGCGCCGGGAGCGGTACGGGTGTTGGTGAAGCTCAGGAAAGCGGTGCCCGAGACGGCTTCGCGGAAGACGTTGCCGAAGCGCAGCGTGTGGATCAAGGCGGAGGCATGCTCGATCTCGCCGCCGATGCCGACGATCGCCGCCTTGCCATAGGCTTCGACACGCTCTCCCGGCATTGCCGCCACGAGCCGGCGCGTCATCTCCAGGCCGAGCGGGCGGGCGATCCGCAGGATTTCCGGGCGCAGGTTCTCGACGAAGCCCTGGCCGGCCCAGGGATTCTTCACGACGGCGGCGACGACCACCATGGTGACCGGCCGCGACGCGGCCTTGCCGCCCTCGAGCATGGTCTCTTCCGTGAAGGTCGCGATCTTGCGCAGCCCGATATCCATGCTCGCCTCCGGCGTTTGAAATGTCGTCGCTGGCCAAGCTAGTTGCCGGCTCGCGCCTGTCTTCCTCCGGTTGCTAGGAAGAACCGGCAAGGCAATGCTGCGAGCCTGCGCAGATCATCAGCCAGGATCAGACGCGATGCTCGACCCGGTTTCCCAGATCGCCTCGCTTCGCGACGTCGCGAGCCGGATCAATTCCGGCTCCGACCTCGACGGTCTGCTGCTCGACCTGGTCAAGGTCGCCTGCGAGCATGGCGGCTGGAGCATGGGCTCGATCATGGCGGTCGATCTGACGCATGGCCACGCCAATGTGGTCGCGCGGCACGATCCGACCTTGCTCCGCCGGCGCCTCGAGGATCGCTGGGAGCTCGCGACGAGCCCGGCGCTGCTCGCTTTGCGGACCGGCGAGCCGGTCTATATCGAGGACGCCAGGACATCCGAGGAGTTCCCCGGCTATCGGCGCGAGGCGTTCGAGCGCGACTACCGCTCCGTCATCGTCCTGCCGCTTGGCAGCGCTGATGCAGAGGGGCGCCCGATGGTGCTGAGCCTGGTCTGCCGGGCGCTGAAACCCGTGCCCTCCGAGGATCTCGCCTTCATGGCGATGATCGCGCATCTCGGCACCATCGCGGTCGAGCGCGAGCATCGTTTGCGGGCCGCACGCGGGGTTGCGGAAGATCTTCGACATGCATTGGTGGCGCAGAGCGACCTGCTGCAGGAGGTGCTGGCCGGCGGCTCGATCGAGGCCCTGGCGGAACGGCTCGGCGAGTTCCTGCAATGCGCCGTGCTGGTGATCGATTTCTCCGCGAACGCGCTAGTCGCCAGCGGCTCGCCCGCTCCGGATGTGCTCGACCCGGCAGCCTGGCAAAAAATGCTTGGCGAAGGCGAGGCCGACCGGCTCATCGCTCAGCTCAGGCAGGGCACCGCGCGCGAGGTGGCGAGCCGGACCGAGCTGGCGATCTCGCATGGCGGGCGCGTGCTGCGACTTCCGGCGGCGGTCGAACCGCTCGCCGTCGAGGCGGAGAAGGTCGGTGCGCTCGTGCTGTTCGGCGAAGAGCAGGGCGGCGATCTGCGGCGGCTGACCATCGACAGCGCGAAATTCGCCTTGAGCGTGCAGATGATGCGCAGCGTGATCCGCTTTCGTTTCGAGACGCGGACGCTGACGGAACTGTTCTTCGAGATCGTCGAGCGGCGCTGGCGCGATCCCGACGACATCCTGCGGCGGGCGCGCCATCTCGGCGTCTCGCTGTCGCGGCCATTGCGGATGATCGTGGTGGATCTGCCGGCCGCGGCCCATGGCGAGCGCGACCGTACGCAGCAGGCGCATCAGAGCGTCGCGCGCCTTGCCAGCCAGCTTGGTCTGGGCTGCCACATCGTCGCCGTCGGCGCCGGGCTCGTCTGCCTCGAGCCGGAGCAGGAAGGGCCGCGACGCGAAGCCTCCGAACGCTTTGCCAAGCGCATCGCCGATGTCCTGCGCCATGATCTTCAAGGCGAGCCGATCGTAGTGATCGGCGGGCTGTGCCAGGAACTCGACGACTATGCCGGCGAGTGGGAGCGGGTCTGGCGCATGGTGCGCATCGCACGTGGCTTCAAGCGGACCGGCGTGCTCTCGGCGCTCGATTTCGGGCCGCTGCCGATGCTGATCGGCGCGGCCGATGCGGCCGAGGTGCGCCGCTTCGTCGACGGCAGCATCGGGCGCGTTGCGAGCCATGACCGGGAGCACGGCACGCCCTATCTCGACACGCTCGCCACCTATCTGCGCCATGGCTGCCGCAGCCAGGCCTGCGCCGATGCGATGGGCCTGCACGTCACCACGCTGCGCTATCGGCTGACGCGGATCCAGGAGCTGTTCGGCATCGATCCCGAGCCCCCGGATACGCGCTTTGCCCTGGAACTGGCGCTGAAGATGCACGGGCTGATCGAGGGAGTTGCACCCGTGCTCGAATGAAAGCGCGGAAAGATTCCAGGCTGTTTCCATCTTTTCATAGGAAGCGCGCCCACCGCCGCCTTCATAGCCTGACTCCGAAGTGGCGCATGCCATCGGAGAGGACCAGCCATGCTGGCGACAGCCCCCCAGGAGCCGGTTTCGATCGATCCCGTCGCGTTGCGCCGGGCCTTCGGTACCTTCCCGACCGGCGTCACCGTGATCACAACCCGCGATGCCGAAAGCCGGCCACGCGGGATGACGGCGAACTCCTTCACCTCGGTCTCGCTCGACCCGCCGCTGCTGCTGGTCTGCGTCGGCAAGGGCGCCTCGAGCTATCCCGCCTTCGCGGAAGGACAGGCCTTCGCCGTCAACCTGCTCCATGAAGGCCAGAAGCCGGTCTCCAGCCTGTTCGCCTCGAAGGCGGCCGACAAGTTCACCGACACGCCGCATGACAGCGTCCATACCGGCGCGCCGGTGCTGGCCGATTGCCTGAGCTGGTTCGATTGCACGGTGCACGACCGCGTCGAGGCCGGCGACCACCTCATCCTGATCGGCCGGGTCAGGGCGTTCGGCACGAGCCCCTCTGCCCCGCTCGCATTCTGCCGTGGGCGCTATGCGGCCGTGAAGGACCCGCTGCCGCCCGGCTGGCTCGCCTCCAGCAGCATGATCGTCAACTACCTGGTCGAGAGCGACGGAAAGCTGCTGCTCTGCCGCAACGAGGATGGCGGCTGGGCGCTGCCCCATGCCGCGCGCCGGATCGTCGATGGCCGGCTGCCGGTGCCCGGCGGGGAGGGGCTGCCGCTGCTGCCGGAGACGACCTTCCTGTACTCGGTCTTCGACATCGCCGACGGCGATCCCGGGCATCTGGTCTACCGGGCGCGGCTGGCAGGCGACGCCGCCGGCCTGACACTGCCGGAGGGGGTGCGCTTCTTCGGCTTCGACGAACTGCCCTACGAGCAGATCCTCACCCGCGAAACCCGCACGATGCTGCGCCGCTATGTCAGCGAAAGCAGCCGGCGGCGCTTCGGCATCTACGTCGATTCCCATGACGGCGGGCGCTTCGCGATGGTCGAGGACACCCAACCCTGGGACGGAATCCCGCAACAATGGGAGCGCGGTGGCGCGGCATGAAGACGACGGTCCAGACCCTGCAGGGCTCGCGTATCGGGCATTTCATCGACGGAGTGTTCGTCGCGCCGCAAGGCGGCGTCTATGCGCCGAGCTACGATCCGACCACGGCCGAGCCCTGGTATGAGTTCGCGCAAGGCGATGCCCGCGATGTCGATGCGGCGGTGCGCTCGGCGAAGGCAACGCTCCTCAACCCGGCCTGGCGCCGGCTGACGCAGACCGATCGCGGCAAGCTGGTGCGCAAGCTCGGCGAGCTGGTGCTCGCCCATGCCGAGGAGCTGGCGCAGCTCGAATGCCGCGACAACGGCAAGCTGATCAAGGAAATGCGCGCCCAGATGCGGGCGATCCCGGATTCCTACGGCTACTTCGCCGGCATGGCCGACAAGCTCCAGGGCGACACGATCCCGGTCAACAAGCTCGACACGCTCAACTTCAACCTGCGCGAGCCGATCGGCGTGGTCGGGATGATCATTCCGTGGAACTCGCCGCTGATGATGCTGACCGGCACGCTGGCGCCGTGCCTCGCCATAGGCAACACCATTGTGGTCAAGCCCTCCGAGCATGCGACGGCCTCCGCCTTGGCACTGGCCGAGCTGGTCATCGAGGCCGGCATCCCCGCCGGTGTCGTCAACGTCGTCACTGGCGACGGCGTAACCACCGGTGATGCGCTGACACGCCACCCCGGCATCGCCAAATACGTCTTCACCGGCTCGACCGATACCGGCCGCAAGATCGCCGGCAACGCCGCGGGCAACCTCGTGCCCTGCCAGATGGAGCTCGGCGGCAAGTCGCCCCATGTCGTCTTCTCCGACGTCGACATCGAGCGCGCCGTCAACGGCGTCGTCTCCGGCATCTTCGCCGCCGCGGGCCAGACCTGCGTCGCCGGCTCGCGCTGCTTCGTCGAGGCACCGGTCTATGAACGCTTCGTCGAGGCGCTGGTCGAGCGCACCAGGCGGGTCAAGGTCGGCCATCCCATGGCGGATGACACCGATATCGGGCCGCTGGCGCTGGCAGCGCAGCTCGAGAAGGTCGAGCACTTCGTCGGCTCCGGCGTGCGCGAGGGCGCGCGGGTCGCCGTGGGCGGGCGCAAGCCGCAGGACGAGGCGCTGGCGCGCGGCTGGTACTACGAGCCGACCGTGCTCGCCGATGCGCGCAACGAGATGAGTTTCATGCGCCACGAGATCTTCGGGCCGGTGGTCGGGGTCGTGCCTTTCTCCAGCGAGGACGAGATGATCGCGCTCGCCAACGACACCGAATACGGCCTCGCCTCCGGCATCTGGACGCGCGACATCGACCGCGCAATGCGCTTCGCCCGCAATGTCGAGGCCGGCACGGTCTGGATCAACACCTACCGTTCGGCCGCCTTCATGTCCGCCAATGGCGGCACGAAGAAGAGCGGCTATGGCCGCCGCGGCGGCTTCGAGGTCATGCGCGAATTCTCGCGGCTGAAGAACGTCGTCATCGACTACTCGGGCGCCATGCAGGACCCGTTCGTCATCCGGCTGCGCTGACGCGCTGTCCCGCCCGCCCCACGGAGGCACCCATGAAGTTCGCTCTCTCGATCAATCTGGAGCGCTTTTCGCCCGAGGCGTCGATGAAGGACGCCATGTCGCAGATGCTGGCGCTCGCCCGCGTCGCGGACGAGGGTGGCTTCGAGACGCTGTGGACGGCCGAGCACCACACGATCGAATGCACGATCTCGCCCAACCCCTTCCAGACACTGACCTGGCTGGCCCAGCACACCGACCGCATCCGGCTCGGCACGGCGACGCTGGTGGCGCCCTATTGGTCGCCGATCCGGCTGGCCGGTGAGGCCGCGCTCTGCGACCACCTCACCGGCGGCCGCCTCGAATTCGGCATCGCGCGCGGCGCCTATCAGTATGAGTTCGACCGCATGGCGGGCGGCATGCCTCAGCAGGAAGGCGTCGCCTATATGAAGGAGCTCGTGCCGGCCGTGCAGAAGCTCTGGGCCGGCGACTACGCGCATGACGGCCAGTACTGGCAGTTTCCGCTCGCCACCTCCGTGCCGAAGCCGCTGCAGAACCCGCATCCGCGCATCTGGGTGGCGGCGCGCGATCCCGGCACATTCGACTGGGCGGTCGGCATCGGCGCCAGCATCCTCTCGACGCCGCTGTCCGCACCCGTCGCCGAGATCGGCGTGCTCGCCGAAAAGTTCCGCAAGGCCTGCGCCGACCATCCCGGGCGCCCACGGCCGAAATTCATGATGCAGCGCCGCTCCTGCGTCTACGAGCACTCGCAGGACTGGGAGCAGATCGTCCGCTACAGCGTCGATTACGGCCGCTATTTCGAGAACCTGATGCAGAACATCGGCGCGGTGACGAACGGCTTCCCCGAAGCGGTGCCGTTCGAGACCGTCGCCAATCGCGGCAATTACGATCCGCGCGCGATCCGCGACAACCTCGTCTTCGGCACGCCCGACGAGGTGATCCCGAAGCTCGAGGTCTACGAGGCCGCCGGCGTCGACCAGTTCTGCCTCGGCCTGTCCTACAACCTGCCCTTCGAACTGCAGATGAAGACGCTCAGGCTGTTCATCGACGAGGTGATGCCGCATTTCGCCGCCCGCGAGCGCGACGTGGCGAGGCCTCGCTTCGCCGCCGCGGGAGCTTGACGCCGATGGCTGGCCTCGCCGCCGCAGTGACCGAGCCGGATCTCGCCGGAACCTTCGTCCGCGACGGTGTCGCGCTCAACTACCGGCTGAGCGGCCACGGGCCTCGGCCGCTCGTTCTGGTCCACGGCGTCGGCTCCTATCGCGAGGCCTGGGACGGGGTGATCGCACGGCTCTCCGACCGCTTCCGGATGCTGAGCTTCGATCTGCGTGGCCATGGCCGTTCGGAGCGCGTACTGGGGCGCTACGAGATCGACGATTTCACCGGGGATGTGCTTGGCCTCGCCGATCATGTCGGCTTCGCCAGCTTCGATCTCGCCGGCTTCTCGCTCGGCGGGCTGATCGCGCAGCGCCTCGCGCTGACCCATCCCGAGCGGCTGCGGCGGCTCGTACTGCTCTCGACCGTATCGGGCCGAACGTCGGAGGAGCGCGAGCGCGTGCTCACCAGGCTCGCGGCACTCAAGGCCGGCGACCGCGGCTCGCATTACGACGCCTCGCTGTCGCGCTGGCTGACCGAGGAGTTCCAGGCGCGCAATCCGGAGCTGATCGCGGAACTGCGCCGCCGTAACGCCGAAAACGATCCCGATTGCTATGCCGCCGCCTACCGCGTCCTTGCGGAAACCGATTTCGGCGGACTGATCGACCAGATCCGCCTCCCGACGCTGATCGCCACGGGCGAGCACGACCAGGGCTCGAATCCGCGCATGTCGCGCTTCATGCACGAACGCATTGCCGGCTCGCGCCTGCATATCCTGCCGGGATTGCGCCATTCCCTGCTGAACGAGGCGCCCGATCGCGTCGCGGCGCTGATAGGCAAGTTTCTCATGGAGGACGCGGCGTGATTGTTGAGGAGCGCATCTACCGCATCCGCAACGGCCGGATGGGCCGCTATCTCCAGCTCGTGCGCGAGGAGGGGCTCGCCATCCAGCAGCCGATCCTCGGGCAACTCGTCGGCTATTTCACCACCGAGATCGGGGTGCTGAGCCAGGTCACCCATCTATGGGCCTATGCCGATCTGGAGGACCGCGGCAGGCGCCGCCAGCAGCTTGCCGACGATCCGCGCTGGCAGGCCTTCCTGCCCAAGCTGGTCGAGAACATCGAGCAGGCCGAGAACCGCATTCTGCTGCCGACGGATTTTTCGCCGCTGCGCTGAGCGCAGCATGCGCGGGAGACAAGGCGCAATCGCCGCCCCGCACGATCATAGGAGGGGAGTTGCCGTGAGCGAGAGGCTGCGTATCGAGAACCTCTACAAGGTTTTCGCCAAGGATCCGGCGCCTGCCCTGCAGATCCTGCGCAAGGGCGGCACCAAGGACAGCGTCTTCGAGACGCTCGGCCATGTCGTCGGCCTCGACGATGTCTCGCTCGCCGTGCCCTCGGGCGCCATGTACATGGTGATGGGGCTGTCGGGCTCGGGCAAATCCACCCTGGCGCGCTGCATCAACCGGCTGAACGAGCCCAGCGCCGGCCGCATCCTGCTCGACGGCCAGGATCTCGTGCCACTCGACGAGAAGGCGCTGCGCGAGGTCAGGCGCACGCGCATCTCGATGGTGTTCCAGCATTTCGCGCTGCTGCCGAACAAGCGCGTGATCGATAATGTCGAGTTCGGTTTGAAGCTGCGCGGCGTCGCGCCGGCCGAGCGCCGCCGCCGCGCCGAGGAGGTGCTGTCGGTCGTCGGGCTCGGGCGCTGGGGCTACCACCTGCCGCACGAGCTTTCGGGCGGCATGCGCCAGCGCGTCGGCCTGGCTCGGGCACTGGCGACCGATGCCGACATCCTGATCATGGACGAGGCCTTCAGCGCGCTCGATCCGCTGATCCGTACCGAGATGCAGGACGAATTGCTGCGCCTGCAGCGCACGCTCAACAAGACCATCCTGTTCATCACCCATGACTTCCAGGAGGCGCTGAAGCTCGGCACCCGCATCGCGATCATGTCCGAGGGACGGCTGGTGCGCGAGGGCACACCGCAGTCGATCGTGCTCGAGCCCGGCAGCGA
>Ga0102589_1002449_pt1 | contig 21511 bp, 25 predicted proteins | sample AraplaMF_Col_mLB_FD_76858 | JGI IMG/M metagenome (GOLD analysis project Ga0102589, IMG submission 76858) | Arabidopsis root microbial communities from the University of North Carolina, USA - plate scrape MF_Col_mLB | ecosystem: Host-associated > Plants > Roots > Endosphere | place: USA... | reverse complement strand
CGCTGAAGAAGGGAATCGGGGAACTGAGGCGGCGTGAACGCCTCTTGAACAGCGCATTGTACCTGGCGTTGCTAGCCGGAATCGGCGTGACGCTTCTGCTCCTCTTCGGCTTCGTCGTAGCCTTTTTGGGATATCGTCACGAACCGGGCGCCGCCGTACTATTCGTTGCGGCACTTTGCTTCCTGGCGGGGTCGCTCTTCCGATTCCTACAGGACATCCGGCTGTCGCAAGGTGAACACGACGACCGTCAGTTGCGATGATCGCCGAACAGCTCAAGACGCTCGCGCCCCTTAGAAGTGGAAGGCCCCCCTATGATCGGGCCCTGCTGGACGGGGTCGAAGACAAACCCGTCGTTCTCAATGCGCGGTATCCGGCCAGCGCTGGCGGCAAGCACGTTGGGGAGCTTATCCCCGGGTGCGCCCGCCGCCTCGTGTTGAGAGTGGTAAGGACGGAGTTCGCATGCCTCTCGACAAGACTGGCCGCGGGTTTGATTCTACTCAAGGCGAGGAATAGGAGGATATCCTGACTGGGCGGCATGGTGCCGGCTTCCGTCGTCTCAGTCGGCTGGAGAGTTCGAGTTACTGCCCATGATCTGAATGCCCAGGAACCGAGCGTCCTAATTGGGGCCGACGGCCGACTGTCCGCTACTAGAACAACAAACGAAAAACGGACATCGGAGCCCTTGCTGCAAGGTCCGGTATTGGGCCCCAGGCCTGACAGGACCCACTGATCTTCCTGCGAAGGCGGACATCATACTCGACGTCCTTGGAGGGGCGGACCTTACAATCAAACATTGAGCGTCAACTACCATTGGAGGTCAGTCGACGAGATCCTCATCGGCGCATCGTCGCAACGCCGGAGCGTTCGTGATCGTTATGATTCGATAACCGATATCGACCCAACCGGCTTGCGCAAAGCGCTTGATCGCGCTGTTGACCTGTTTGCGCGAGGCATTCGCCATGATGCCGAGATTTTCCTGTGAAACGGAGACTGACGCCCCTGATTTCCACGACATGCGATGCAGGACCGAGGCCACTCTGGAGTTCGCGTTCTTTCTTTGCAGATCGTGCACGACACGCAGCAGGACGTCCGACGACAGGATCGACATGACCCCGAAAGCCCGAATGATTTTCGGGTCGGCCGCTGCCATCTGCTCCATTACATCCAGTGGAACGTGCATGACCCAGGTTTCGGTTCGGGCACACAGTTCGATTCGCCTTGGCTCACCGGTCATGAAACTGTCTTCGCCCGTCCATCCGCCGGGCAAAGCGATATGGATCAGGCGCGGCATCGAATCGAGCGGCGCCGTGTCCACGGTCACCGTCCCCGATACCAGCCCGTAGATGCCTCCCGGCGGATCGTCTGGCCGAAATATGATCTGGCCCGGAGCGAACTTGAGAAGCAATGCATTCTGCAGCAAACGCGCCCTGAAGGCTTCGGACATGTGAGCCAGCCAGCCGTCGCTGCATATGATGCGCTCTGCTGCATCTCGAGACATGCGTACCATTTTTTCCCTCAACTGTCCGGTTTGACACAGTGTTTCAAGAAAAACCTATGTACGAAACTTTCAGATTTGGCAAAGCAATGTGGCGAAGATGGGAAATGAAACTATTGATCATTTCGGTTGACAATTAGCTCTTGCTTACGTGACTAAGAACTCTGTTAACCTTGTGGTTTCGGCAGTTTAATTCCTGATAATTAGCCTTATAATTTTAATGGTGTTCGACAATATGCTTTCGATAATTCTTAATAGATTATTATGGAGACCTCATATGCTGAAAAGTAGCCATAAAACTGCCCTGTTATCGGTGATCGTTTTTGTCGGATGTGGCATAGGCCTAGCTGGTGCGGAAAGTGCATCCCAGCCGGAAATTACCGATCCTCATTTCCAGTTGGCGCCGGGTTATCTCGCGAAGAAGGACTTGCCCGACAGCCTTGCGCTGCTCGGCCCGCCGCCGGCGGGCGGCAGCGCGGCGCTTGCGCGTGACGAGGAGTTCAGAGCCGCAACCCTACCGCTGCGTGGTACGCCGCGCTGGGATCTGGCCCGCGCAGACGCTGATCTGCAATTTCCGCAGCCGGCGAAAAACTTCTCCTGCGCGATGGGTGTCGATATCGATGAGGAAAAGACCCCTCATCTGCATCGCTTGATGCAGAAGGTGCTGACCGATGCAGGCCTGTCGACGTATGGGGTGAAGAATACCTACAATCGCACTCGTCCATTCGTGGTCCACAACGAAGGCACCTGCTATCCCGATCAGGAGCCGCTGCTGCGTACCGACGGCTCGTATCCCTCGGGCCATACGGCGGCTGGCTGGGCCTGGGCGCTGGTGTTGAGCGAAATCAACCCGGAACGCGCCGACATCCTGATGAAACGCGGCATGGAATTCGGCCAGAGCCGCGTCATTTGCGATGCACATTGGCAGAGCGACGTCGATGCGGGACGCATCATGGGTGCGGCGACAGTCGCAAAACTCCATAACAATGCAGAGTTCATCTCGGATGTCGCGGCGGCACGCGAAGAATTGAAGACTGCCGGGGCCGTCGAGGCATCAAGCTGCGTTGCGGAAGAAGCCGCTCTGTCCGCGCGATAAGACGATAGGTCCTGTTCTCGGCAAACAACCGCAATACGGTGATCCCCATGCAAGCAAGAAAAAGCCTCCTGCCTGTCGCGGGACTACTGGCTGCAGCGTATGCGTCATCCGTTTCGGCGGCGGACGCGCTACTCTCACCGGAGAAGGGCGTGCTCTGTGACCACTACATGTGCGCCGACAATAGGGGCGTTTCGAGCCGGTTGACGCAAAAGCACGTTGGCAAGCAGGCTGCAATCAAGCTGTTTTCAGAAGGTGATTTCGACCGGACGGAGTTCACGTTTGCCAATGGCATCTTCTGCGACGTCAAAGAGCGGCTATGCCGCGAAGGCAGATACTTTGATGCGGACGGCAAGCGAAGTGGTGCAATCAGCAAGTCGTACACGCGTCTCCTGTTTTGCCGGTGAACATTCCTTCGCCGGCGGGCGTCAGCCGTCAATGAGGAGAAAATGAAGCTCTTTTCAGTATGCTCAATTGTATTCGCATCGGGTTTGACGCTTTCGCCTTCGGCGAAGGCTGCGGATAAGCAGTTCCTGCCATTCCAACCCGAAGCCGACAGCGAGACCGCGTCCGGCTGGCAGTTCAATGCCAGCCCGTATTTCTGGGCTGCCGGTATCGACGGCACCGTCGGGCAGTTTGGCCTTCCGCCGGCGAGCGTGACGTCCGACTTCGGCGATATACTCAAGGATCTGGATTTCGCCTTTATGGGCGTGGCAGAGGGTAGATATGATCGCTTCAGCGTTTTCAGTGACGTGATCTACACGAAACTCTCTGCGGGTGACCACAGCCCCGCCGGGGTTTTGACGAACAAGATCGGTGTGACGTCCCAGACGTTTTCGGGCCTGGTTGGAGGCGGCTACAGCCTGCTGACCAATGGCCGGAGCCATCTGGACGTGATTGCCGGGGGGCGCCTGTGGTACGCGAGCACCAAGGTATCTTTCAGCGGCGGCGTCCTCGATGGCGTAAGCCGCGAAGACAACGCCACCTGGGTCGACGTGGTCGCAGGTTTCCGTGGAACGTATTTCATCACGGATCAATTCTACCTCACGGGCTGGGGAAATGTCGGCGCCGGGCAGGCCGATCTTGATTGGGACGTCGCAGGTGCCATCGGCTACCAAATTAAGGATAGCATTTCGGCGGTGGCCGGATATCGCGCGATGGGCGTCGATTACAGCTCCGACGGCTTTGACTATGACGTCGTGCAGAAAGGCCCGATACTGGGGTTGGTTTTCCATTTTTAGACACAATGCAACGGCGTCTCCGTGCGCGAACGCCTGGCGTTGCAGCTTATCTGACGTATTGGCCGTACGTTCACTGTAACGGCCGGATGTTTTGTGCGCGTTAAATCCAATTAATGCGAGTGATTTCAAATTTATGAGAAAAGTTGAGATGAGAACATCAAGCAGCAGCCGGACGATTTCAATAAAGGGTTTCATGAAACCGAAATCGCTCCTGCTTCTTATCGCGGCGGCCGGCCTGCCCGGTACGGCTGCCGCAGAGGACGCCGATCTTGCCAAGCAGTTGTCGAATCCGGTGGCCTCGCTGATCAGCGTTCCGTTCCAGTTCAACTATGACAAAGGCTATAGTCCCCCCGACGGCGGCAAATCGCTTCTGAACATCCAGCCGGTCATTCCGTTCTCGATCAACGAAGACTGGAATGTTATTTCCCGCACGGTTGTTCCGGTCATCTCACAGCACGATATCGCGGGGAGATCGGGCAGCCAGTTCGGTCTCGGCGATATTGTGCAGAGCTTCTTCTTTTCACCCAAACAGCCGACCGCCGGTGGGATAATCTGGGGCGCCGGGCCCGCCTTTCTGCTGCCTACGGGAACCGATCCGCTTCTGAGCGCAGAGAAATGGGGGCTCGGCCCGACAGGGGTCGTGTTGAAACAGGAGGGCCCCTGGACCTATGGCGCGCTGGGCAATCACATCTGGTCTGTCGCCGGTGACAGCAAGCGGTCGGACATCAGCTCCACATTCCTGCAACCTTTTATCTCCTATACAACGCAGAACGCCTGGACGATCGGGCTCGATACGGAGAGCACTTATGACTGGAAAGGCGACCAGTGGAGCGTGCCTGTCAACTTTACGGTATCGAAGCTCGCGGTGATCGGTAAGCAACCGGTAAGTTTCTCGGTCGGCGCACGCTACTGGGCTGCTGCACCCGATAACGGTCCGGACGGTTGGGGCATTCGTGCCGGCATCACTTTTCTCTTCCCCAAATAGTACGCCATCCGTTCTCGATGGGACCGTTCAAAGCCGTCGCAATACGAAAGCCGTGGGGCGATTGCTGACCAAGACTACTGAAGAAACCAAGCATCCCAAACGATGCGTTCGGCGTCCGCCCATGACATACGAGTTATTTTTCTATCCTCAATTGTCCTATTTGACCCAGTTCATTGCTTGAAGGCTATGTATCAACTTTCACGCTGGAACAAAGAGACCACGAGACACGGAGGTATCGGTCGCTCAGCGAAAATCTCAAAGTGATAAAGTCATCTGGATCCAAGAATGTTGCTCGCGTGGTTTGCACCTTGCAGCCGGCCGTCATTGCGGCGGGTCATCTCTTGTTTTCCTTTCATCGCCATTGAATTGCTCGGCCATCCGCAGGTGGCCTTCCAGGATTGCATATCGAGGAGCTATTGTATGCCGCAGAAATTCTACCGCCTGGCTGTGTTCTCGGCCGTCGTATTGGTTGGTCATGGCATTGGCATGACCGGTGCCGGTGTGGCATTTGCCGAGTCGACAGACAGCAAAATGCCGGTCACCGTTGACACTTTCGTCCGCGCCGAGACCGACCGGTACCTCGCAGTCAATGCAAAGGACATAGGCGGACTGGGCAAGTTCAAGCATTCTCGGGAGCCCGTACCGATCGATAAGCAAACGGTCATCCGTATGAACCGGGATACGCTTTATTCGTTTGCTGTATTTGATCTTGCCAGCGGGCCGGTAACACTCTCGCTGCCTGACGCGGGCAAGCGCTATATGTCGATGATGGTCGTCGATCAGGATCACTACCTGCCGATCGTCGCCTACGGGACGGAGCCGGTTGAGTTGAGTCAGAAATCGGTTGGCACCAGATATGCCTTCGTCGCTGTGCGTACGCTGGTCGATCCCAACGATCCGAAGGACCTCGACGAGGTCCACAGGCTTCAGGACGCCATCAAGGTCAGTCAGAAGGAGACAGGGGAGCTCGACCTTCCAAACTGGGATGAAGGCGACCTCACAGACATCCGCGATGGGCTGCTCACGCTCGCAAAACATCAGACGTCGTATCACGGTTCCTTTGGAGCCCGCGGCCAGGTCGAACCGATCCAGCACTTGATTGGCACAGCCTCCGGATGGGGTGGAATTCCGGAAAAGGACGCCATGTACCCAAGTTTCACTCCCACGGAAAACGATGGCAAGACGGTCTACACTCTCGAATTGCCGAAGACCGTGCCGGTGAAGGCTTTCTGGTCGATCAGCGTCTACAACGAAAAAGGCTTCTTCGAGAAAAACGCCTATAACGCCTATTCAATCAACGACATCACCGCGGAGAAGAGTGCGGACGGTTCGGTGAAAGTCCAGTTTGGCGGCTGTGACGGCAAAATCCCAAACTGCCTGCCGATCGTTGAGGGTTGGAATTACACCGTACGGCTTTATCGTCCAGAGCAATCCATCCTCAGTGGTCAGTGGAAGCTCCCAGAGGCCAAGCCCTTAAACTGAGCCTCATCGGTAAACGCCACGTCGCGCGATGTTTTCCCTCTATTCCTTCTCGTCACGTGGGAGCGCGGCTTGCTAATGCGTTGGAGGTTCGATCGACTGTTTTGAGTGCGGGTGAGCTTTCACGCTTAGCCGCACCCAGCTCAGTCTGGAGTCTCTATCGACGAGTTGACGCTATCTGGGCGGAGGAACTGGATTAGCGAACGGCAAGGCCGGCCAGTCGGCCTGCCGTCGCGGCACATCGGGCGTAGCCGTAGGAGTGCGCTCCATTAACGGGACGGGTAGGTAGATTTGAGCGCGCGATGGACGCCTCTTTTCCAGGCCGGGAGACGAGATCTCCGCAAGCCGAGACAAGTACAGTTTGGATCCAAATAGGTTCTCAGATCATATTCAAGAAGTGGCTTGGTAGATGAACGAGATTGCTGCTCCGGCTCCAGCGAAAGTGAATGAGGAAGCGCCTTCACCACGCCCCGATCCCGCTCCAAGTGAGTTTCTAGCCTATCACGGCGGACCTTTCTTCGAGTTGCAGGGGCATCTGAAATTGCTCCGGCAGAACGCGCTTCGCGTCGAATCTCGCGCGGCCTTGTTCGTTGCCTTGGCTTGGGGTGTTCCTTTCCTGCTCGGCTTGCCGCGCAGTTTCTCCGTGGAACACGGGAAAGGAGCCTATCTTACCGACTTTGGAGTGTGGGCGAAGTTTTTCATCGGGATCGGTGCTTTTGTCCTGGCCGAGTACCATGTCGAAAAAGGTTTGAAAGCGACGCTGTCCCAGCTCACGCGTGCATCAGTCATTGCCCCGACGTCAATTCCGGTCGCCGCAGCTATAGTGGCCTCGGCGCTTCGTCAGCGCGATTCTCGGGGAGCGGAACTTGCTTGCCTGACCATGGCGGTTTTCGCCACGACCCTTTCCTATCTCAATTTTCATACAGTCGAGGTATCCTCCTGGGCGGTAGAGCATTCGCTTGATGGCAACAGAGTTACGCTTGCCGGCTGGTGGTCGATCTGCTTTAGCCTGCCATTGTTCGTCTTCCTCTTTCTACGGGGCGCATGGCGACATTTGGTGTGGGCGCGCATGCTCCGCAAGCTCGCGAAACTCGATCTCCGCCTGATTGCAACCCATCCCGACGGCAAGGGCGGATTGGCGTTCCTGGGTGAGTATCCGAACGCCTATGCCATTTTCGTCTTCGGGATGAGCTGCGCGATCGCCGCGGCAGCCGCGAAGTACAGCCATCACGACGACCTCTCCATGACCACGTTAAGTATGGTCATGAGCGGTTGGCTCGCGATCGTCATCAGCTTCTTCGCCTATCCATTGTCCGCCTTCACCGTCCCGCTGCTTCGTTTAAAGGAGCAAGGTCTGTCCTTGCTGGGCGCGCAGGCCACGCAATATTATCGCTCGGCCGAGCGGAAAGCCGTGGGCCGGAACGTCTTTTCGGATCCCACACCCGAGCCGGACACGGAACTGTCGGATCCGGGGAAGCTCTACGAGGCGACGCGCAAGCTCTCGACGTTCCTCGTCAACCGGGCCGCCGTGGTCCCCGTCGCCGCGGCAGCGCTTATTCCGTTCGCTGTAGTGGGCGCATCGAAACTGCCATACAAGGACGTCCTGTCCGTCCTGAAGAAACTGCTGCTTCTATGAATCGCTATGCTATCCTATGAGCACAGCGGACCGGATAGGGATTTCCCCGCAACTGAGCAGCAAGCACACGACGGAATTGCGCTTCGGGGAATGCGATCATCGTCGGCGACGATAGCGCCTATGGCGGCTCGGGGACCATATGTTCGTCTTCAAGTCGGCGCTAGATTCACCAGTTTCCTGTGTCCGCTTCTGGCGGCGCAATCCAGTCGCCTGACCTTGCCGCTAGCGACGTCTGCTTTCTGGAAGCGGCCAAGCAAGTCTCTACGGCAGAGATGGCGGCGCAATGCTGCCGTTCGCAAACTTATGCGTGGAACTCGCCTTAGGGGCGGACAGATTCGTGCTCCCACGAGCCCTGCACGGCTTGTTGCCGTTTACAGCTTCAAGGTTTGATCATGGGGGTCGCATGTCTTGCCGATACGCTGATGCAGAAGGGTATTTTATCGCATAGCGACCTTTCAGCGGCACTCGGCGAAGCCGAAAACAGGATCGAGAAAAGTGATGACCGTAAGCTTTCCGATGCGAACCGAGCGGCTACGATTTTCCCCATTCGCGTCTTGCTGCTTGCGAACCAGGCAAGTCAAAGCGGACGTAAACTTTCCATTTTCCGAGTATGCGGAATTGGTAGCGAAATTGACATAGACGAGTCCGGAGCCGGCAAGTGATCCTAAAAAACGGCCGCCACCCCGATGTAGCCGCGAAGCGCTGGCAATGACCGCCCAAAGATCCGAGATCGGACTCGGATCGAGGGCCCGGGGCGCGCAGCGGCAAAATTCTGACGTGTTAGAGCTTGAAAACCGGCGACGGTCCAGCCGTAGATGGCGCCGTCTGTGAAGTCGAACGCTCAGATGGAAGGCCCTGGATTCTACCCGTTTCGGATCTGGGGCCTTTTCTTTTATCGCCAGTGGCTTCAATTCCCGATGAGGGACTTTAGTCGCTCGCGCTGATCCTTGTCTCGGGTCTATATGAGCGTATGGTGGACAACGGATCGTCAGCTGGATGCCGCGTAGGGCGTCGTCCTGCTCGTCCGATGTCATTTCGCGGATTTCCCAGTCACCTTTGCGCCAGCGTCGCCAGTGGAACTTCCCGTCCCTGCTGGCTTGATGCCATGCGGTCCAGCCAAGTACTCCCATCAAAAGGTCCTGAACAGTGCTCCGCGTGGCAGCCACGATTTAGGCTTCAGCAATAATGATGTCGTCGCGGATCAGCCTCGCCAGCTCGTCTTCGTCGGTCACGCCGAATTCATACCAGTCGATCAGAGATTTGGCAGTTCGACCACCTTCCTGACTATCGGCGCGATGACCGCGCTCGTCGCACCAGTCTCGCAAGATCCGGCGAAGCACGACAATCGTTTCTGAGGTCACCGCCGATTTTGGCCAATCCGTCTTCCACATTGCCACCGCCCCTCTGAACAAGAACCCTATGCGGACTCTGGCCGGACTCACAAGCTGTGAAATCAAGAGCTTTCTAAGGCTGGGCCACGGCCCGAAGATACTGCTATTCACCGCCCCTCAATGCGCTTGAACCTCCGCACCTGTACGGAGGTTCAAGCCATGCGCGCGAATGAAAATGGAGGAATTGCGCGGCAATAAAACCAGCACGATCTCATCTTTAACTTGTGCTTTCCTGGTGCGCAATTTCAAGTATATGATTGCAATTGCTCGTCACGAAATCAATAAGATTTTATGGACAGTAACTAATCAATTAGGGCTACTCTGGACAGCCGCGTGGATCGGCGTCCGCCGAAACGCCGTTTAGAGACCACCGGGAAGAGCTCGAGAAGGTGGTGAGATCCGAGGCAATGGCGGTCGTCGGAGCGAAACTGCCCAGATGGGCGGCGAAATCAGTAGGCGTAAGTCTCACTCAAGCAGAATGGAATATAACCCCTCAATCTTTAGGGGGCCAGGCGATGACATACGTGTTTGAAGTGGTCGACGAAGCGGGTGTGGTTCGCAACTACGTCGCCAAGTTCATGCGTCGGGAAGCGGATAAGTTGGTCGTAGACTTCCGCGGGCTTCAGATGCGGTTCGCAATCTCACATATCCGCGACTGGTGCGCCGTCGAATAATGCAGCATCGCTCCGTTCTGAACCGCCAGGGGTCTAAAATATTGCCGAGCCGAGGAAGGATTATAGGTCTCATAGCGGAAAGTGACGTTCACATCGACGGACTGAGTATACCCCCGGGGTTCTACTCGGCGACGGTGAGAACATCTCGTTCCTGTCAGCAGTGGAAGAAAGCGCCGGAGACCACGTATGAACTCCATCTGAACGCCCGCGACCTTAGAGCGGTCCGCGGTTTCATCGGAGATGAACGCGGCGCAAGCATGGATGCGACAACCGCCGTCCAAAAGGGATATTTCACCATCGCCTGATGCGAGGTTGCGCCCTTCGGTCAATGGGTATGTTGCCGATCACGCAAGTCAAGTCACCAGCCAGGGAAGTTGCTCTCTTGCTTCCGGTGACGCCCGCTCATCCAAAGCTTTCTCCATCCGAGGTCTCGCTCGCAAGATCGTGGAGGGCTTGGGCCTCCTTTGAGGCATACTCCGCAGACAGAATGATGGTGAGAAACGCAGCTCGGGCAATGTCCTTTTTCGAAGCACTTGGGTGCCTTGCCTTGACGGCCTCAATCAGGGCCTTTGGCTTCATACTCAGGACTGCCAGTTCCTTGATCGTTTCGGAGATGGTTTCGGTCTCGCGAAGCTTCGTTTCTCCCATCGGTACCCCATGTGTTGACGTGCAACACTCATATCCTCGGTACATGAGAGATTTGTGATTTCAGCCTGCTGGACGGGTGGTCGGATATGGCTAAATAAGTGTTGGCCGTCGTCGCGAGATCTCATTGTCGGTGTACGCCGTCCATCTGCCATATCGCTCGTCATCGGTGGTGAACGGAGGCTCGGATGGGCTCCCCGGAAATCGACAAGGACGGACATCTGCTGCCTGTCACGGTGAGAGCCGACTGTGTCGAGCCGTTGACCTCGCAGTCCTAAGCCACGCTTGCTTTTTCAACGTCGATCAATGAGAAACCCCTAAAATTAGATGGAACAAAGATAGTCAGAGTCCAGAACGAAGGCGCAACCATGCCGATAACGACGGCAAGGGCGGTCACAACAAAAAGTCGAGTGAATAAGGAAGGAATACCGACATGAGGCCAGTCGCAAAGGGCAGCCAACCAGCCGTCGTGAAAATAGCGTTGCCCTTGGTGGTTCGATCACGTATTAGCCGCCTGAGTGACCTTCCCGAGCCTGTCCCTGATGTGCAGCGATTTGGGGCAACAGAACCGTCGCGGCGTCCCGCGGAATAACCGGATCTGCGACTCGGCAAACGTGATGGTCGCGATTGTTGCCCTTGCGCGGCTTATCCGATCCGGACAACAGATTCGGAGATGAACTCGACGCGGGGGATCGCGAGGTTCTCCGGTGCAGGCCCCTTGCGGACGCGACCGGCAGTATCATAGTGCGATCCGTGGCACGGGCAGAACCAGCCTCCGAAATCACCCGCCTGCCCTAGAGGCAGGCAGCCGAGATGCGTGCAAACCCCGATCATCACGATCCACTTCTCCTTCCCCTCCCCGGCAGAGCGGGCAACATCGGTCGCGTGCTGATCATCGGCAAGGTTGGCATTCCGAGCCAAGGGGTCCTTGAGATCGTCAAGCGCGGTCGCCCTTGCCGCCCCGATCTCCCTCTGGGTGCGGTTGCGAATGAAAACCGGGCGACCGCGCCATTTGACGGTCAGTGACATACCCTCGACGAGCGTAGATACGTCCACCTCGATAGAGGCCATCGCGCGCGTCGACGCGTCAGGACGCATCTGATCGATGAATGGCCAGGAGGCGGCCCCAACACCCACTACCCCTGCCATGGCTGTCACCAGATAGAGAAAATCGCGTCGGGTGGGTTCTCGCGTCTCATCCATAGCCATCATGCTGCGGCCCTGCCAAGCCTTGCTCGCCCTGGGGGATAGGGGAGACAAGCAGTTCTCCCGGCAACCTCCGAGGTGCCCAGATGTAACATGGCTCACAATTTTACATCGCCATCGTGAGTATTGGAACGTCGGAACTTGTGACCCCAGGCGGTCCTTCAAAGTTACCCAATCTCGTCGGCGTCCGCGACGACGTGATGATTGGTGAGGATATAGCCTCTGCCGGCGTCAACAATGACGCTGGAGCCTGCGCTCAGCCGCTGTTGCTGCTCAGGCAGGTTGAAATAGCGACGGAAGAAGGGATCGTTGTAAAGAGGATTGGTTTCGGCGGAAGCGCGAATGTTGACGATCGCCGGCGTGACGTCCTCCAAGACATCAGCGGGCGAGGGTTGAGTGCCGCCGACATCGCCGACTGCGGCCGCGCCGCGGGAAGCGGCGCAGGTATGAGGACGAGTGAGGCGAATACGCCAACGTATTTCGACGAACGCGTGGTCATTTTTGGGCCCGAACTCTTAAGTTCCTCCTTCGGTGCAGGGGGCGGGCCCTCGGGGCCAGTCTCATCGGAGCCACGATTTTGGCTCCTGCCAAACCAGCACCAGTTCGACAAACGTCGCGCCGATTCAAGCGCAATGCATCTCTTACTTCACAAGTCTATCCAAAGCCCACGCCCCGTTGGGGGGCGCGGACCTATCATTGCAGTCAGAAGTCCATGCCGGCTGCCGGCATCGGCGGGAGCGGTACATCCGTCTTCGGCTTCTCGGCGACCATGGCCTCGGTGGTGATCAGCAGGCCGGCGACCGAGGCGGCGTCCTGCAGCGCGGTGCGAACGACCTTGACCGGGTCGATCACGCCCTGATCGTAAAGATCACCGAACTCGTTCGTTTGCGCGTTCCAGCCATAGCCAAATTCGGTCTTCTCGCGCAGCTTGCCGACAATGATCGAGCCTTCGGCACCCGCGTTCTCGGCGATCTGGCGCACCGGCGCCTCGATCGCGCGGCGAACAAGGTCGATGCCGTGCCTCTGGTCGGCATTCTCGGTCTGCGTGTTGTCCAGTGCCTTGACGGCCCTCAGCAAAGCGACGCCTCCGCCGGGCAACACGCCCTCCTCGACGGCCGCCCGCGTGGCATGCATGGCGTCGTCGACGCGGTCCTTGCGTTCCTTCACCTCAACCTCGGTTGAGCCGCCGACGCGGATGACGGCGACGCCGCCGGCAAGCTTGGCCAGCCGCTCCTGCAACTTCTCGCGATCGTAGTCCGACGTGGTTTCCTCGATCTGCGCCTTGATCTGCGAAACGCGGCCCTCAATCTCTGTCTTCGAGCCAGCGCCATCGACGATCGTCGTGTTTTCCTTCTCGACGACGACCTTCTTGGCGCGGCCAAGCATATTGAGGGTCACGTTCTCGAGCTTGATGCCCAGATCTTCAGAGATCGCAGTTCCGCCAGTGAGGATCGCGATGTCCTCCAGCATCGCTTTGCGGCGGTCGCCGAAGCCCGGCGCTTTGACGGCAGCCACCTTCAGGCCGCCGCGCAGCTTGTTGACAACAAGCGTCGCCAGCGCCTCTCCTTCGACATCCTCGGCGATAATCAGCAGCGGCTTGCCTGATTGAACGACCGCTTCGAGAACCGGCAGCAATGTCTGCAGGTTCGAGAGCTTCTTTTCGTGGATCAGGATGTAGGGTTCCTCGAACTCAACCCGCATCTTCTCGGGGTTGGTGACGAAATACGGCGAGAGATAACCGCGATCGAACTGCATGCCTTCGACGACTTCCAGCTCCGTCACCGCGGTCTTGGCTTCCTCGACGGTGATCACCCCTTCGTTGCCGACCTTTTCCATCGCTTCTGCGAGGAAGCGGCCAATCTCGGTGTCGCCATTGGCCGAGATGGTGCCAACCTGGGCGATCTCGTCGTTCCTGGTGACTTTGCGGGCGTTCCGCCGCAGTTCCTCGACCACAGCTTCGACAGCTTTGTCGATACCGCGCTTGAGATCCATCGGGTTCATGCCCGACGCCACGGCCTTCGCCCCTTCCTTGACGATCGCCTGGGCGAGAACGGTTGCGGTGGTGGTGCCGTCACCAGCGATGTCGCTTGTCTTCGAGGCAACCTCCCGCACCATTTGCGCGCCCATATTCTCGAACTTGTCCTCAAGCTCGATCTCCTTGGCGACAGTGACGCCGTCCTTGGTGATGCGGGGCGCGCCGTATGACTTGTCGATCACCACGTTACGGCCCTTCGGACCGAGCGTAACCTTGACGGCATTGGCGAGGATGTCGACGCCGCGCAGCATCCTTTCGCGGGCGTCGGAATGAAATTTCACTTCCTTGGCAGCCATTTTTCTACTCCTTCCTCAGTCAGCATTCCTTGTCTGACATAGGTCCGAATCGGCGCTACGCCGCATTTCTCGCTGCGGCGTCGACCTCCATTACGCCCATCACGTCAGATTCCTTCATGATCAGGACATCCTCGCCATTGAGCTTGATCTCGGTGCCCGACCATTTGCCGAACAGGACGCGATCACCCACTTTCACTTCGAGCGGTCGCAGCTGCCCGCTTTCATCGCGCGCACCAGGGCCAGCGGCAACGACCTCACCTTCCTGTGGCTTTTCCTTTGCCGTATCTGGGATGATGATACCGCCGGCCGTTTTTTCCTCGGCCCCGATGCGGCGAACCAGGATACGGTCATGCAAGGGACGGAACGTCATTTCGCTCTCCTCATCGACAACCAGATTTTTCAACAAGTGTTCCGCGCCGCATTCGGAGCGAAGCCGACGCGGGACGCCGAGCCTTTCGGCATCGCGCGCATTTCGATCTGGTTCCTGTTTTTTGAGTTTCAAGAGAGGACCAAAAATTTTTTAGCACTCTAGCCTGTTGAGTGCTAACAGCCTGAATTCAGGAGAGTATTTCACGTCGCCGGCGGTTTGGAGGGTATGGCTGCCTCTTGACGCAAGGCATCATGATCCCCACCTTATTCTTGTCGACGCCCAAGTGGGTTGACACTAGTCAGGGAGCCCAAGCTTCTTGGCGCTCCCTCGTACCTATGTTGCTCTACGGAGGATATAGCTATGAGAACAAACCCCGACTTTTCCCCCTTCTACAGGTCGAGCGTCGGCTTCGATCGCCTCTTCGACCTGCTGGAAAACGCCAGCCTCAACGCTGACAACTGGCCACCCTATAACATCGCCAAACTTGGCGAAGATGCATACCGCATTGCCATCGCGGTGGCGGGTTTTGCAGAGCACGAACTGACGATCACCCATGAATCGAACATGCTAGTAGTCAACGGCGCGAAGTCCGAGGATGAGGAGGTACAGTACCTCCACCACGGCCTCGCTCTAAGGCCGTTTGCGCGCAAATTTGAGCTCGCCGATCACGTGATCGTCGAGGGCGCAAAGCTCGAAAATGGCCTGCTCGTCATCGATCTCAAGAAGGAAATACCCGAGGAGATGAAACCGCGTCGGATCGCCATCCACACCGAGATGGCGAAGCCAGCTTCGAAGCAGATCGAAGGCGACGAAGCAGCCTAGCGCGGGCGCTCGCTGTTCGACCCTCGCCAGTTGCCGAAACGCCGAAGGAAAGAAGTTGCGCCCAAAAGGAGGCAAAGAAACCGAAGAAAGGATGAAGTCATGAATGTACGTGACCTGATCCCGTGGAGCCGTGGCAGCAGCCAGCTCCCGAGCAGCTATCGCGGTGATGAGATGGATCCATTTCTGTCGCTGCATCGCAATGTCAACCGTCTGTTCGACGAAGTCTTCCGCGGCTTCGCCCCGCCATCGTCGTTCGGTGGGCCATCGCCCTTCCGTGGTTCGTGGCCGCACGTGGAGATCGAGGAGAATGACAACGAGATCCGTGTGCTAGCGGAGGTTCCGGGCATCGATCCAGACGACATCGAAGTGCTGTTGGACGACGGCATGCTGACACTTCGCGGCGAAAGCAAATCAGAAACCGAGGACAAGGATCGCCGGTTCAGCGAACGCTACTACGGGCGCTTCGAAGGGCGACTGTCCCTCGGCGGCCAGGTCGAGGAGGGCAGGGTCGCCGCAAACTTCAAGAACGGTCTGCTCACCGTGACACTACCGAAGACAGAAAAGGCGCGAGCCAACGTCAAGCGGATCACCATCGACAGCACCAAATAATCTCGACCGCTATAAAGCCAGCCGGGTGCGGACGTGCCCGGCTGGTTATTCGCGTCGTGGAGCAAGTGAGCACCCAGCCAGCCAGAGGTCTACTTTGCGCCACATCTGGGCCTTCGCGGTCAGATTGCGGCGAAGCACACTCCGGCAGGCGGCGGACAGAAGCAAGCACTCGGCGAGGGATTAAGCGCACGAGCGATTGATGCACAACCGGGAGATCCTAACTGAAGTGCATCCCGCCGGTTTTAGGGTAGGGGTTCATCGTCGCAGGCTTGAAGCAGGGTCGGCGCGTCGACATCGACCACGTCGATCGTCGTGTTGCCGCTGTCGATCATCGCCTTGATCTTGGCGATCTCGCCACCGTACTCCTGCTCGGAGACCGGACGACCGGTTTCTTCCGCATAGGCGCTGAACACCGCCTTGCGCTGCGCTTCCTGATAAGCCCCGCCGAAACTCATCACCGAAAGCGGTTCGGTGGCGATCGCCGCGCCGGCCGCCGAACCACAGGCAAGCGTCGTCGCTGCCAGAAACATGCGTTGTCTGAACATGGAAATTCCTCTCTGGAGACAGATTTGACGTACCCGTCGCAGTGCCCGTCTTGCTTGCCGGCTATGAGGAAAGCCTATGTTGCGACATGCTGCGGCGCAAATAAGTAGGTATCATGCCGGCATGAGCGGTGCTTATCGGCGTGCTCAGTTCAGGCTTCCGTGACCTTTCTGTTCTGGCCCGATCTGGCTGTTGACGATCCGCATCGCTCATTGCGCAAATGCCTTTGATGACATCACTTTTCAGAAAAGCGAATGCGGTGGTTTGACGTCGCGTTCGGCGTAGCGCGACAGGCGGAGGTCATGCAGGTTGATCCCCGGCTGGCCAGTGGTGAGCCAGTCCGCCAAGGTCTTGCCGACGATCGGCCCCAATGCGAAACCATGACCGCAAAAGCCGGTCGCGATCATCAGGCCGCTCGGCGTGGTCGGCGCGTCCAGCACCGGTATGCCATCCGGCAGGACGTCTATGCCGCCAGCCCACCGCTCGACAATCTGAATGTTTCGCTGAGAGGGGAGGGCCCTCTTCAGCCGGGCTAGACAAGCACGCATATCGGCATCATTGGCCGGAAGCAGGGGGTCACGAACGCCGACAGGGTGGCCGTTCTTTCGCGTCTCCGACTTCGGCAGGCGTTGACGGATATCGTCGAGGAAAGCGCCGTTGAGCTTGAAATTGAAAGACCGGTAATGCTGCAACAGCGGCCCCATGTACCACTCGAGCGCGCGCAGATGCCCAAGGGTGACATCGACGTCCACACGGGCGTCGTTGGCCAGGTTGAAGCTGCCGTCACTGCGCTGGCGCCAGCCGATACCCCCACCGATGCAGGCAACAGCGCTGACAGCCGGTCCCGACGAGGTCCGAGCGACCGTTCCGCGCACCTGATGCTGCGGCAGAGCTATCCCGAGCGAACGCAGGACACGCCAGCTTGCGGCACCTGCGGTGCAGATGATGTGGTCGCTTCGGATCTCACCCCGTTCGGTTCGCGCGGCGACGACCTTGCCACTAGCCACCTCGATGCCGGTCAGGCCGCAACCCTCCACGAACCTTGCTCCGAGGTCGGCGGCTTTGCGGGCAAAGGCCGGCGCCACCAGACGCGGCTCGGCCTGGCCGTCGCTCGGCGTGTAAAGACCACCGACTTGAACTGCCTCGAAGCCCGGTAACAGCGCGCGCACGTCGTTCGCCGACAGGAGGCGTGTGTCGACTCCATGTTGCCGGGACGTTTCCAGGCAGGCTTCATAATGCGCCATTTGCCTGGCGTCGTGGCCGACATAAAGGCATCCGCCCTGCCTCCACCCCAGATCCGTTTGCAATTCTCCCTGCAAGTCCAGCCACAAGCGGTTGCTCGCAATCGCAAGTGGCATCTCCGATGGATCGCGCCCCTGCTGGCGCACGAAGCCCCATGCACGGGTCGATTGCTGTCCGGCGATCCGCGATTTGTCGAGAACGACCGCCTTGATGCCCTGCTTGGCAAGATAATAGGCCGTGGCGCAGCCCATGATGCCTGCGCCGATGATCACGACATCGGCGCGCTGCGGCAAGGCAAAGGGAGAGGGTTCCGGCCGATTGCCGGTTTCAGGGATGATGCGCATGGCAAGCCTTTTGTTCTGATTATCGCTGCTGAAGGGAGGTTGGTGGCCAACCGACGAAGCAACTATCGCAAGCGGTCGCTGGACAATCCAATGCTCATTGTGCGACGGATTTATTTGGAAAACGAATAAATGAGATCGGCAGATGTCCAGACGATTTGCCCCTCTTGGCGGCTTGCAGGCGTTCCTGGCAGTGGCGCGAACCTCGTCGTTCAGTCAGGCCTCCGAGATCCTCCACATCAGCCAGAGCTCGATCAGCCGGCAGATCCTGCAACTGGAAAATCACTTTCGCAGCGCGCTTTTCCTGCGCAGCACGCGGCTTGTTGTCCTGACCGATGCCGGGCGGCGGCTGCTGCCCTACGTCGAGCAGCTCATCGCCTTGCTGATCGAGGCGGATCAGGCGATGACACAGCAGCCACAGACCGTGACGTTGCGCGTCCACCCTTCGCTTGCCATTCGTTGGCTACTGCCGCGTCTTCCAGACCTCTACCACGCGCATCCGCATGTTCGCGTCGATATCGATACCGCCTGGGTTCGAAGGCCCGACTTCGAGCTCGAAGGGATCGACGGAATGATCGAATACGGGGTCGGGCCATGGCCCGGTCTTACCGAAGACCGCCTGTGGGAAGAGCAATTGACGCCGGTCTGCCGGCCCGGGCTGTTCGGCGACCTCAAAGATCGGAAGAGTTTCGATGGCCTTGTGCTTCTGCACATGGACCGGACCTACGAGACCTGGGAGCGCTGGGCTGAAAAGGCGCAGATATCCCTGACAGGTGCGCGCCATCTGACCTTCGACACGCTGGATCTCGCAGTGACGGCCGCCCAACAGGGGCAGGGCCTCGCGCTTGCCGACCTCGCGCTTGTCGATGCCGCGGTTCGCGACGGATTGCTGCTGCAGGCTCACCCCGTCCAACTCGACGTCGGCATGGGCTACAGTCTCATTGCACCCAAGACCTCAAGCGGTCTCAAGGGGTTCTCTCTGCTGCGCGAATGGCTGAGGCAGCAGGCGGACATTACACGTCGCGATCTGTCGCGATGACGGGCAAGTAAAGCTGATGCGGTAGAGCTGTCTTAGATCGGGTCTGCGGCGCCCACTTCGGAGCATCCCGCGAAACCGGCGCCCGCGCGAACCACCTTTCCCGGATTCAGCAGCGTCGCAGCGTCGAGCGTGTTCTTGATCCGTCGCATCAGGCAAATCTTCACCGGGTCTGAATTGACCAATAGGGAGCCCATCCTCTTTAGGCCGATCCCATGTTCGGCGGAGAATGACCCACCGATCGCGGCAATGTCCCTGTAGAGCACCTCTTCGACAGCTCTTGCCTTTTCACCTGACACTTCACTGCCCGCCGCGTTGAGGACGATGTGTAGATTTCCGTCGGCAAGATGGCCAAACACATATGGGTCAAACGCCGAATCCAGCTGCTTCAGGCTGGCAACGGAGCGAGCGACATAGGTTTCGACTTCCGAAAGAGGGACCGAGACGTCATAGGATGGCGCGCCCGGATGCTTTCGGTAGATGAGGTCGGTGTCTTCGCGCAGCCGCCAGAGATCCGCCTCCTGTGCGACCGAAGAGGCAATCACGGCCGAAGCGTCGGGATGATCCTCGATGACACCTTCGTAAATGCGCCCCAGTTCCGCTTGCAACACGCCTTCCTCGGGCCCGCCCAGCGAGACCAGAAGGTTTATTGGATGGTCGGCGCTGTAGTCCGGGACCGACCAGCGATGATGGCCCGATGTCAGGCGGAAATAGGCCTTCCAGATCGCTTCTGCCGCGCGGAGATGACCGTACTGCGCGTCGAGCCCTCGGCGGACCGTCTCGAACGCGGCGTCCACAGACGGTAGACCGAAGAGCACGGTAGCGGTGGCAAGCGGTTGGGGTTCAAGCTTGACGGCGATGCGCGTGATGATGCCGAGTGTGCCTTCAGCCCCCACGAAAAGATGCTTCAGATCGTAGCCGGCGGCGTTTTTCACGACCCGTGTGAGGTCTGAGTAGACCGAGCCATCCGCAAGCACGGCCTCCAGGCCGAGAATGCGATGGCGCATGACCCCGTAGCGAAAGGCGGCAATACCTCCGGCATTCGTCGACGCCATACCCCCGATCGTTGCCGAGCCGCGCGACGGCAAATCGATCCCCGTTTCAAGCCGGTACTCGCTGGCCGTTTCCTGCAGCGCCTGCAGCGTCACGCCGGCTTCCACCACGGCAACGCGCTCGACTGGCGATATATGCAGGATGCGATTGAGACGGGCAGTCGAAAGCACGAGTTCCCCCGGTTTGGACACCGCCCCGCCCACGAGGCCTGTTCGTCCCCCATGGGTGACGAGTGGGACCCCGTTGGCAAGGCAACATTCAACGACTGCAGCAACCTCCGCGGTCGTTCTTGGAAAGACCACGGCGCCGGCCCCGAGATTTTCCGGTGCAACGCCGTGATCGACCGAGGAAAGAGCCTCTCCGTCCTTGAGATTTCCGTCACCGACAATCCTGCGAATTTCGGCTTTGAACTCGGGCTTTAGGCAATCCATACGATGCGACCTGCTGGTGGATGTCGGAAGATGTTGAGATGCTTGCGGCAGAGCGTTCAGGCTGACTTGAGCGCACCGCTTTTCTTCGCCGTCCAGGTGGCGATGAGATCCATCAGAACCGGATTGAGACAGTCATAGGGTTCAATGCCCAGTTCGCGTAACCGGGCGCGCATGCCGTCCATTCCAGCAGGATCATAGCCACTCTCGATGATCGAGGAGACGAAGGCGGCAAAGCCGGGCTTCGCCCAGCCCGCTTCCTGGAAACGCTCAGGGTGCACGAAAGACAGGCCCTTGAAGGCATGATCGCGTTCGACGGGACCGTACATGTGCACGCCGCAATCCTTGCAGGCATGCCGTTGAATGAGTGCCGCCGGGTCTATGACCGAGAGCTTGTCGCCGTTTTCGAGCACCTCAACGTTGTCCGTCGGCGCCACGGCAACGACTGAGAAGACAGCTCCGTCGGGCTTCCAGCATTTGGTGCAGCCGCAGGCGTGGTTGTGAGCGATGTCACCCCTGACACGGACTTTCACCGGATTGTTTGCGCAGTTGCAGACGAGCGTACCCCCGGCAAAGGCCGCGTCCGTCGCCTTGAACCCGCTGTCCACCGATGGATGTATTGCAATACTCGGCATGGGCTTCTCCTCCTTCATAGCCGGTGCGAGATGCCCGGCCGATCTCAAACACCGTCAATCTCGCGGTGCGATCAATGCACTGCCGTCTGAAAGCGGTATTGAACTCGCGCTCAGTATACCACCACGCTGCGGATGCTTTCGCCGGAATGCATCAGCTCGAAGCCCTTGTTGATGTCTTCGAGGGCCAAGGTGTGGGTGATCATCGGATCGATCTCGATCTTGCCCTCCATGTACCAGTCGACAATCTTCGGCACGT
>Ga0102589_1002448_pt1 | contig 21521 bp, 21 predicted proteins | sample AraplaMF_Col_mLB_FD_76858 | JGI IMG/M metagenome (GOLD analysis project Ga0102589, IMG submission 76858) | Arabidopsis root microbial communities from the University of North Carolina, USA - plate scrape MF_Col_mLB | ecosystem: Host-associated > Plants > Roots > Endosphere | place: USA... | reverse complement strand
ATATGTTTACAATTTAATAGATTTTTTTAAAATAAAAATAATATCGTGAGCGTTACAAAACTCTTACAAATATAAATGCAGACGGTAAATTGATAAAATTCCTCCTTCTTGAACCATCTATAATGGGTACAGACCGCAAATCAGAAAAAAACCACGTTAAGCAAATTTCGACATTAAAACAAATAATTTTAGCAACACTAGGAGCATGTAGTGCAATACAATGTCATTTGTGTTGCATTATATGGAGAAAAACTATTGAAATCGGTCACCAACACAATTTACTTAAAACACGGTTAAAATGACTCAAAAACTTTTAGCATGTTTTTTTTCAAAATGGTAGATCCCTATAAATTCTGTAATACCTTCTGGGTATATTTATATGGTATAAGTTTTATATAAAGATTAGATGCAGATAACATGCATTTGTTTTAAAGATTGTTATCTACAAAAGGAGACACAAAATACATTCATTAAAGTGTATGTCTGTTTTTCTCATATCGATGGGATTTCCGCCCGTTTCTCTATAGAAGATTAAACAGATGAAGTGATTATCATTGATAATTTTTTGGTGTCTTTTTGTAGAGGTTGATAATGTTTGAAGTGGTTATGTGTTAGTGGGCATTATTTAAGTGGTATTTAAATAATTTGTTTTTTAATTTACAAAAATGGCGTTATACAGTTTTGCTAGTGGAGGGTGTATGTACTAAGATAAAGATACGATACAGTCGCTTCTGGTCCCAGCACATTGTGTAGGGATTTCTTTCATAAAGAAAAGACACCCAAATGAGTGTCTTTTCTTTATGAAATTCGATAAGTTGTTAGTTTTTTCTGGTGTGATGGGAAGAGTAAACCAAAATTCACTTCCCTGTTTCCCATCTGAGCGATCTCTCACACCAATTTCTCCGTTGTGCATTCCAATTAATGATTTTGTAATGGCGAGTCCGAGACCGAATCCTCCAGATTGTGAACTTCTGGATTGACCTGTTCTAAAAAAACGTTCAAATACGCGTAATTTCATTTCCTTCATTTGGTTCAAAGCGATACCCTATCCCCCAAACCGTATGAATCCAACGATTCTTTATCGTATGTTTCTCCAGCTTCTCACGTAAACGACTCACTAACACGGTTACCGTGTGTGTAACCCCGTCATATTCAAAATCCCAAATGAGTTCAAGAAGTTGCGAACGAGAAAATACTTGTTTTGGATGCTTTGCCATGACATAAAGTACCTCAAACTCTTTCACTGTTAACTCCACTTTATTTTCACAAACAAGTACACATCTCGTCTTTGGATAAATTTTTAAATCCGGAAATTCTATCACTTCTGATAGGAATTCTTTTTCTTGTATCGGTATCTGATTACCTCTCTTTAGTATAATTTGAACCCTTAATACTAATTCACGAGGTGAAAACGGCTTTGTTACATAATCATCCGCACCAATTGTTAAGCCTAAAATTCGATCTCTTTCCTCGCCTTTAGCAGTTAACATAATTATAGGGACATTTGATTGTTGACGAATTTCCTCGCATAATTCCCAGCCATCTTTTTTCGGCATCATCAGATCTAAAAGAATTAAATCTGGTTGATGAGTAAGAAATAAATCCCAGCCTTCCATTCCATTCATAGCTGTGTATACTTCATATCCTTCTCTTTCTAAGTATCGTTTGCATACTTCTCGAATATTTTCTTCATCTTCTATGATTAAAATTCTTTGTTTCATATATAATCCTCTCTTCTTTTTCATCAATCACAAAAGAAATGTTTCTTTTATCTGCTTTCATCTAATAAATCTATGAAACTTAGATATACAGCTGTTATCACTGATAGTATTGTTAGGTTAGAAGCCAGCACTTTGGTCTTCTATTCACTAAAAATTATTAAAAGCGATTCTATAATCCAGATGGTAGTTTTAACAATTGATTCCTCGTATGTTTAGATACGTTCTGTTTATATACCATTTCTAAAAGAATAAATACTGGAGAATGTTCAGTTTGGGGCGTACTTTCTCTATCACCTCTCCTAGCTCTGTAAAGACTGTATCACGCTGTCCACTTCGTACAGTATGACCACTTTCAGAAGGAGCTGTAGTACTATCACTTACAAACATACCAACTCCTTTTTTCAATGTGGTGTCATTGTTCCAGGAAACGCACTTGTTACCGAATATTCTACTGTTAATAGCGCCATCGCATGGATTGATGAAATTTTCTTTTTTATTTTTCTCCTCGTATACTTTTTCACATCCCATTGGATATATTAATAATATATATCCGTTATATAAAGATGAAATGCAGATTACATGCATTTCATTTAAAGATATAATTGCGAAAAGGGAAAATGATAATTGTATCCAAAACACCTATAAATGTGTATATATAAAATTCTTACCTAATTAACTATATTTACATTCAGTTTATAGAAGTTATAAAAATATGTGATGATAGGTAAAGATAACTATAATTTTTTAACACAAACAAAGTACAGCTATTTCTATAATGTATTTTGAGAAAAGTTAAATTTGTATATTTTTTACAAAAATAAGATGTAATTATTATTGAAGAGCAATCTGTAAGTCCCATTGAAATATGTGGTAAATTTACATGGGATATGAAATACATATTCGAAAAGAGATAATGCACTTAATAAAAGTGTTCTTATCTCTTTTTTACTTATATGATGTAGCATCAATTGTGAGGACATTAAACGAACATTTGTTTAAAACATTTCGACTCTGAAAGTATAGTACCTAGAATAAGTGTGAAATTTTTTAAAGCATCTAATTTGTTCAATTTCACGTTTATTGTGTAGATTTTATATAACAAAGAAGAAGTAGGGGGAAAGAAAAACAAAACTGCACAGATATTTTAAAAATACATATTTTATTTTTATCAAGTAAAAGACCTCCTGTAACACACTGTTTAGTGGTACGTTACAGGAGACCTTTTATTTCTATAATATAAATATTACACAGATCTTTCAGCAGTCTTATTTTTTTCTGATGTGATGGGAAGAGTAAACCAAAATTCACTTCCCTGTTTTCCATCTGAGCGATTTCTCACACCAATTTCTCCGTTGTGCATTTCAATTAATGATTTTGTAATGGCGAGTCCGAGACCGGATCCTCCAGATTGTGAACTTCTAGATTGATCTGTTCTAAAAAAACGTTCAAATACACGTAATTGGTCATTTGGAGTAATTCCTTCTCCTTCATCACGCAAAATGAATTGGACTTGTTGCTTCTGCTTATTTTCCTCTACAATCAACTCAATTGTTCCGGAGACAGGAGAATACCGAATCGCATTATCTAACAAATTACTGATAACTCGTGCTATTTTACATGGCATGATTAAAAGCCGAGGTAATGTATCAGGAACATGCAATTGTAAATCAATCTGTTTGTTTGCTGATAAGACAGAGTATGACTCAAGTACATCTAATAGGACTTTGTCCATATGTGTGAAACTTGGATAAAAATCTACTTGTCCAAGTTCTAACTTTGAAAGATCAAATAAGTCATTAATTAATCCACTTAATCGTTTTATTTCTTTTAAGGTCGTCGATAAGTACTGCTTTTTCATTTCAGGATCTTCAATGAGGTCATCTTGTATTGCTTCTATCATTAATTGCATACTAGCCATAGGCGTGCGTAAGTCGTGTGAAATATTCGTAATCAGCTCTTTACGTGCTTTTTCCCCTTCTTCTAACTTAGTAAACCCTTCTTCTAACTTTTTTGCCATCTGTTGAAAGGCTGTTGCTAATTCTTTAAACTCCTGCGGTTCTTTTCCAATTATATACATTGTTTCAAATTGTCTATCACTAAATTGTTTCGTTAATGCCATTAAATTTTTGATAGATCTCATGATAGGGCGTGTCATTAACCAGTAAATAAACGTTGAAATCATGAATGCAACAACCGCAATTATTGTTAATAGCCTTGTTTGTTCTGGTTCAAGTAACATTTTCGTCTCACTATACCATATAGCAAGTACCATGATACTGGTACTTAATACATTCATCAGTAACAATTGAATACGTAATCTCATGTTTCATTTCCTCCATTTGGCTCAAAACGATATCCTATCCCCCAAATCGTATGAATCCAACGATTCTTTATCGTATGCTTCTCCAGCTTGTCACGTAAACGACTGACTAAAACAGTTACTATGTTTGTAGTCACTTCATGTTCAGTATCCCAAATGAGTTCAAGAAGTTGCGAACGAGACAAAACTTGTTTTGGATGTTTTGCCATGACATAAAGTACCTCAAACTCTTTCGCCGTTAGCTCCACTTTATTTTCACAAACAAGTACACATCTTGTCTTTGGATAAATTTTTAAATCTGGAAATTCTATTATTTCTGATAGGGATTCTTTTACCTGTATCGGTATCTGGTTATTTCTTTTTAGTATAATTTGAACTCTTAATACTAATTCACGAGGTGAGAACGGCTTTGTTACATAATCATCTACACCCATTGTTAGTCCTAAAATTCGATCCCTTTCCTCGCCCTTAGCAGTTAACATAATAATAGGTACATTTGATTGTTGACGAATTTCCTCGCATAATTCCCATCCATCTTTTTTCGGCATCATCGAATCTTAAATAATTAAATCTGGTTGATACGTAAGAAATAAATCCCAACCTTCTGTGCCATTTACAGCGGTATATACTTCATATTCTTCTCTTTCTAAATACCGTTCGCATACTTCTCGAATATTTTCTTCATCTTCTACGATTAAAATTCTTTTTTTCATCTGTAATCCTCTCTTCTTTTCATCAATAATACAATAGGTTCTCTTATATGCTTTCATCTAATAAATATGTAAACATCCCCCTACTCAAGTAGGTGGCATCACGCTCGGCTAAAAGCCGACTAAAGTTCGCTACAACAAATAAAAAACAAAACTTATAAGGCTAAAGTTGATACCGTCTAAAGACAGTGGTTTTTAACCACTCGTTTGGAAAATAAAATTTAGATATGAAGATGTAACAACTGATCGTATCACTAAATCAGAATCTCACACTTCGGTCTCTTAATGACCAAAAATTCAAAAAAAATGCTATGTAATCCAGCTGACAATTTTAACATTGGTTTATTTACATGACTAGATAAATAATCTAAATCGTCGTATTTATCTAGTCATACAAACAGAAATTTTAAATCAGGTTTTTTTACGAAGATTATTCATTTATCCTGTCAGAATCGACTTTATGATGTATCTGTTGTCCAAGATCTTTATAATCATAAGATTGTATCTTGAAAAGGCCTATATAAGACGCTACTCTGCATTCTGAATCAGTTTTTCAATATATATACATCTAACCTACCGTATAAAAGCTTATAATCTGATAAGAAGTCATTCCCATAAGGAAATTATTTCGATAATGCTTATATTGAATATTATTTTCGCATTTAAAAACAGAGACAGCCAATTTTTAGAATGTCAAGTCAAAGAACAATGGATTCAAACAATTGACAACGATATATAGTTCTACAATAACAAAAAATCCAGAAAAAAACCAAATCAGTGTGCCCCGATTCTATATCGAAACACACTGATAGCTTCGCCTTTTTAGAGATGTCCACTTTACAGAAACAAAACCAATATTCACCTAAATTAGGGTCCAGTAAATGTTGACAAGTCCAAAATCAGCCTACATTCTTGTGTCTAACTTTTTGGGTTCCGTTCATTACCGGTGTTTTTTTAAACTTTGCAACAAAACCGTTCCCTTTTACTTAGCTTTTTCGAAAGTCCAGCTATTGAAATTCTTATTACCATATGACACATAACCGTTATAAGGCAGCCCTATATCGTTACCATCAGATTGTAGTTTCCAAGCAGACTTGTAAAAACGGTCGTCCTTTCCATATAAATGATCAATTTTAAAAGTACTTGCATTTTGTTTTTGGTCAAAATGGATATAACCATCTTGAAGTTTTAAATATTCATAGCCTGAATAAGCACTATTTTGAACTTTAATGTGTACCTCTTCACCTGTTTTGATTGGTTGTCCAGGTTTAGGCTGCCCTTTTCTTTCAATAATTAGATTAACTGGTTTAAGGTAATTCCCAGCAACCGCAAGGTATTGCCAATTATTACTACCTTTATAACTTTGCACAGCATATCCATTAGATTTCATAGTATAAGGAGTTCCTTCTACAACAAGTGCGTCGCTGCCCTTTTCTGTCACATAATTGTCATATTCTTGATCATACGTAACAACTGTAGAAATTTTTTGTGTCGGAAGTTTCTTTTGTGCATCATTGATTTCAAATGTAACTTTTTGTGTTGGATTGAAATCATTCAAACTTACAGTTTCTTTAGACTCATATACGTTTCCTTTTTTCACTAATGTTACTTGTTGTGTTTGTTTGGACTTTTTATTTTCAAAAGAAGCAGAGATTTCATTACTTGCTCCGAATAAGCCAGGTACGACTGATGCATAAAACTTTTTCGTAAATGGATTATAAGCACTATGTGACAATTCTGGTTGCTGAATTTTTGTGAAAACACCGACTTTTGCTTTTTTCGATACATAAGATTTTTTAGCATTTTCTAGATTATCTTTCGCAATAATAGCTTGCTCTCCGTTGCTATTATCTATAAATTCATTTATCTTTGCAGAGTCCACTTTAACATGCTTAAGAACCTCGTTAAACGTTAAATTTGTATCACTACCAACACCTTCTGGTGCATACATTCTAAACTTCGGTTTATTCCCGATATCAGTCTCTAGTAATGCAGTAGCAGAATTTACATCAGATTCATATTTCCCTGAATCTCCTAAAGTTATATATTTTCCATCTTCCTGCATATACAAGTCCATTGTACTCGTAGGTAGTACTTCAACAGAAAGAGGGGCACCTTGTTCAACAGCTTTTAATTGATCTAACGATAAATAAATCTTTACATCTGGGTTATTCTCTACACTGTCTACCAATACTTCTGTTGTATTTCTTCCACCTTTTTCTGTACTTAACTGATTTGCTTTATAACGTTCTTGTGTTCCCTTTGATGTATGGATAATATCTTCTCCTAAACGAATGTTAAAATGAGGTGAAACATTTTGAGCAGACGCCGTCCCTGTATTTTTATATTCTAACTGTATGCTCACTTGCGCTGCTTTTGCTGAATCAACAGTTTTTGCGGTAGACCAATCAAGATTAGAAGAATATCTTTCTGTATCTGTTGATGTTTTCGAGTATCCATAACTTACATTTACTGAGGCCTTTCCAGACGGAACAGGACCAGCTGCTGAACCTTCAGCACCACCTTCTACACCTGCTCCTATACCAAACGAATGTTGTGTCGATACACTTTTTTCCCAACCTTGATTAATGGACCCACCGTTTGAATCCGTAATAGACGCAACAGGAGTAATCTTAATACGTTTTACGCCAATTTGTAAATTCGGCATATTTGCAACCATTGGATTAAACTCAGTATCAGAGCTATTGCCATAGTGCTGAACTTCATATGCATCTGAAAAAGCATCTCCATCCGAATTCCCCATCATAGGATTCGTGATAAATTTTAACTTATTTTTGTCTGTCTCTGGATTCCATGCCCGAGCCTCATTTTTCCCAGTTTGTCCATTGAATTCAATTTTATAGCCATGTATCTCTAGGTCGTTAGAAATACCATCTTTATCCCAATCGTTATTTTGCACTTCAATTTTTTCAGTAGACATCTTTCCCTTTTTTCCGTCCGTTCCATAAATAACTTTTCCTTCTTTTGCATTTGCATCCTCTTTGAATATTTCAACTGTACTTCCTGCATTTGGCTGCTTTACGTCTGCTAAAGCAGGGGATGCTATAGTCAGTGCCATCGTTACACTACCTAATACACTAAGTGCTGGTTTCAATTTCTTCATCGCTATTTTTCCTCCTTGTTTTCTAGGTGAGTTCGAACACCTACTAGTAAGATTAACTTCATCATATCTAACATATCTCTCATTTCTCTCTCATAAATGTTATAAAACTCTCTCATAAATGTTACAAAACTCTTACAGAGGCTTTAATGGGTACACAATTTGTTTTTTATTCTATTTAAATATCTGACGGACTAGAGCACGAACCGTCTTACTACCCCTTTATGGAACATTAATCAAAGATTCAAAATAGGAGAGTAGAATATGAGAAAAATAGGTTACGTACGAGTAAGTTCTGTTGATCAGAACCCAAAGAGACAATTACAACAAATGAAGGAAATTATCAAGGACGAGTTAAAAAATATCATGAAAAGCATGCTGGAATGAATTATGCACTTAAGCTGTATGAAGAAGGAAATATGACAGTGAAACAAATTTGTGAAATTACGAGTGTATCTAGATCTTCTTTATATAGGAAGATACACGATTTAAAATAAGTGGTTTGATTATATCTTGATATACATTTCCTTATTATAGGAAAATCACTGTGGACTAGAGCAGCAACCCTGTCAATAGGCCTTGAAGGATTAAACCTTTGACGGCGTTTTAATAGTTTTATTTTTAGCTTCAGAAATTTCGTATTTCTCAATTCCATTAAAACGGTTGATAGTAAAGCTCCCCATTAAACCATCTCCTACTCATATGCTATTAAAATCGGATTAATAAGTATCTGCTTCATATAATATTAACTTATTACTAAGTCCACTGTTATCTATCTAAAAGTAGAAAAGTATACATTTCTACTTTTGCGGTTCTGTTGCAAATTTTTCGAAACTCAAGTACACTTTGCAACAGAACCATAAAATCACTTTCGATATATTTATCTTATTATATATATCTTTCAATTTACTTTTATAAATGTTGCAAAAACCTTTCAAAGGTCTGACGTATTTGCTGATAAAACTAACAAAAAAGGAAACCCGCATGTTCATTAGATTTCTAGTTAATCTTTTTAATTAAATATATAAATTATATATTTATGTAATATTTCATAAAACATTGGTTGTTTATTCTATTATAATATTCAAGGGTAGTAGACGAAATGCAACATAATAATTTATCAGACGGAGAGAGAATAATCATATGTATCCAAAATTCATTGACAAAATGGCGTTTTCGAAGGCGCATAAAGAGTTATTAATTAAACTGTATAATAAAGAAATTTCAAGAAGCGAGTATAATCAATTGGTAGATGCTTTTTATCGTCCACAACAAAAGTAAATATGAAGTAAGTGTTTATGGTTTTATGTCTTTTATAGCAACGAAGTTCATTTTTATCATTTTTGGGGCAAGCTGTTCTGTTAGGTTGATGGGCATGTGGCGGTACCACACATCCATCAACTTAAGAATATTTACTACCCATTATTGTTAAAAACGTTATTCTTTCTAGATTAATAAGAAAGGATAACACACAAAAAGTAGCCCTAAAATATACACCACTCATGTAGTATATTTTAGGGCTACTTGACGTTTACTATACCTCCTTATTAAGAAAGGATTAGGTTTCAACACCTAACCCTTTTCATACGTTTATTTTTGTTTTACGAAACGGTATGTTTGGAAATTCTCGCCATCAAACAGTTGCATTTTATTATCTCCAAAGTTTTGGACTTTTAATGCTATAATATGTCTTTCTGAATCAATAGGTTTTCCCTCTGCATATGCTTGTTTAATAGTTAACATTAATTCAGAAGAGTCTTTACGGTATACCCAAGTCCCTGTTACATAATTCTTTTTACTAGGATACTCGGCTCTTGCATAAGTTTCAAATGTGTTACCTTTAAAGATAAATGTAGGTATAAATTTACCGTCTTTTTCAAAACCCCAACTACCTTCAAACTCTTTACCTTCTTTTGTTGTGTTTTTCTTAACAGCATCTATGTCAATACCGGCTTTTCTATCTAAATCTTTTAAATCTTGTTCAGTTACCGTACCGTCACCTTCACTTACTGTTTTCCTAGTACCGATTGATTTCTTATCGTTAATAACGTTCTCGAACTTTGACCAACACTCTTTTGCTTTTTTCAGTTCTTCATCAGACTCTTTTACCATCGCTAAATGTGATGATGTAGTTTTGTCTTTAGCACTATATATTTTCTTATTGAGTTCAAATGATTTTTTAAAGTGATTCATTGATTCTGCTACGTTTTTATGTACATCTTCATACTCACTAGGAGGTTCGATATTTAAGACCTTATCAGTTACCGTTATTAAACCGCCAAGTTGACTTTGTAGTGTTTCTAAGGAACTATCTTGAGTACTTTTTCTTGCAGGGAGGTTTAGTATCCGTTCGTGTTCTGTATACTTCCTATTAAAATCTAGACAAAGTTCATAGACTTTGTTAGGGTAGTCCTCTTTTGAAAGCTTTACTTTCTTATTTTCTTGTTTTGCTTCAACTTTTGACTTATTATCAGTCGATGCTTTATCTACCCCACCACATCCCGCTAATAGCATGATAGGGATTGCTACCGATAGTACTTTGTTTCGTTTCATAGTTTACTAGTCCCCTTTTGGCATGATACATTTATTTTTGCTTTACTAACCTAATATTATCTTTTGCCTTACCGTCATTTAATTCAAGCTTACCGTTTTCTTGAAAAACATATATAGATTTTGCAATAACGGTAAATGAACAGACTTCGTTTATAACACCATCAAATCCTTTAAGTGGTATTACGTTGACTTATAAGGGGCACACATCCTAAAACGAAATGCTTACTATGATTATTTAATAAATACTTTCATAATTTGATCTGCGGAGGCTGTATCTAAACGCCATTGGTTTTTTCCGTGTTTCAGCATAGTAATTTTAACTGTTTCTTCCGTATCACCAGGTCTTGCTTCTGGTATTAACTGTACTGCATAATCGAATAATTTCTTCGTCAACTCCTCTTTGGTGATATTTGGATTTTGATTTGCGATTGTCATCGCTTCACTTTGAAATCTAGATTTCAACTCGTTCAACATAATTGGTTTCGCTTTTAGTTCAACTTGAGCTCTATCTCCATCTAGGGATACTACCTTCGTTTCAAATTTCACATTTTTTTGGAATGCTGTTTTTAAAGTTTTATAGTAATTTAACATCCCTTGCTCATCGATTTGATTGTTAAACATTCTTTCATTTGTTCTTTTAAAAGAAGATTCTACTTCTTTCACAAACGCAGTACCATCTTCGCCTGATAAATCATTAATTTTGTTAGAATCTTTATCATAGAAGGCTGCATTTAAATATGCGGTCAAAGCCTCAGCAGGTCTTTGTAGCTCTTTTGCTTTTTCCGCCAATTCTTTTCCTTGGATTTTAAATGAAATTTTCTCTTCTTTTTCTTTTTTCGGATCCATAATGTACTTTTTATAAACCAATTCATAAGAAGACGAATCTTTCACATTATAATAAATGGTTCCAGATACTTTTTTCCCGTTATCGACATCTCCTCCTTTTAACTCATTTGGATCTGACGTATAATAAAGGTTCGTTTTTTCATCTTTTTGGTATAGTGAAAAATCTTGTGGCAACATTTTAATTACCTTATCACCTTTATTTTTCAAACTCACCTTCACCTTTAAAACTCTGTCATTTGTTTGCTTCGCAAATTGTCCTGGTAAGACAAATTCCGCACTTTCTAATTTCAGCTCAATATTTTGTGTTTTTCCTGTATCCCCAACTCCATATACCTTATTCTCTTTTACTTCCGTTGAGCTTTTGGATGAATCGCAACCACTTACAAAACCTACTGTAAGAATAGCTGCAAAACAAACACTCATAAACTGCTTAATCTTCATACTGCATTTCCACCTTTCCCCTTAACAACTTTAAGAATTTTTTCTCAACATTCCCATTTTATAACAAAGTCGAAAGATTTGTACATATCCTAGCATTCACTTTTCGTTAAAGATTAATATCAGGATATTATGTTTGTCCTCGCTGATTATCAGCCTTCTGAACCGAACTTTTACGAACAGTTGGTTCCTCTTGTATCTCTTTGAAGACTGCTGTGAAATTCTTAATTTGAAATAAACAAAGGAGTGCTTATTTCTATAAAATAAGCACTCCTTTTATTTGTAAACGTCAAGTAACTTTAATAGATGTTTTTCCATAAAAAAACCTCCACATATAGTATGTAAGGAGATTATCTCATTGGTTATTTTCAAATGGCAGGTGGGGAATAGTCGAGTAGGCCCAGGGGATTTCACCCTGAGCCTCTCACAGAACCGAACGTGAAAGTCTCCCTTCATTCGGCTCTTGTTATCCAATTGTCGGACGTATCCCCATTTGCCAGTGATAAAACAGGTTTGGTTGTGCTTTTGCCATACGTACTAAATATCTAAAGGCTTTAGCTTTGCTTCTTTTCACCGTTTTATACTTAAACCTGATAAATCTGACTAATGTGAGATTCACAAAGTCGAGTATCTTTCTTGCCTCACTTGCACAGAATTTTATAAAGTAATTTGCCCAACCACGTAAGATTGGATTCATAATGTCTGCTAGTTCCTCTAATGAGTATAGTTTATTCCGCTTTCTTATCTCGCGGATTTTATCTTTAAGGTGTTGTCCAGCACTTTTACTAACTGCAGGAGTAAAGACATGAAAAAATGTTCCGTATTTACTCTTGGCCCATCTCCTTCGAAATGTGTAGCCTAGAAAGTCAAACGATTCATGCTCATGTCGTTTTGAGAAATTATCACTTCTACAGTAGACGACTTTCGTCTTTTCTGGATGTAACTCTAACTTACATGACATCATTCTTTCTTTGAGCTTTTCTAAGAGTCTTTCTGCTTCCTCTTTGGTTTGACAATGTATCACTGCATCAATGGCAGAGCGATTAAGTCTATATCCATAAGAATCAGCACAGAATATCAGTTCAACAAGTGACTCAAAATTCATACGAACTACCATTTGGGCAATTCTATCACTAATAGTTGGAATACCTAGCAATCTCTTTTTCCCGTTCTTCTTCGGTATTTCTACTCCTTTTACTGGATTAGGAAAATAGCTACCCGAAGACATTCTATTCCAAAGCTTGTACAAATTATTCTTCAAATCCTTATCAAACTCTGTGAAGTCAACTCCATCAATACCTCCAGCACCTCGATTCGCTTTTACACGTTTGTATGCTTCCAGTACTTGATATTGTGAAATCTCAAACGATTTTCCTTCTTTCATTAAATCCTCCCATTTCTGGTTGTTCAATTTCTGAAGTATAGATAACAGAGTCCCTTCGCTCCATTGCCATTACAGCCATTTCATCACTACTACGGATTCTTCCGCATCTGTATTCTGCATCACTACTTTCATCCTTGTCAGTTCATCGCTTGGATTTTTCGCTTATCATCAGAATACAAACTTCTCCTGTTCCTTGTAAAAACCTGTGCCATACTCCTGCAACCTTTACGCCGACAGCCATCTGAACAGTAATCAGGTTTCTTTCAGACTCTTCCTAGAGGTGTCAAAAGCCCCTAGTTTTGACTGTATAGAAGTAGTAACGACGCTTCATCGGATTGTTCACTCTCGTTCAGCTTTATGGCACACACCTGACTAATCTCTGTTAGCCTTTTCCATTTGCGCTCAGTACCACAACTTTTGATTGCAGCACCCAAAGGTGGTTTGAAACCTGTACCTGAATACCGATTTCGAGGGGCCTTCCCTCATCTCTTACAAAGCATGAATTTCTCGCATTTTTTTCACTCCTTTCCGTGCAAGAAATCCTTCAGGACACACTTTGACGCTTACATTAATAAAAGATAAATAACAAAATCAAAAGCCCCAATTATCTAAATGTATATTAGATAATTGAGGCTTTTACATATCAATCTAATCCCTAAAATTTCTTTTTCTCAAACTTTTAATGTAATAACAAAGATTCCCTATAAATACAAAAAACCATATAATACACATAATCCATTTTAAAATAGAGCCTAACTTAAATCCATCCCCTAAAAAACGACAATTATCATTGCGATACTTATTACCATCATAAATAGATAATAACTCATTTTATCATGTTCCGACAGAAGACTCCTTCCTCAAAAATGCGAAGGTGTGAAACACCAATTTTAGGTGGGAGATGAATGGCGGTAGGCGTAAGCCTACGTTTTTTAGTATTCTGTAGGTATCATACCAAAAAGTGAGGTGCAACCCATGTTAGTAAATAAGGCATATAAATTTCGTATCTATCCGAATAAGAAACAAGAAATATTAATTGCTAAAACGATTGGGTGCAGCCGCTTTGTATTTAACCATTTTCTTGCTCTTTGGAATGATACCTATAAAGAAACAGGAAAAGGATTAACCTATCCTTCTTGCTCTGCCGAGCTAACTCAATTAAAAAAAGAATTTATTGGAATGAATCTTTAAGCTCAGGTGAATTAGAATAGAATTTCGCTTTTGATGGTTGAACACTACAAATAAATAGTGTAATAGATACCAAAAACATTATAAATGCTCCTGAAACTACAACAAATCGTATAGATATAAGCTCGGAAGAAATACCAAAGATTGCAGTAACGGTAATAATTAAAAAAGCCTCAATAAACCCGTAAATACTTATAACCCTCCCCATCACATCAACAGGTATATTGTTTTGATAAAATGTGTAAAAACCAGTATTAGAAAAGGCAGTAGCAAATGACAAAACAAAAACTCCTATAGATGCTATAAAAAAGGTATTAGAGGATGTAAAAACCATATAACCTACTGCAGTTATTAAGGAACCCATACCAATAAGCCATGAGGTAGGTATTTTTTCAATAATTATTGCATTGGATAAAGAACCTGCTAATACTCCTGCTCCAGCAATACTGACTAAGACTCCATATTCACCTTCAGATAAGGAAAGTATCCTAGTTGCAAAAGCAGCTTCCAACGAATCTGTAGCTGTCATCATGACTATCATCGCACTAAACAAAAGATAAATCATCATGATATATAAATACTTACGGCTAAATCTAATAACAAGCTTCCAATCATCTATTAATAACTTAAGAGATAATTTTGTTGTATCTGATGTTTTTTCTAATTGTGCAGAGGATTCAACATTAGGCATTCCTACTGTAATGAATGCAGATAAAAATAAAGCTACAGCATTGATATAAATAGCCATATTAGGTGTACCAATTGTAAACATCATTCCTGCTATTGCTGGTCCAGTCAAAAAAGCTCCGGAATCAAGTAGGCTACGTAAAGAATTGAAACGTTTTCTTTGTCCTATTGGTATTAACTTCGTGATATAAGTTACCGATGTTGAGTGGTACATAGAGCTCGCTATTGTAATAAGAAAGACCATAGCATATATAAGCCCTAAAGAAGAGAAGAAAGGTAATAATGCAATTAGCACAGTCTGAAAAACATCTAGTGCTATCATGAGATATTTTTTATTTAAACGATCTACAAGGCTTCCTGACCAAATATTAGTAAACAACGTTGATAAAGCCCTAATAATATATAAACCAGAGACAGCAATGGCCGACTCTGTTATGTTAAGAACGATAAGGTTTAGAGCGATAAAGTAAACCCAACTTCCAACACTTGAAACACCAATGCTAAACAATAAGATAGATGGATACCGCCAATTTCCCAATGTTTTTTTTAAACTCAATTGAATTCCTCCTAAAATATAATCAGATAGAATGCAACACTTAAAACAAAATAAAAAAATCCCACCCCCAAGACTTAAGTGTCTTGGGGACGAGATTTTAGATCGCGGTACCACCCCAGTTTATTAATATGTCGCCATATTAACCTTATCAGGTACAACAAAAATGCTTATACCCTAGCTCTATAACGGGAGCGCCCGTCACACTATCCCCCTATAGTCGGTTCCAATGTGCTGCTCTGAGCCTTGCTTCAATAAAGAAATTCTAACCCCTTTTCAGCTACCAGGGTTCTCTGTATAGAATTCACTTTATTTACTCTTCTCTTCATTGCATTTAATTTCATATATACTAACATTATTGGATATATATTGTAAATGTTTTTTACATCTCATATACAAACTTAGTTAACATAATCCTACTTATCAGCAGTCTCTATATCTAGAAACTTAAAAGAGTCCCTTCAGATCTTCGAAGGGACCTTTCTTTTATATAATCTCCGTTATCGAAAGTTATCATATTCATGTTTTAAAAGAGAATATATCTTAGAATCGCAATACATACCATTGATCATTACACTTTGTCTCAATGTTCCTTCATATGTCATTTTTAGCTTTTGCATAACTCGTTCAGACGCTGTATTCCTTATGTCACATCTTCCTTCAATACGATTTAAATCTAATTCTTGAAAGCCAAACTTTATTAGTTCTTCTAAAGCTTCGACGATAACTCCTTTTCCCCAATACAGTGGGTTAATAACAGCTCCTAAAGAAGCGCTACTGTGTGATAATTTCCAGATCCCACAGGTTCCAATAGCTTTCTGATCACTCTTAAAGATAATAGACCATATGAAGGACTTACCTTTCTTAGCTGTGTCCATCGTGTTTTCTAAAAAAATACGAGTTTCATCTTTATTTTTGTGTACTTCTCGAGGTACATATGTAGTTGTTTGAGGATCCGAATAGACTTCAAATAAATCATCTAAATCATCAAAATCTAGTTTTTTTAATAAAAGACGCTTTGTTTCTAATTTGGGAATTTCATATGTATTTTCCATACTCTCACCTCAGTTAATCGTTATTTTTATATTATATATCTTATTTATGTGAAGTTTACATAACCTATCATTATTGGTAGTATCCGAAAAAGCTCACTTAGTATCTTTTTTCAGATAAGAAATGAGCTTTTTCGTTTTTTTGGGTGACTCGATTTCTTAGCTTGATAGACATGTGGTGCTATCCTATAACGGTCTCAGTTGAGCGGGTTTTGTTTTAAATACGACTGTTTCGAATTCTTTTCTATATATCTTAGTTGGTAACTTAAGACGTGATAAATAATATCCTTGCTTATCTTGAATAGACTTAAAGTTCTTGTAAACGAAAATATCCTAAGTCACGAATATATAGTTCATTCTTTTGTGCCATACCTGTTCGAGCCGCACCATACGCCTGATCACTTCGTTTTCCTGGTTCAATTTTCACATCAGAAAATTCTCCACTCAACAAGTCATACTCTAGTTGAATTTTTACACCAGCTTTATGACTACATCCTCCGGCACCAGGATAAGTAGCTGCGAATCGATCTGGAACTTGAAAGGTTGTAGAATCAAGAATGCGAATACGCTCAAAGTAAGCAGAAAGAGAATGAGAAATCCTAGATAACCCTCCAATTTTAGCTTGTAGAAGTGTAGTAAATACATTTCGAAAGAAGGCTACAGAAGCCGCGTTAAATCGTCGATTAAGTCCCTCAGGACTTAATAAAATTGCTGTTGAAGTTTCTAATTGACTACAAAGTTGAGTAAGAGAGGTAGTAGCGATTTGTTGATTTAACCATACACACAAAGATAAAAAATGGTGCCCATGGCACTTACGTTTTCGTTTCATTCCGCCTGCTTCTATAGCTAATTGATTAAGTGTAGCGGGAGACATATAGCGATATAACTCTTCGGCAAATAAAGACAACTCTTGTTTTTGATGCATATTCATAAAAAGCACGTCACCCCTTCTCATTAACATAAGAGAATAGTAACGTGCTTTTAACTTCAAGAATAGTCTAAATCCTTAAGTTGATGGATGTGTGGCAGCATCCCTTAAATAAATTCGAAGAACTCTATTCTAAAAAATACATCTATATTTTACTGGTGATGATAAGTTAATTAAAGTTGATGGATAGCCAAACTCCATTGAAGCATCTATAAATTCTTCTAAATGTTGCACCGATTCAGTGACTATTTTCACCAAATAACTATATTGTCCGGCTAATCTGTGGCACTCAAAGACCATAGGATTTTCTTTGCAAAAATTTCTGAATTGTTGACATTTTTTTGATTCAAACAAAACAAAAGCCGTTACATTCTTATTTAATTTCTCTGGGTTTATAACTGCCCTATAGGCTGTAATAATATTTTTATCCTCTAATTTTTTTACTCTTTCTTTTACAGCTGGTGTTGATAAGTTCACCATTTTTCCTAGTTCAGTCATAGATATACGTCCATCTTCTTGAAGAATATGTAAAATCTTTCGGTCAATATGGTCTATTCTAAACATCCCCTTTTTATTTAAAGCAAAACGCTTATAATGAATAAATTTTTTAAGTCTTTTGGATGAAATAGCTAATAATTTGTATTTAAACAAAATTATATTATATTTATAATTTTATGTATATAATGAAAAAAATGTTATTGGAGGAATAAAAATGGGACTTGAGATGAGGAAATGTTGTGAGAAATGTAATAATAAGATTGAAGAGCAATCTTTGGCTTTTATTTGCACACATGAATGTACATTTTGTGAGGAGTGTACAAAATTAATGAATTATGTATGTCCTAATTGTCAAGGAGAACTTGTTAAAAGACCTAGACCCCTATCTAGTAGTGTCTGCTCTCTTAACATATAACAATACTACTTATTAGGTTCGTAACGAAATAGGTTCAAAAGATAAAAGGGGGCGATATTATGATTATTAGAATGAAGAAAGATATGGAGAACATATATATAAATTATAGCATAAAGGAGTTTTTATATTGAACCAAGCTTTGCTTATTATTGATGTCCAACAAGAATTAGTTGATGGTAATAACGAAACTAAAAATGTGCTTAATAAAGAAGCATTGTTAGATAATGTTAATTTGGTTATTAATAAAGCACTAGAATCACATGCTTTGATTATCTTTGTGAGGGATAAAGATGTTGCTGATGGCAAATGTCCAGGTTTTCAAATACACCAGACAGTAAAAGTGCCAACCAATGCAAAAATATTTGATAAAGTAGCTACAAATGCGTTTTATGGTACACTATTAATGGATTTTTTAAAGGAAAACGAGATCGAACATCTTGTTATCATGGGATGTAAAACAGAACACTGTATTGACACAGCGGTTAGAACTGCAACGGTGAATCATTTTGATGTTACTTTAGTTGGGGATGGTCATTCAACGACAGATTCTTCAATCCTATCTGCTGAAAAGATAATAAGTCATCATAATGAAATACTTCATGGTCATTACAATGTTGACAATTTTTCTGTTGTTCGGACCAGCCAAGAGGATTTGTTTCAACCAATTCATAACAATTACCGATAAATCACTATTTACCCTGTTAAATTGAGAACCTTAAAAAAATTATTGATCTATAGCAATCAGGCGTGATTGTGGAATAACCCAAACCATATTTAAACGAATGTGTGTTATTATATTTTTAATATGGAATTATATCACACCAGAAACTAAAAAAGTTTATTTTAACCCCGTTCTAAAATTGGAACGGGGTTATGCGTATTTAAGAAATTAAAATAAAATACATTTGTTTTAATTTTACATTTAATGGTTTATTCCTTAGATAGAAATTTCGTTTTGGGGAACAACCAATTTCTTAAGTTGATGGGAATGTGGTGCTATCCCATCGTCATCAAGCTTAGGAAAGCAAATACCCCCCAAACGAGAAAATTGACATCTCTAGTTGAAAATGTACACTTTTTTTGTTTTGAGGCATTATAAAATTCTAAAAAAGATCATTTCAATATACTATGAAATGATCTTTTATTCACCTTAACTATTTGCTAAATATTTCTCTAAATTTTAGTTTACGAGGATCTACGTTATTTTCTATCTGTAATTTTGAGTCGAATCCTTTTGCAATCCTTTTCCAATCTATCATTTTGAAATTCTGATTTACTATTTTCCCATGATCCATATTCTCTCCATCCTGTGCTAGGAAAATGCCATTTGGATATTTTTCTCCTAATCCAAAACTCATTACATCAATACCGTCTGTATCACTCGTTCCATCAGCATTTTTACCATCAACAATAGTAAAATTACCAATATACTCATTGTTGCCTTTACGGTCATACACTGCATAACTATTATTCCCCTGACTAGAAGCAATTAAATACCCTGTCCCATTTTTTCCATAATATATCGTCAAACCCTCAATATCTGCTGTTAAATGGTTTCCATCCGCACCATCTACTTTTGCAATCGGTTGGTTTCCTCCGTCTGGTTCCGCATTGAATTTCCAAATTGCCACATCTTCTTCACCGATATATATTGTTCCATACTCATCATCTGCTACAATTCCTTCTGATTGAGAACTTAGCTTTAATTCACGTACTTTCTTTCCTTCTATTTTTCCTTTTCCATTGTCAAATAACTCATATTGTTCAAAAGTTCCATCCTTCCCTACAACTAATGCGTAAAAAACACCCGTTTTTTGACTATGATAGAGACTAAACCCATATACTTCTTTCATGCTAGATTGAATGGGAGATCCCGTAATATTTTCTAATTCTCCTGTTTTAGGGTTTATCGCAAAAATATCGATTGTATTTGTAGAACGATTTGAAGCTGCCGCAATATCAATTTTTTTACCTCCAATTGGAAATCCATATCGTACATCAACATTATTTAGTTTCCCAAAGTTATACGAATGTAGTTGTTTTCCTTTTAAATTGTAGACAGCTATCCCCCCCTCTTTATTCGTTCCAATAATTTTACTTTTTTCAGAATCATGAGGATGAACCCAAATTGCTGGATCATCAGCTGCATCACCCGCATTGGCAACTGCATCTGTTTCCTCTTTTGCTTCCACTTTTACAAGTTTTGAATGTTTTTGTTTCTCTTGTACACTTGGATTTGAAAATTCCCCCACCAAATTCGGTGTAGAATTTACTGTTAAAAATAATACACTCGTCATTAAAGCAACTGTTGATATTTCCTTTAACATTTGTAGTTCCCCCTTGAAAAAAATAATTTTCTTTATCCCGTTAACTAGAACAGATACACTTTTCTTGTATTATTTTATCTATTAATTTTTAATTATTTATGTATTTATTGTAAATTTTCGGATAAATGATTTGCAGGATCTATCGTAAGCAGAACGTTACGTGTATTGTGAAAATTATCCATCCAAAATAAAGTTGCACTATCCATAAAAAGTCTGGTTCTGGTGCAAAAACTCTAAAACTTTTGCAAGTAATCTCCTAAACTTGGACAGATTGATTTACGGGATCAGTCTGTCCAAAACCAGAAAGAATTCATCCATCGATTGTTTGGGCTTACAGCATAAAATAGAATTCCGCTAGAAATATATGAGCTATATTCTCTTTTATTTTATCTTTGCACCAGAACCCTTGCGACCAAGTAAAAAAGCGCCCTGTAAACAGGGCGCTTCACTTTTACCTAATGACTAATATTAGCACTTGGGTATAATGTTGTTCCTCCAATTGAAACTTTCATTTCATTTGTTAATGGAACATTTTGTTCATTGATAATTGTTCTCCACCATTCCCATGCAAGACCTGTACATTCTCTTGCTACAACTTTTACATTTTTTGAATTCGGCGGAAGTGGTATAACTGTATTGAAATGAGCAGTTCTGTCTCTGCCGTTTCCTTCCCAAGTTTTATGGGTTAGTACTTCTTTTCCATTTTGATCATATGAGACTTCATCCCAAGATACATCAAATTGAGCAACATATCCACCAGTATGATCAAGCGTCATTTTA
>Ga0102589_1002447_pt1 | contig 21524 bp, 20 predicted proteins | sample AraplaMF_Col_mLB_FD_76858 | JGI IMG/M metagenome (GOLD analysis project Ga0102589, IMG submission 76858) | Arabidopsis root microbial communities from the University of North Carolina, USA - plate scrape MF_Col_mLB | ecosystem: Host-associated > Plants > Roots > Endosphere | place: USA... | reverse complement strand
CGTCAGACTTTCGTCCATTGCGGAAGATTCCCTACTGCTGCCTCCCGTAGGAGTCTGGGCCGTGTCTCAGTCCCAGTGTGGCCGATCACCCTCTCAGGTCGGCTACGCATCGTCGCCTTGGTGAGCCGTTACCTCACCAACTAGCTAATGCGCCGCGGGCCCATCTGTAAGTGATAGCCGAAGCCATCTTTCAATAAAGGAACAGGAGTTCCTTTATGTCATCCGGTATTAGCTCCGGTTTCCCGAAGTTATCCCAGTCTTACAGGTAGGTTGCCCACGTGTTACTCACCCGTCCGCCGCTAACCTGCAGGAGCAAGCTCCTACAAGTCCGCTCGACTTGCATGTATTAGGCACGCCGCCAGCGTTCGTCCTGAGCCAGGATCAAACTCTCCATAATAGTTAAGTTTAAATCTTGTATTGCTCAAAAAACTAATAATTGACGTTTTACTTCATGTTTTGTTTAGTTTTCAAAGTTCACTTTATCGCTCGTAAGCGACTTTCTTATATTAACATTTCACTTTAATCATTGTCAACAACTTTATAAAGTTTATTTAAATTCTTTTAAACAAGCTTTATTTCGTTTCGTTGACGACGCTTAATAATATAACATGCTTTTAAAAGTATCGTCAACACTTTTATAGAATTAATTTACAAAAAAGATTACCGAAGCTTTTTATAAAGGAAGTCTACTATAAACCTCAGTCAGTATCGTTTTCTTTTGTATCAACTCAGATCTTACATTCTCTTTAAAATGCTTTGTGGATAGTTCTTGTTCTATTTCTTTAATGGAACGTAAAACAAGAGATTCTATTTCCAGTACATGTTCTTTTCTTAAAAGAATACCATACATCTCTCCACCCCTTTTCAAAACAATCACTTAGCAGATTTTTACTATTCTCTTACCTTTTTGGAATATGTAATATTTTTGATTTATAGCATACAAGCTTATTTGAGTTCATATCCTTTAACTAAGAACTTGTACAAGAAGGAAGGGGAGTTTATGCTTTTCTATTTTTATATCACCTCTAAAAGGAAATTAAAACAAATATCCTTAATCACTATTATTGCATTTTTTACAGCTTGCTTAGTTTATATACAAGCACCTAAAACATTCTCTACCTTTTCGACGAGTAAAGGACCTATGGCGATCTATAAAGGTGATGAATCTAGAAAAAACATCGCTTTAACGTTTGATATTAGTTGGGGAGATGAAAATGCTGTTAAAGTATTAGACGTATTAAAGAATCAGAGAATCAATAATGCAACTTTTTTCTTATCCGCTTCTTGGGCAGAGAGGCACCCTGAGATTGTTGAAACAATTGTCAAACAGGGACACGAAATTGGGACACTAGGATATCGATATAAAAGCTACACACAACTAACGACATTAGAAATGCAACGCGATTTAAATAATTCAGATGAAGTATTTAAACGACTAGGCGTTAAAGACGTAAAACTGTTTAGACCGCCAAATGGGGAATTTAATAAAGAAGTCATTAAAGTAGCGTCTCGATATAATCTTTCAGTTGTACATTGGAGTATAAATACTGAAGATTGGAGAAATCCAGGAACAAACCAAATTTTTGAAACAGTTAAGGAAAATACAAATCCAGGAGATATTATCCTTCTTCATGCTAGTGACTCTGCATTACAAACACCAAAGGCAATTCCATTGATTATTTCGTATTTAAGAGACAAAGGATATAAAAATGTATCAGTTTCGCAGATGATATCAAATACGAAAACAAAAACGAAAGTCGTTAATTAAAGGCTCCGTTCTTCTGTTTTTTGCATCCTAAACAATATTATTATCAACATAAAAAAGGCTAAGAGAAATATCTCTTAGCTTTTTAAAATTCTGTGTAAAGTTAATAATTGATATGTATTGCAAACAAATAATGGCACAACCATTAAAATTAACCATGATAGGTCATCTTGTCTTAATGCTGGAATCCATTCAACAATTGTTACAACTATCATAAAAAATAATGCCGGAATAAATGCACCTTTATTTGTTTCCTTTCTTTTGATATACGCAACTACCAAACTACATATAAAAAGGATCACTGGCAATAAAATATAACCTACATACGAATCCCCATCTTTAGCAAATTCGATCAATCGGAAGTACGCAAGATCAAATAAAGCAAACATTATTAATCCAATTTGAATAACATTCCAGACTTGAGGAGATTTAAAAAAGCCTAATCCGAATCTGTGAACTGTTAGGTAAGCGAAAAATCCCATTTGGCTTACTGCACTGAATACCAACCCTAATATAAATAACCACGATGCTTCCAAAAGTAATTTTGTAAATCGTAGATCCTGTAAATAACCTAAATACTCTTTATAACCGTATAACACACCTGTAATAATCGTACTAATTCCACCAACCAACAAGGTTGTAAAAAATAATCGAACCACTTTTCGACTCGTCATCTTCGCCATTCTATTCCTGCTCCCCCATACATTTAAAGCAAAACCGCTTTCATAATAATTAACATGCTAACTTTATTTACTAAAAATTTACTTTTTAAACAAAATAAATACCCTAATAATCCACTACATGTTTCTTATTGGTATATGTAAAATCCATAACCAATACTATCACAAAAAACATGCTTAATAAATTAAAAGGGTAAAGATTCTGTCTTTATTTATTTAATACGATTTTTTCTACTACTTGTTTTGCAATATCTGTATATATTTTTCCAGTTGGATGATTTTGATCGTAAATTGATGGTGCAAAATCTTCTTCATCCCAATCTGGTTGTTTTAATGGCAATTGTCCTAATAGTGTCGTTTGAAGCTCTTTAGCAAGCCTCTCTCCTCCACCTTTTCCGAATACATATTCTTTTTCTCCAGTTTTTTCACTTTCAAAATAACTCATATTCTCTACAACACCAATTACTTCATGGTTCGTTTTAAGTGCCATGACTCCCGCTCTTGCAGCTACGACTGACGCAGTAGGATGTGGAGTTGTTACGATGATTTCCTTACAAGAAGGTAACATACTATGAACATCTAGTGCTACATCCCCAGTACCTGGTGGTAAATCTAACAGTAAATAATCTAAATCGCCCCACTCAACTTCAGTAAAGAATTGCTGTAGCATTTTACCAAGCATTGGACCTCTCCAAATGATTGGTGAATTGTCTTCAACAAAGAATCCCATTGAAATAACTTTTACACCAAAACGATCTACCGGTATGATTCGCTCCCCACGAATAACTGGTCTAGTTGCAATCCCCATCATATCAGGCACACTAAAACCATAGATATCAGCATCGATGATACCAACTTTTTTACCTATTCTTGCTAAGGCAACTGCTAAATTTACTGAAACAGTTGATTTACCCACTCCACCTTTACCACTGGCAATTGCAATAAATTCAACTTTTTTATTATCTAATAATGAAAGACTAGCTTCTTCTTGTCCTTCTTCACTTTGAGTGAACTGACTTTTTTCTTCTTCAGTAAACTCCGTGAAACGGATACCAACAGTATCAGCGCCGTTTTCTTTTAATACTTGAACAATTTGTGTTTGAATTTGCATTTGTTCTGCTGTTCCAGTTTTAAATAATGCAACTTTAACACTTACATGATTTTTTTCTTCTTTAATTGAAATTTCTTTTACTGCATTTAATTCTAAAAAAGATTTATTTATGAAAGGTTCATTAATTGTTCCTAAAAGTGACAATACTTGTTCGTTAGTAAGCATAATTACACCTCGTTATCTCAATATACTAAATAGTATAACACATGTGACATATATAGTCTTTCGTAAATCTTTCTTAATAAAATGAAAACCACCGATTAATTCGGCGGTTCGTTTTTATCTGTATAATACCTTATTACTCCTCTGTATATTGCTGCTGCAAGCTGATTCTGATACTCTTCATCTCGTAGTTGTTGACTTTCTTCATAATTTGATAAAAATCCAACCTCAACGAGTGCACCAGGTACTTTTGAATACTTCATTAAATAAACATGATTAATGATCTTCGCTAAACGATGAGTATTGTTTAGGCTTTCTCTAAGCTCTGCTTGAACATATTTAGCAAATCGCTCATTTTCAATTAAAGATCCATAGTAAAATGTTTGCGCACCTTTAGAAGAAGTACCAGGTAAAGAGTTTAAATGCACTGATAAATATAAGTCTGCATTAGAATTATTAATGAGGTCTACTCTTTTTCGAAGATCCATGCTCTTTCTTCTACTGTAGCCCTTTAATCCTTCTTCCGCTAAATCATAATCACCATCTCTTGTCATGATGACCGAAGCACCTTGCTCTTGTAAATAATCCCTTAGTTTATTCGTAATTGATAACGCAACAACTTTTTCAATTACATCACCACCAGAAGCCCCGCCATCAGGACCACCATGCCCTGCATCTAAAACAATTACTTTCCCATCTAAAGGCAATCCTTTTAATGTCCATGTTTTAGATGTCTTTTGCAATAAAGGTATACATAAAATTACAAAAACAAATGTCACGATAATAACAATTAAATGCCATCTCTTCATTTTTTCTCCCCCTGATTGTCCTATAAAAAATATATGGGACAACTAGGGAGAATATGACTTACTTTGATAAGCGAAGTCTATGTCTTCTTTCACCTTTTACATATCCGTCTAACCACCAGTTATGTAAAAAAGATTTACATTGATTAAATGGTTCTGTTTGAATATCATCTCTTCTTCCAAAAACAGAAGAATAAAATAAATATGCTAACCATTCTGTTTCTTTCGCTGATCGTTTCTTTACACTTTCGATCGGCTCGCCATAAAAGCCGAACCTACTATATCTAGCTCCAAGTAGATATGTTTCTACAGCTAACTCAAAACAATAGTCTTCCCTTGCTTTTCTTTGATGAGTATCGGCTTCTATAAAATAAGAAAATGAATCCTTTAATTGGGATTTTAGTTGCAATATTTTCAATTCTTTTAATAAACTTTTTTCAAATGTAATTTGTTTAGCTCTTCTCTTTTCTCGAAAATTTGTAATAACATCATTCATGTTGAAACCTCCCCGTAGCAATAGTCTAAGACGAAAGGGGAATGTTCATTCAAAAAGTAGCTACTTAATTTCTTCCATGTAAGAAGTAATAATTTTCATAAAAACTTTGATTTTCACAAAATTTTATCGATAGAAAAAAGCCAATACTCTGAAGTAATTGGCTTTGCTTGTTCTAAGTGACTTTCATCACTATTATATTATTTAAACGATCTCATTCTCTGAAGTAGCAATCCATCACTACTTGCATTTTCTCCATAAATAAAGTGTGGCATATGATATTTCAAGTACGTTCCGTATTGACTGTTTGTTTCCAATAATAATTCATCTACAAAATATGCTCCCTTTGTAAATGAATCCAAAAATAAACTTGTAACCCCAGCATAAACTCCACATGCTACTTGGAGATACGTAGCATTTGTACCATAATTTTTAAAAGCATACTCATTATTCATTACATTATAAACAAATCGTTCTTTATCTTCATATACAAGCAGTACACCTACCAAATCCTCACCATTTAAAGGTGCAGTTGAAGGATCAAGAAGCTTTTTATCAAAATCCATTATTTGATCGACATTATTTAAATTTTCTCGAATTAAATTAGTTGTGTGCTCATTTACACGATACAAAAATCCACTTTCAAGATTGAATAGTTTACCAATTATAAATACTTCTTCATGCGGCATCAAACAGCCATAAAATTGTTTTTCACCCAATGTTACTTTAAATTCCACAGAATAAACATTTACATATAGAAAAATGGGAATATCCTGTTTCACAAACATCGGAAAACTCGTTACAGCTTCTTCTAAAAAACAAACTGGTGACCAAGTAGTATAAATTGTATCTTTTTGAGCAATTGAGGGATTCTCATAAAAAGAATCATCATGTTCAACGATATAACATGCCTGAGGTTTTTCTGAAGGGTGTTGGTTCATTAAATCAAGTGCCATCCACTGGACTATTCCTGGGTTCATCCCAGATCCAATAATAGCAGAGGTATTTTTAAATTTTCTCTTGTTTTCCTCAAAAATTCGCAAACGCTCTTTAAGTGGAAAACCATTTTTAATACTTTCATCTTCATCTACTATTTCACTTTCTAACGCAGTGTTCACATATTTAATCCCAAGCTCATTACAACACTTTAGCATTTCAACAGAATCCGCTCTTGAAACATCAATTACAAGCGCTGTATTGGAATCAATTAAATGTTTATGAAATGAATCCAAATGATTTAAATTCATTTCATGAAATGTTACACGTTCCATCAAAACTGGGATAATGTTTTCAAAATAAGATACGTCTTTTTGTTTCAGATCAATTAAATGAAATCTAGCACCTTGTAAGATTGGATAAAGTGGATCATCTTGATCTTGAAATGCTTTATTAAAAATCGATAATACTGCCTTTGCAACGCCTCCTGAACTGCCTAAAAGTGTAATAACTGGTTTCTTGTCCATTTCTTTCATATAAAAACAACTCCATGAATTTGTTTAGTTCTTCGCATTACTTTACAATATGAATGCTTAGACAATCCTGTTTGGACAAGTATCATGAAAATATGGAATTTAAAATAACAGTTGTGACAAAAAAACAATAGAAATAGCCCGTAACAAAGAGGATTTGTTAGGGGCCACTATTCATATATAACCATTTTATTTCTCATCTGGTTTCTTTTCTTTTTCCTTTTCTTTTACTTCTTCTATGCATTTTTTCATCTCTTCTTCTCGTTTCTTTTCTCTTTCTCTTTCTAACTCCCACTCCCTATCTTTTTCCTTTTCATCGATTGGTACCAAAGTTGTACTTCTAATCGGGGTATTTCCTCTCATAATCGGTCCAAATGACATGATTGAACGCCATTCGTTTGGCGTTAATGAGCCACGGTCGACCATAACAGACAACCCTAATTTTGTAGCAATTGAAGCGTACTTCAAGTTAGATGTTTCAAAAATAATTCTATTGCCACTCGTTCTTTCTCTATTCGAAAAAATCTTCCTAGTAAATTCATTGCTCATTTGAATGGCTAAAGGATCGATTACACTTTCATAATACGTATTCCATTCATTTTCATTATAAGTTCCCGAGACAATTTTTTCGTTTGTATTAAAAAAATTATAAATGCGGCGTATTGCATCTAATGATCGTTGTGGCTCTGGTACATAACTATCTGATTTAACCTGCTCTAATTCATAGCTAGGTTCAGATATACCAACTTTTACGCCAGCCCCTGTTATCTTCATATAATTATTAACAAATTCTGTTGCATTTTTCTCCATTTCAGACTGATCAAGTACTTCTTTAAAATTTAACAACCATTTTATCAAATGATTTCCATTAGCCTTTTGTACGACTGTGTCATCGATTGTATCGACTAAGTCTAGCAGTGGTAATAAAGCATCATATGGGGGATTTCCAAATAAATCGTGATCATTGAAGTCCTGTCTTAAATGAATAATATCTTCATACGGTAACGTAATCGTCCTACCTGTTTTAAAAGTAAACTTTAAAAAAATTACACCTTGTTTATTTTCCAACACTTCAATTTTTGTACAAGGTATTGGGAAAATTTCAGATGGGTAACCATATTCATTTCGCTTTATATATGCAAAGGCATTATTGTTTAATTCTAATTGAATCGCTAACTTCTCTTGAAGCATTTGCCCGCTCATAAATTGATTCGGTTCCTCAAGTACACTCAGTATCCATGGGTCTGGATTTACTTTGCATTCTTTTATATTTTCTCGAATATGCTTAGCTGTAAGTTTTCCAATTGCCCTCGCCTTTGGCCTAATACAAGCTCTAATTACATCGCTTTTAAATAATTTGTCTCCTAAAGTAAAAAATCCTTCACCATCATCATTCAGCAAATTAAAATGCGATATATTGGAGGGGTAATTCTTTTTACCAAGTATCTTTTCAATTAAGCCCAATTGCTACCACTCCCAACTATTAGTAATAAAGGGTTCGGGATCAGGGTACAGATCAATATATATAAATTAAAATTTTTTAATTTTTATCTATTAAAATTATGACTTGGACAATTAGATTATTCCTTTTATTCCATAAAAAGACTCTCAACCAAAAATAGTTTGAGAGTTTTTTACTTCATCATGTTCCACAAAATGTACGATAAGGTTCGTTCGATTGCTCAGGTAATGTTGCAAAAGTACATTGTTCAGGTGAGTGTGCAAATGGATTAGAAAGTGCGCTTAGGAGCTGGTTCATCAAACTCAAGTCTCCTTGTCCTGCGGCTTCTAGTGCAGCCTCCACTTTATGATTCCGAGGAATTAGGGCAGGATTGCTCGTTCTCATTAATTGAGTTGATTCGTCCAGTGTCTCCTTTTGACTGCTTTTTCTTGCTTGCCATTGCTTATGCCATTGTTCAAATTCTTGAGTCCCATAGAGTGTTGTGTCCTCTAGTTTACCAAAAGTTAAGGAAACAAATGTATTTGTATAGTCTGCTTTGTATTTTTGCATCATATTTAAAAGTTCTTCAATAAGGGATTCATCCTGCTCATCTTCGGTAAATAATCCTAGTTTTGCTCTCATTCCCATAACCCAGTTTGAATGAAAGATCTCAATAAAATTCGAAACCTCTGCTTGGGCTAATTTCACAGCTTCTTCTTGATCCTCATGAAGTAAAGGTAATAAAGTTTCGGCAAACCTAGCTAGATTCCAACCTGCAATAAGTGGTTGATTCCCATAAGCATAGCGCCCTTGAGTATCTATTGAACTGAATACTGTCTCGGGATGATATGTATCCATAAAAGCACATGGCCCATAATCAATCGTTTCTCCACTAATTGTCATATTATCAGTATTCATTACACCATGGATAAATCCTACCAACTGCCACTTGGCGATTAATTTCGCCTGACGTTTAATGACTTCTTGAAGTAGAGAAAGATAACGGTTTGGAGTATCTTCAATAGCGGGATAGTGACGCTCTATCGTATAGTCGGCTAGCGTCATCAAATCCTCCTTACTGCCCCATTTTGATGCATATTGAAATGTTCCTACTCGAATGTGGCTAGCAGCTACACGTGTTAATATAGCACCTGGTAAAAAAGTTTCACGTCTAATGACGTCTCCTGTTAAAACCACAGCTAAACTTCGTGTTGAAGGAATTCCAAGTGCATGCATTGCTTCACTAATAATGTATTCTCGTAGCATCGGCCCGATTGCCGCACGACCATCTCCGCCTCTAGAATATGGCGTTCGACCAGGACCTTTTAGTTGAATATCAAAACGCTCACCTAAAGAGTTAATTTGCTCTCCCATTAAAATCGCACGACCGTCCCCTAACATGTTGAAATACCCGAATTGATGACCTGCATAAGCTTGTGCTAGCGGCATTGCACCTTCAGGTATATGGTTACCAGAAAGGACTTCGATTCCTTCTGCACTTTCTAATGCCTGGATATCTAACCCAAGGTCTTTAGCTAATGAATCATTAAGAATCACTAACTTTGGTGAACTAGTTTTTGTAGGGTTGATTTTCGTAAAGAACATTTCAGGAAGTCTAGCATAGCTATTATCAAAGTTCCATCCAATTTGGTGTTCATTCTTATTCGTCATCATATCTCCTCTTTGTTTTATGCCTTTTTAAAATATATACTTCCTCTAAATATATCATACAAGAAAACAAGCTCATTTAATGAATGTTATTCATAGCATTTAGTGTCTTCTACTCAAAAGTTATTTATTCTCTAACCAAAAATGGGTAAAAAAAGTCCCAACCCTATAGGTTGAGAGCGCATATTATTTCTTTATTCTAATAACCATCGGCTAGCATTTGTTTTGACTCAAAATACAGTACTTGAATAAACTTCTTAGCATTTACTCTTGTATGTGTTGATGACGCGAGAGATGTTGCAAGCTTTAATTCTGTCATTCGTTGGCGCACCGTTTCAAAGTCAAAAAATTTTGAAGCATAATTCTCAAATTTAGGATTCGCAAAGTCAGTAAGACCTATAGATGCCATATGGTTTAATGATTGATTAATTGCTCGACGTACACGTTGTTCGGAAGCTTTCCTCTCTCTGTCTACATCCTCCTGTGTAGCGCTCTTACCTATTTTCTTCAAGCTAATATGAGTGTGAATATCCTTAAGAGTAGGGAATCCCGCCTCAAAGGTAGGATTTGCTTCATATTCAAATAGATAATTGATCATATCGAGTAGGTCTTTGCTGCCGTTTTCTCCAGCTATGCCAAGCTCAGATAATAGAACTTGTCCCCAATCTGTAATCTTCTTTTTCTCAGGAAGAGGTTTTGGATTATGTGATGAATTCCATTCAAATACATTACTGAGTGATTTTTGAATGTCTTGTATAGACCGTTCTAACTTGATCCGTTCCATTACCTTTCTTATAACCGATATCACTTCAATTTTATTCAACGGCTTTGTGATGTAATAATCTATGCCGAGAGAATATGCCTCTCCAATGAGCTCTTTAGATTCTACTTGAGAAATCATAATGATTTTCCCTCTATAAGACTCCCCTATATTCCTTATCGTTTCAATTCCATCTTGATTTGGCATAAGTAAATCGATAAAGAGAATATCAACTTGTCTTATTGCTAATGTATGCGGATCTAGAAATGAACCATCTTCCGCTTCGCCCACAACTTCTCCCAACTCTTCGTCTTCTATAATTTGTGACAACATTGAACGAAAAACTTCATCATCATCTGTGATATAAAAAAGCATAAACTCAACCTTTCTCGACTAGTCTTCGAACCGGTAGTCGGATCATGAAAATACATTCGTGCTCTTTTTGCCTAAGTGTTACTTCTCCTCCTAATTCCTCTGCCATTTCTTTTATATAAGATAGTCCTATCCCTGTAGACGGCGTTCCATCTCCTCTATATTTTGAAGTGAATCCAGGTTTAAAAATCAGCTCGGTATATTTTGAGGGAACTCCTGGTCCATTATCACTCACTTTACATTCAATCCAATCGTCAACTCTATCAATGGAAATCATAATCGTCCCTAAATTTTCAATTGCTTCAACTGCGTTAGCAACTAAATTGTTGATAAAGGATAGCATTAGGTAAATGTGATAATTCGAATGCTTACCGTTTATTTCAGAAATAAATTCGATTTTTTTTCTTAGTAGTGCCGCATATTTCTGATTACTTCTAATAATAATAAGCGCTAATTCATTTACATTCATATATTCTGGCAAGCTTTCACTTGAAATGAGCTTTGAAAGACCTGCAAAAATTCTTTGATTATCCTTTTTTATTTCATGTACTTCTCCTGCGATTCGCAAGGCTTTTTTTCCCCAATCTTCAATTGGATACCCATGAGCAGGGTTAACATGGTTCATATTTCTATATAAATGATAGGATTCCTTTGTGATCGTTTCTGCATTTTGTAGTGTCTTTTTCAAATAAACAGACTCAACATATAAATTTGAAAGGTGCATGAGCATATTCTCATTCTCTCTCCGGGTTTGCGATTCTTTTAATCTTAGTTCGTATAGTTTCATCATATTTATAAATGCTAAAACAAAAAAGCTTCGAAATATGGCAATAATAATAATTTTGTTTAATTCATCTACCGTAAGTTCTGAACCGTTTCCAATCAGTTGGAGTATTAACTCTAGGAGACTAGATGCAATTTCGATTGTAATGCCGAAAAATCCAATCACTAATGGATGTTGGAAACGATTTACCCTCAATAAGTAAAACAGAAAGGCGTACATTAGATAGTAAAAAAAAGTCGGGTATCTTATTGAAAATGAAGTATCTAGGCTAAAATCTGCCAAAACCACCCAATCCAATCCAACACGAAAGATGAAAACGGCCGCTCCTACAAAAATCCCTAAAACAACTGGTGAAATTTTTCTAAAGTACAATAAAGAAAAGAAAAAGATAGGTGTTCCAAAACTGACACGAAATATATTATCGAATGGATGAAAATTTAATTCACCTGCAATCGGTACGATGATCATTAGCGCAATAACGATCCAGGCGTCCTTGTCTTGAAGTTGACCTGGCTTCAATTCTGATACTCCCCGATTTTTACCAAGAGTACCTCGTTTTGGATTTATAAACACAATTGCCCTCCATACACTACGTAAATTTATAAGAAAATACAGCTTGTTCATTTAAACAAGCTGTACTAGTACTTTCTATGCTATCCAATATAAGCGTTTGTTACAGCTTTAATAGGTCGATATTCAGGTTCCCACATGGCATTTTTTACAGCTTGTTGAATATCATCATGCTGAACCCGAGCTACACCATCAGCTATAGCTGCTTTTGCTACTTCTATCGCAACGACTTCTGAAATGGCGCGAAGATTTTCAATTTGCGGAAGTAAAGGTGCACCTAATTTACTAACGTCAATCATTGCGGCTACTGCTTCAGCTGCCGCTGCAAACATTCCATCAGTGATAATACTAGCACGAGAAACATTCGTTCCAAGACCAAGCCCTGGGAAAATTAAAGCATTATTAGATTGCCCAATCACATAAACTGTTTTGTTATATGTGACATTAGGAAATGGGCTGCCAGTTGCCACTAATGCTCTTCCCTCTGTCCAATGAATTAGATCTGCAGGTTTTGCCTCTGCTAATGGTGTCGGATTAGACATTGGTAAAATGACAGGTCTTTCAACATGTGCCGCCATTTCCTTCACAATCTCTTCAGTGAAAGCACCCGCTACCGTTGAGGTACCAATTAAAATAGTTGGATGAATTTGACCAACTACTTCAGCTAAGCTCGCTCCAGAATTATTATCTTCAATCGGACGAGCGTATGGTCGTTGGAAGTCGTATAACTCCATATCCTCTGAAAGTAAACCATGTCGGTCAATACACCAAAATCTACGGTTAGCTTCTTCCCATGAAAGTCCCTCTCGTACCATTGCATCACGAACTTGATCGGCAATTCCTATACCAGCTGTCCCAGCTCCAAAAACAACAACACGATGTTCACTTAATGGAATATCAGAAGCACGCACTGCCGCTAGCACAGCAGCTAACGAAACAGCTCCTGTACCTTGAATATCGTCATTAAATGTACATACACTATCTCGATACTTCTCTAATATATCTCGCGCATTTTGAGTACCAAAATCCTCCCAATGTAATAATGCATTAGGAAATCTTCTTACTACAGTACTAACAAACTTCTCAATGAATTCATCATAAATATCAGAACGCACACGTGGATGGCGATTTCCAATATAAAATGGGTTACTTAGTAGCTCTTCACGATCTGTACCCACATCTAATATAACAGGAAGTACTCTTGCAGGATCGATTCCAGCTGCAGCTGTATAAACCGCTAATTTTCCAATTGCGATATTAATACCGCCAACTCCCCAGTCACCAATTCCTAAAATACCTTCTCCATCGGTAATAACAATTAAATCAATATCTTCTGCACTAGCTCCGAAATTATCAATTGCTTGTTCAATGCCATCAAAATCATTGATTGATAAATACATTCCACGAGGTCGGCGATATTCATTACTAAAACGTTTGATTGCCGTACCAACTGTCGGGGTATAAACAATCGGAAGCATTTCAGGCAAGTGATCTGTCAGAACACGATAAAATAATATCTCATTTCGATCATGTAAAGCAGATAGCGTTACATTTTTATGCAAATCAGTCGGTTGCGAAGAAAATTGCTCGTAAGCGCGTCGTGCCTGTTCATCCAAGGATAATACTGCTGGTGGCAGTAATCCTGTTAGTCCTAATTCCTTTCGTTCCTCTTCAGTAAAAGCAACGCCTTTATTTAACAACGGGATAGCCAGTAGTTCGGCACCACGTAAGGTAGTTTTTACTTCCCCATTAGAGTCTACCTTAAATTTAAACATATAATCCCTTCCTTTTTTCCAATCACTCGTTCATTCATTTTTGCTAATTCTTATATGAACCCATTAAGTGGATTTATTTTATGTTAAGCAAAAAAAGGGCATTTCGCCCTCTTTTGCTGATTTAGTTCATTACTGTCTATCTAATAGAGCTGCTCCCGCAATCCCTGGGTGAGTCATTTCATACGGGTCTAGAATTAAATCAAGTTCTTCTTCTGTTAATACATCATATTTTAAGCATAGTTCACGAATCGGTTGACCAGTTAAAATTGCTTCTCGTGCAATTCGTGCCGCAACTTCATAGCCAATATGCGGATTAACAGCAGTGATAATCCCTACGCTCTTTTCTACATATTCTTTTACTCTTTCTTCATTCGCTTCAATACCCTTTAAGCAGTAATCTGTAAATGCTCGGAATGCATTATTCATAATATTGATTGATTGAAGTAAGTTGAAAACAAGTACTGGCTCCATAACATTTAGTTCTAACTGACCTGCTTCAGACGCTAAACAAATTGTATGATCGTTTCCAATTACTTGGAATGCCACTTGATTAATAACTTCTGCCATAACTGGGTTGACTTTCCCAGGCATAATTGAAGAACCAGGTTGACGTGCAGGTAATGAAATCTCCCCTAAACCTGCTCGAGGACCTGATGCCATTAATCGTAAATCATTCGCAATTTTAGACATGTTCATCATACATACTTTAAGTGACGCTGATACTTCCGTGTAAGAATCTGTGTTTTGAGTCGCATCAACAAGATGCTCTGCACCTACAAGTGATAAACCACTAATTTCAGCAAGATGTTTTACAACAAGCTCAATATAGCGAGGATCAGCGTTTAAGCCTGTCCCTACCGCTGTTGCACCCATATTTACTTCATATAAGTGCTGACGTGATTGCTTGATCCGTTTGATATCACGACCAATTACTCGTGCGTAAGCCTCAAACTCTTGACCTAAACGAATTGGAACAGCATCCTGTAAGTGAGTACGACCCATTTTGATAACATGGTCAAATTCTTTTGCTTTCGACTCAAAAACCTCATGCATATATTCCATTGTTTTTAATAACTTTTCTAGCATATTTAAAGTTGCAATATGAATTGCAGTCGGAAATGCATCATTTGTTGATTGTGACATATTTACATGGCTATTGGGACTAATACAGAAATAGTCTCCTCTTTCTTTACCAATCAATTCTAGAGCACGATTGGCAATTACTTCATTCGCATTCATGTTCATTGAAGTACCCGCACCACCTTGAATTGGGTCTACAATAAAATGATCATGCCATTTGCCATCAATGATTTCTTGAGCTGCATTTACAATGGCCATAGCATTCCCTTCATAAAGGCGCTTTGTTTCCATATTTGCAAGAGCTGCCGCTTTCTTAACAACAGCCAAAGCTTTAATTAATTCTTCATGAATTTTATAGCCTGTAATCGGAAAGTTTTCAACAGCACGTAATGTTTGAATCCCATAATAGGCATCCGCAGGTAATTCTTTTTCCCCTAGAAAATCTTTCTCTAACCGAATATTAGTTTTAGTTTCAGTAAATGTCATCGTACTCTTCTCCAATCTTTACGCAACATTTGATTCCTTAACAGAATTCATGTAATGCTGCGCTTTATCTTTATCAAATTCGCCTTCCCATTTCGCCATCGTGATGGCTGCTAATGAGTTTCCTAATACGTTTACAGCTGAGCGAATCATATCTAAAATACGGTCTATTCCCGCAATTAATGCGATTCCCTCTAATGGTAATCCCATTGAACCTAGTGTTGCCAGTACAACAACGAACGATGCACCTGGAACACCTGCCATACCTTTTGAGGTTAACATAAGTACAAATAATAATGTAACTTGTTCAACAAAGGACATGTGTATATTATACATCTGTGCAACAAAAAGTGAAGCAAGTGCTTGATAAATTGCAGAACCAGTTAAGTTAAATGTATATCCAGTCGGAATAACGAATGAAACAATTGCTTTCGGACAGCCAAATTGCTCCATTTTTTTCATAATGTTTGGAAGCACTGCTTCAGAACTCGCTGTTGTAAATGAAAGGATCAGTTCTTCCTTTAAAATTTTTATAAGCGTAAATATATTTGTTCCTGCCATTTTTGCATTGATACCTAAAATGACAATTGCGAAAAACAGAACCGTTAAATATACAGCTAATACAAGTTTTCCTAACGGAAGTAATGTACCAACGCCGAACTTAGCAACCGTTACAGCAATTAACGCAAATACCCCAAATGGAGCAGCCTTCATTACTTGGTTTGTAACCCAAAACATTGCTTCTAATACACCTTCAAAGAAATGTAGTACCGGCTTACCTTTGTCTCCAATTGCAGCAACCCCTAAACCAAATAGAACTGAGAAGAAGATAATTGGTAATAGGTCGCCTTGTGACATAGATTCGAACACATTCTTTGGAAAAATATGAACGATCGTCTCAGCGAAACCTTTGTTTTGTGTAGCAGTAGCTGTTTGTTCGTATGCTGATATATCCCCTTTTTGAAGATGATCCATATCAATTCCTTTACCAGGATGGAATAAGTTAGCAGCCAATAACCCAATCCCTAATGCAATCGTTGTAATCACTTCGAAATAAAGTAGCGTTTTACCACCAAGTTTACCTAACTTTTTTATATCACCAACACCTGCAACTGCAACAATCAGTGCTGATATTACAATCGGCATAACAATCATTTTTATTAAGTGAATGAAAATATCTCCAATTGGTGCAATATATCCTATTGCTGTTTCATTTCCGTAAAATATAGCCCCAACCACGATTCCTAATATAAGAGCAACAAAAATTTGCGTAGCTAATCCAAATTTCTTCATGTACATCCCCCTTGTGAACGCTTTCAAATTAAAATAATAAATACTTAACTAATTCTAAAAGCAAAACTACAAAACAATACAGAAACCTACAGATTGATTCGAAAAATTTTTGTGGAAAACAAAAAGCCCAACCAAATGGTTGTGCTTAGTTTGTAAAATTAAGTCATTCAGACTGACTGAAAACGCTTGTTTTCGATGCGCAAAGTTGGATGAGGAGTGGAGTTACCTTTGATGGTAATGAGCACCGGAATCAGTTGAAGCAACGAAGGAAGCGAGCGTTTGGCTAGCAGACTGGGCCCAACTAAATGGTCGAGCTTACAAGAATAATTCATATTTCATTTGCGTATTTATTATAAAACAGACTGACTCTAAATGAAAAAAGCTCTTTTCCACTGAGTGGAAAAGAGCCTTGTAAAAATAAAATTAACGTTTTGAGAACTGAGGAGCTCTACGTGCACCTTTAAGACCGTATTTTTTACGCTCTTTCATACGTGCATCACGAGTTAATAATCCAGCGCGTTTTAAAGTTCCGCGGTATTCAGGATCAACTTGTAATAATGCTCTAGAGATACCGTGACGAATTGCACCAGCTTGACCAGTGTATCCACCGCCGTTAACGTTTACTAGAATATCATAGCTACCTAAAGTTTCAGTTGCAACAAGTGGTTGTTTAACAACTTCTCTTAATGCAGCGAATGGGATGTAATCTTCAAAATCACGACCGTTAATGATAACGCGTCCTTCGCCAGGAACTAAACGTACACGAGCTACTGAGCTTTTACGACGTCCTGTGCCATAGTATTGTACTTGTGCCATGTGAATGCCCTCCTTTTATTATTATCCGCGAAGTTCGTAAACTTCTGGTTTTTGTGCTTGGTGTGGATGCTCGTTACCAGCATACACGTGTAATTTTTTAACTTGAGCACGTCCAAGACGTCCTTTTGGAAGCATACCTTTAACAGCTAATTCAAGCATTTTAACTGGGTAGTTAGTACGCATTTCTAAAGCAGTACGCTCTTTTAAACCACCAGCATACATTGTGTGACGGTAGTAAATTTTGTTGTTTAATTTATTTCCTGTTAATTCAACTTTCTCAGCATTGATGATGATTACGTTATCACCTGAGTCAATGTGTGGTGTGAAAGTTGGTTTGTGTTTTCCACGAAGTAAAGCAGCTACTTCAGTTGCAAGACGACCTAAAGTTTTACCTTCAGCGTCAACAACGAACCACTTACGTTCAACTTCGCTAGCTTTTGCCATATAAGTTGTGCGCATTCTATTTTCCTCCTAATACAATATACATAAAGTAAAATTGTTTTTATTGTTTATCTTAACACGACTGGTTCCGGGGCTAATCGTGGTTCTTAAAACAATACCGTATTTAATATTAAACTTTCTACCTTCTAATGTCAAGCAAATGTTACACCAGGATTAGTTGTTATAATCTACTTTCCATAAAAATAATCCATGTGGCGGAGAAGTCTTGCCAGCAAAGCTTCGATCACGCGCTTCTAAAGCGATTTTCACACTCTTTACATCGCGTTTTCCTTGCCCCACTTCGACTAATGTTCCAACAATTATTCTAACCATATTATAAAGAAAACCATTTCCGACTAACTTAATAACGATTCCTTGTTCTTCTTTCGTAATCGTTCCTTCATAAATTGTTCGAACTTTATCTTTTATATCAGTATTTGAAGCACAGAATGAACTGAAGTCATGCGTTCCAATTAAGTATTGAAGTGCTTCTTGCATCTTTCCAAGATCTAGTTCATATGGAAAAAAATAATGTTGGTTTCTTGAAAAAATATTTTCCTCCGTTTCATTCCAAATTACATATCTGTATTCTTTCTGAACAACATCAAAGCGTGAATGAAACGTCGGTTCTTCGATCGTCACTGACTTAATATATATATCCTTTGGTAATTGAGCATTTAATGCCTTTTTCCATTGGTCTGGTTCAAGATTATATTCACTATCAAAATGAATAACTTGTCCAACTGCATGTACTCCTGTGTCTGTACGACCAGAAGCGTGGATACGTATTTGCTTTCCTTTATGCATTCTAGATAGAACTGTCTCAATGTCTGTTTGAACAGTACGTTGATTAGGTTGAACTTGATACCCATTAAAAAGTGTACCTTCATATGCGATTATACATTTTATACGATTCATCTCACTTCTCCATTACTTACGTAAAAACAGTAATAATAAAAATAGAATAACTAAAATAACAAGACTTAAAGTATCACTCATTTTCCACTTCATGATCCGAAACTTAGTTCTTCCTTCTCCACCTTGATAGCCTCTGGCCTCCATCGCAATAGCTAAGTCCTCAGCCCTCTTAAAAGAATGAATGAATAATGGTACTAGTAATGAAACTAATGCCTTTAGACGCTCTTTAATAGGTCCTGAAGAAAAATCTACTCCTCTTGACGACTGTGCCTTCATAATCTTTTCAGTTTCTTCCATCAAAGTAGGAATGAAACGTAACGAAATTGACATCATTAAAGCCATTTCGTGGACTGGTAAACCAAATCGCTTAAAAGGATGGAATAATGATTCTAAACCATCAGTAATTTCGATTGGGTTCGTTGTTAAAGTTAGTATGGTCGTAATTGAAACTAGAAGGAAAAACCTGACAGATATAAAAATCCCTTGAACGATTCCTTCTTTATGAATTTCTAACCAACCATATTCATATAATAGTGGCCCTTCTTTATTTGTAAACAAATGAAGGATAAACGTAAATAAAACTAACCACCAAATTGTTTTGAGACCTCTAATATAGTAGCTCATAGGGACTTTTGATAATAGAACTGAGGTCATCACAAATACGAATAAGATCGCATACGTTACTAAATTATTCGCAAAGAAGACTATAAAAATAAATAGGAACATCGTCAGAAGCTTAGCTCTTGCATCTAAACGATGAATAAGCGAATCAATTGGTATATATTTACCGATAATTAAACCATTCATGTAGTTTCCCCATTGTAAAGATTTGCTATATAATCTGCAAGTTGTTCTAATGTTAAACTTGTAGCTTGTTTCTCTATCCCTAACCTATGATTTAATTCTTGATGAAATTTTAACGATAAAGGGATTTGTAATCCGATTGCTTCTAATTCCTTCTCATATGAGAATACCTCTAAGGGGGTTCCTTTTAAGTATGTAGTGCCTTTTTGAAGCACGTGAATCGTATCAGCGTATCTTGCAGCATCTTCCATGCTATGTGTCACCAAGATGATTGTATGGCCATTTTCTTTATGTAATTGATAAAACATATCCATAAGCGCTTTTTGTCCACTAGGATCTAGTCCAGCAGTTGGCTCATCTAATACAAGTACATCTGGTTCCATCGCTAATACGCCAGCAATGGCAATTCTCCTCATCTGTCCACCACTTAACTCAAAAGGTGACTTTAATAAGTAATCTTCGTTTAATCCTACTTTTTCGATTAAGATTCTCGCTCTTTTTTTTGCTTCTTCTTCTGAAACACCAAAATTCATAGGTCCAAAACAAATATCTTTTTCTACTGTTTCCTCAAATAATTGTTGTTCAGGAAACTGAAAAACTAATCCTACTTTTTTACGTAGTGATTTTAATTTCTTATTTTTTTTATCTGAATTGAGGGTAATATCATCTATTCTAGCGATCCCCTCAGTAGGTTGTAAGAGGCCATTTAAATGTTGTAGAAAAGTAGATTTACCCGAGCCTGTGTGACCTATTACAGCGTAGTAAGAACCATCAGGTATGGAAACATCTATTTCATGTAATGCACGATACGAAAAAGGCGTATTAGGCTGATAGGTATATCCTACTTTTTCAAAAGTAATTTGCATAATTCGTTCACCAAACTTTCTTGCGCTAAATGGTCTTGCTTAATAGGTAAACCCTTGTCTACTAGTAGCTTAGAAAGGTTATTTGTAAAAGGAGATGCTAATCCAAGTGATTCTAGTGAATATTCAGTTGTTAATAGTTCCTCTGGCGTCACACTTTGAACTAGATGGCCATCATGCATGATTAATATACGGTCAGCGTGAACTGCTTCTTCAATATCATGTGTAATTGATATAACAGTCATATTAATGTCCTTATGTAGGTTACGGATTGTTTCAATCACTTCTTTACGTCCGAATGGATCTAACATAGAAGTTGCCTCATCCAAAATTAATATACTCGGTTGTATAGCAAGAGCACCTGCAATGGCAACTCTTTGTTTTTGGCCTCCAGAAAGGGAATGTGGCTCATGTAGTTTAAAATCCATCATATTAACGATATTTAACACTTCTTGAACTCTGCGATCCATTTCGGCCTTTTCAATGCCATGATTCTCTAACCCAAAAGCTATATCATCTAATACAGTTGTTCCAACAAACTGATTATCAGGGTTTTGAAAAACCATTGCGATTCTTTTTCGTACGTCCCATATCGTTTCCTCAGCTAAAATAATTTCATCATCTATTGTAATAGTACCTTCCTCAGGAAGAATAAGACCATTTAATAATTTAGCTAAAGTTGACTTACCTGATCCATTTCTCCCCACAATTGCGATCCATTCATTTTCTTTTATTTCAAAAGATACTGAGTGAACTGCATTTGTTTGGGCATTTGGATATTTAAAAGAAATATTATCTACTTTAATACTATCTTTTCTCATGATTTCACCTATAATTCTTGTTTGTTTATAGATATATAATAGTCTAAAAGTAAATATAAAAAAAGGGCAACGACATGTTTACAATAAACGTCGAGCCCTTTAGTAACGAATATTAAACTAATTCGATAACAACCATTGGTGCTGCGTCT
>Ga0102589_1002445_pt1 | contig 21530 bp, 25 predicted proteins | sample AraplaMF_Col_mLB_FD_76858 | JGI IMG/M metagenome (GOLD analysis project Ga0102589, IMG submission 76858) | Arabidopsis root microbial communities from the University of North Carolina, USA - plate scrape MF_Col_mLB | ecosystem: Host-associated > Plants > Roots > Endosphere | place: USA... | reverse complement strand
ACAAGTCATTAGACTATCAAGAATCCGGCAAAATACCGGGGTATGCAATTTCTCCGAATGGTGAATTAGATGCAACGGTTATTTATTATAAATTTATTTAGTTTTTTATTTGAAAAGAGAGATAGTTTTTAAACAACATTATTAATATTTATTTCTGTGATGAATATTTGCAAGTAAGTTCCGTAAATAAATATTTAATATAGGAGATGGGAAAATGTTATTTTTCGAAGGGGAAAACATAAAAAATATTTTACTTCAATCTTGGTCGATACAATCAAGTTCTAAGTGGTCTTTAAACAATCCTGCAATGGGACAATGTGGTGTAACAGCACTAGTGATAAATGATTTGTATGGAGGAGAAATATTAAAGACAGAACTTAAAGAAGGATGGCATTTTTATAATGAAATCAATGAAAAACGTTATGATTTTACAGAAAGTCAATTTCCTAGTTCTATCGAATATATGGATGTTCCTTCTAATAGAGAAGAAGCTTTTGCAGATACAAATGACAAACAATATAATTATTTAAAGCAAAGAGTAAACGAAAAAATAACAAATGAATAGTAATTACTTTCCTTCGAATATTTTTATTCGTGTTCCAATTCTTTTTTTAGTTTAGCTGTTTTTTCTTTCAAAACATTGAGTTAAATATTTAACTTCCGCTTTCGAATTTTACGTCAACTAGCCCCTCGGAAGAGGGGCTAGTTGGTTTTTATAGTAACAAAAATAAAATTTTATTGTTAAAAAATGCATTAGCGTATAAAATCCGCGTTTTACCGTCAACACCCCAACTTAAGATCCCTTCAATTAAATCACAAAAAATTAGATTTTTCTGTATATCAAAATAAGCTTGAACCTAACGTCACGTTAGGTTGTATAGTGAAATTACCGGTAATAATTAATCGTACGAAATGAGGGGATGATCATAAATAAAAAATGGAAAGTTGGAGAATTAGCAAAGCAAACAGGCTTAACGGTACGTACACTTCACCATTATGACCAAATAGGCTTATTTTCTCCATCTGAAGTTACAGATTCTAGACATAGAATTTATACCGAAACAGATATTGCTAAATTACAACAAATCCTTTCGCTCAAGCAATTAGGATTTACCCTAGAAGAAATTAAAGAAACGATTGAAAACCCTGATTTTAACCCAATTGAAATAATTAAAGTTCAACTAGAAACAACTAAAAAACAAATAGAGATACAACAAAAATTGTACAGTCGGTTAGAAGGCATGTACGAACTTCTTTCAAATCAACAAGAGGTTCAACCCGAAAATTTTATTAAATTAATAGAGGTGATCAATATGAGTGAAAAATACTTTACACATGAACAATTAGAAAAGATAAAAATACAAAACGAGCAATTTAGTTCAGAAGAAAAAAAAGAAATCGAAGATCAATGGTTTGAGCTAATTGCTAAAATTCGTACTGAATTAGAAAAGAAAACCCCATCCAATCATCCAGAAGTAATAAAATTGGCCAAGCGTTGGAAGGAATTAACTAACAAGTTTACTGACGGTGACCCTAAGATTATAAAAGCCGCTGAACGTTTTCATGCAGAAAATCCTAATAATGCACTTCAACATGGTATAGACATAGACGAAAAGCTTTATAAATTTATTAAAGAATCCATGTCACACATTTAAAGACAATATACTTGATAATTTTCATATTTAAAATCCACAAAAAAAACGACATCTACATAGATGTCGTTTTTTCTGGTTCCTCTTTTGTAAAATAATATAAATCAATTGCACCCGAGATAAAAAATATTCCACCTTGTCCTTGCTGCTAATAATGTGGCGTTATGTTAACCGAGCATGTATATGGTATACATTGTTTCTTGTTCAATTAACTGGCAGTTTAGTTATACAAGTCATTGGATATTTGTGGTAATATGAAGGTGAATGAGAGAAGAATTTATGGAGGTTACTCTATGGACTACAATCTTTTTAGAACTTTACCAGAAATACCAAATCCTAAATACATTGTATTTAGTGATTTTGATGAAACGTACTTTCCTCACCAATTAACCGCCGAACGAAAAAGTCAAATACAAGCATTAGAACAGACTATCGTAGAAAAAAGTAGAGTTTCTGGTTTACTTTTTGGCTTGGTAACGGGTAGTGATATTGAGGCTGTTCTTGAAAAAATGAAGAGGGGTGGATTTCAGTATCTTCCTCATTTTATTGCAAGTGATTTGGGAACAGAAATTCATTATTTCAACAAGTTAAAACAAGGTGAAATTGATGAAGAATGGCTTAGCAGGTTTGATAATGGCAATTACCATCCCGATAAAATAAAAGAGATAGTTGATTTGTTAGCTTCTAAAAATATTGCTTTAGATAGCCAATCACAGATGGGTGCATCAAAATACAAAAGCAATTACTACTATTTCTGCAAGAATAAAGAGGACGATCAATTAAACCTTAACCATATTAGACAAGTTGCTAGTGATTTTAAAATTAGTATAAACATCAATCAATGTAATCCTTTGGCTGGAGACCCAGAGAATGCATATGATATTGATTTTATCCCTTTAGGGACTGGAAAAGACGAGATTGTGAGATATATATTAGCAAAATTTAAGATAGACCGACAAAATGCAATTGCCTTCGGTGATAGTGGTAATGACTTAAAAATGTTACAGGCTGTAAAATTCGGTTATTTACTTGAGAATGCTACAAGTGAGGCAAAAAATGGACATGGACGTTTAACCATAGGTTCTTATTCAGAAGGAATACTTAACACCATTAAAGAGCTAGTTGTGTAGTAGTGATTGGAACCATTTTTTATAAGTTTTTAAATTAAATGGTCTTTGTTTGTGAAACAAACGGGTGCTAATGTTAAATAAACAAGATACATTGACTTCCGCTTTCCGGAATTATGTAAAAGAAAAGTACCTTCAGATCTTCTGAAGGTACTTTTCTAGGTTTCTAGATACATTGAATACCGATAAGTGGGGTTATGTTAACTTAATACCTATGGAATATTCATTGTTAAGTTGCTGAAGAAAGAGTATATTTTAAAATAAAGCATAGAGGAGAGAAGTAAATATGTCTAATGAAGTTTTACCTTTTGTCGTGAGAATGGCAACTGACAGAGACTTTAAAGGTATATCAAAATTAAAAGAAGAAGTTCAACAACTACATATAGAGGGAAGACCTGATTTATATGCTAATACTTCAGCTTCTTTGGATCGAAATACATACGAAATATGGCTTGATGATACAAACATAGAGGTATTTGTAGTAGAGGACAATAATAAAGAGATTCTTGCTTACATGATCTTAGATATTAAAGAACCATCCAATAATCCAATATTACTTGAGCGAAAAACCCTTTTTATCCGCAATATTGGTGTAAGTGAACTATGTCGAGGAACAGGAATAGGAAAAACATTAGTTCAAAAAGTATTTGAGTATGCCAAGGAAATACAAGCAACAAGTGTAGAATTAAATGTTTTAGAGTTTAACGAGAAAGCTATACGGTTCTATGAAAAACTTGGATTTAAAACTAAGAGTCGGCAAATGGAATGTGTATTGCCTAATGGGGGTCACCATACATGCCCATCAACTTAAGATTTTGAAATATCCCCAAGTGTAAAAAAACGTTATTTTCTAAAGTTAATGAATTTCAAAAACCTAATCTGTTTTTTCGTTATTTCTCAGTTACTTAATTTTCACAAAAAAGACTATCTTCTTGCTTGTGCACAGGGATAGTCTTCTTAATTATTAATTAGTAGGAACAGCCTTTACAAACGGTAAGAACTTATCTTCATAGATACCTTAGCCTTTAAGACTATATAAGTTCAAAGATTATTTTTGATTTTTAATAACTACTTCAGTCACGTTTAGCGATTTTCCAGGTTTAATATTATTGTGGATTTGAAATAAAGTTGCACTGTTTATAAAAAAGTCGTACCGTTTTGAAAAAAGTTAAACCATTTGTAAAAAAGATGAATTGAAAAATGGTTTTAATAATATTTTTTTGAACACTCGTGCTAAAATATAACCATGAGTATAAAAAATAAAACATACAATCACAAAGAAATGTCATTTATTGAAAAAGCCCGTAGGGATCAAATTATGGAATGTGCAATTGAAACACTTGCTGAAGTTGGTTATGTAAAAGCCTCTTTAGGACAAATCGCTAAACGTGCAAAAATAAGTAAGGGGGTTATTTCTTATTACTTTACAAACAAAGAGGAACTTCTGGAGCAAATTATAATCGATTATTATATAGCTTGCCAATCCTTTAGTTGTCCGCAAATTGAAGCTCAAACGACCTCAAAAGGAATGCTCCAAACGTATATTGAATCCAATCTGAAATTTATAGATGAGCATCGAAAGCATGTATTCGCTGTTATAGAAATTGTTTCAAATGAAAGAACAGATGAAGGGAAACTTCGGTTTGCAGCAGACCATGATGAAACTATTTTTCTTCCCATTAAAAATATTCTACGTTTAGGGATGCAAGAGGGAGTGTTTCGAGATTTTTCCGAAACGTCCTTAAGGGTGATGGCGTTAACAATTAGGCATGCCATAGACGGATTTAGCCTAGAGCTAATGAGAAACCCCGATCTTAACGTTAAAGATTACATTAAAGAACTTATTACAATCTTTGAGCGGACAACTCAAAAGTAACATATCACCCTGATGAGGGGGAAGTTTATGATATTTTATGAGGTTATTTGTTTTTGTTGTAAAAATATATTTCGAGTATATGAAGGAACTGAAAAATATAAGCAATTCAAGAAAAATCCAAAAGGGAAATATTGCTGTGAAGAATGCAGTCATAAAATAAGACTTGAAGCAATTAAACAGTTTTTTAGATAGTGGTACTATCTATCACTTACTTTTACTAATAGGGGTCACCATACATGCTCATCAACTCAAGAGATTTTAATACCCCTCAAACACCAAAAAACATTATCCTTTCTAAACAAGCTAAATTAGAAAGGATGACGTTTTTGTATGAATCTCTCGATTCAAGATGAACTACTACCATTTGCAGAAGAATTACAACGATATGTTACACCTGTATTCTTAGAAGAACTTGCAAGAAAAATCACAAAATAGAACGTACTCAGAGAAAAGTAAAATGGTAGCGGGATTAAACGTGTATGTGACGAACATACCTTGGGAATGGGTTCCAATGGAACAGGTACATGAGTTATATACTTTACGTTGGCAAATAGAGATTGTCTTTAAAATGTGGAAATCACTCTTCAAAATAGACCATTATCGTCATGTAAAACAGGAACGGTTAGAATGCCAACTATATGGAAAGCTAATCGCTATTTTCTTATGTTCTTCTACGATGTTTAAAATGCGTCAATTACTCCTCATGAAGAAAAAACGAGAGCTTAGTGAATATAAAGCCATATATATGATTAAAGATTACTTTCTTCTATTCCAAACAATACAAAAAGACAACCAAAAGTTATCAAAGATACTACTTCGCCTGTTCAATCTTCTACAGCAAAACGGGCGAAAATCCCATAGGTACGAGAAGAAAACAGTCTTTGATATCTTAGGCGTCGTATACAATTATTCCATTCTCATAATCATGCAGCTTAATTTAAAAAATCAAAACCCATTAGGGTTTATTTCGTATGCAATTCATTAAATAATATACAATTAGTCTCTAAAAAATAGGTATCTTCTCATCCGAAATTGATTTTACATAAACTTAGCTTGATAGCAATGTGTAGTGACCCCATACCCATCAACCTAAAAAGAATGAGTTACCCCAAAACAATAAAAAGCGAGCAAAATGTACACATTTTTCGTACAGAGGGTATTATGAGATTTTAAGTCGATGGATGTGTGGCGAGATTATATGAAAAAAAGTTTTGCTCTTTTAACCAAAAACGGTCGTTTATGGTTAGATGAACTACTCGTAGCTATTTATGTGATGCCCATTTTTTTAGATGTAATCAAAGGGAGAACAGTTACATCATGAATTTGCCAAATTCCTTGTATCTGTTGTCTCATAAGGAAGAATCTCGTATATTTTTGCAGCAAGTGCCTGAGGAGACTCCCTTGACCCTCTTTTAATCCAATCAGTAACAATATTGAAGATACCGCCTGCTAAAAACAGGATTTGCATTCTGCTCATGTTATGATTGCGCGTAATGTCCGCTTGAAAGACCTTTTCCATTGTATAATTCAAATACTCAAGCATCATACTAGATATATTTAAATCAATTAACTTTCCTGACGGCTTCTGTGCAGACACAAACCCCTCTATGATATATTCAATAATTAGCTGCATACTTTCATATGGATCCAAACTATCAACCTCTTTTAAGAATTGTTGAACAATTTCATCCACAGACGCTTGCACCACGTCGTAAACGTTTCGGTAGTATTTGTAGAATGTGACTCTGGCAACTCCAGCCTTTTTGCAAATAGCCGTTACCGTTATATCTTGTAGTTTATGTTCATGCAACAGTGCGCTCAATGCATCCATAATGTATCTCTGAGAGTGTATACTGTCTTCTCTTGACTTTCTCAAAGCTAACACATCCCTTCATTCTGTTCGTTTTAAGTGCAAATCAGCACATAGTGCTTGAAAGATGAAAATTCACTGCTATACTTACACATGTAAGCACAATTGTTAGTGTAGTGATAACGTCATTGTATAAAAGGACATTATTGCTGTCAATGTGTGCCATTTCCGTTGTTTCCTATTGGAAGTTTACCGCCATTTTACAAGTTATAAATAGGGAGGGATATTCAGATACAATTTATAATCAACATTTTAAAATCTTATTATATGAATAATAGGTAAATAAGTGTTTGTGCGTTTATTGATTACAACGCAAGAAAAAGTAAAATTTTCGACAAGAATAGGGTGAGGTTCAATTGGCAAAATATCTGTATAAGTTAGGCTATTGGGCAGTAAATCATAGAAAAAAGGTTGTATTCAGTTCACTCGCAGTTCTTATTGCATTAGTGCTTTTTGCAGTCAACATGGGTTCCTCTTTCAAGGACGAGCTGAGTATTCCGAATACACCGGCAGATAAAGCAGGAAAAGTAATTGAAAAAGAGTTTAAAGAGATGCAACCAGCAGGTGCCCAAGTAAAAGTGGTATTTAAAGCACAAAAAAACGAAACCTTGGAGTCAGCGGAAGTACAACAGAAAATTGCAGGAGTTCTTGAAGAGATAAAAAAAGACTCAGCTGTTGATTCTGTGGCAGCACCGATGCAACTGCAGAACCTCAGTGAAGATAAGACAATTGGATATGCAGTTGTTACGTACAAAGTAAAAGCAGAAAAGGTTACAGAAGCTTCTAAGGATAAGATTTTAGATAGTATTGAAACAACAAGGAATGCCGGCATTCAAACGGAGTTATCAGGAGGCGATGTTACGTTTTCTGACTCAGAGACTTCAGGTATGACTGAAATTGTTGGAGTTCTTGTTGCCTTCATAGTCCTGGCATTTACCTTTGTGTCTTTTCTAGTAGCTGGACTGCCGATTCTCACTGCGATAATCGGATTAGCAATTGGAATGCTAGCAATCATGATTGGAACCAATTATGTGGAAATCCAATCAGTTTCCTTATCATTAGCTGCCATGCTGGGACTCGCAGTAGGCATAGACTATGCACTCTTCATTATCAATCGTTTTAGACAGCAGCTTGCACAAGGAGATTCTGTTCCAGAATCTGTTGCCATCGCAACTGGTACAGCGGGAAGTGCCGTAATTTTTGCAGGATTAACTGTTATTATTGGTCTTTTGGGATTGTCTGTTACAAAGATTCCATTCCTGATAGCGATGGGCGTATCTGCTACCTTTACTGTGCTCGCAGCAGTGTTGGTGTCCCTCGTCATATTACCAGCCATATTGGGGCTTGTCGGCCATAAGATTGCCCCATCTAAACAAAATCGATTCTTGCAAAAGATGACTGGGGCAGGTAAGAACCATGCTGGCTCAAATAAATGGGGGGAATTTGTCATAAGACGTCCTCTGATTGTAACGATTTTCGCAATCGGACTACTTGCAGTGATTTCGATTCCGTTTTTCCATATGAACCTTGGCCTGTCTTCTGATGGAACAACAAAGTCCACAGAAACGACAGAAAGAAGAGCATATGATTTATTGACGCAAGCGTATGGGGAAGGATTTCATGCTTCTTTAATGGTAGTAGCAAAATCAGAAGAAGCAACAGCTGAAACGCAAAATGCTATGAACACCATCGCAAAAGAATTGGGTAACCTACCTGACGTGAAAAGTGTGACACCAGCTATCCCGGGGCCTTCTGGAAAGATTTATATGATTTCTATCACACCAAAAACTGGACCTGACGATACAAAGACGAAGGATTTGGTAAAAGCAATCAGGGACAAATCGAACCAAACCGAGAAAAAAAATGAAATTGAACTAATGGTAACGGGCACAGCAGCGATGAATATTGATATTGTGCAAAAGCTGAGTGACGCCTTGCCAGTTTTCGCTGCCCTTATTGTGGGACTTGCGTATGTACTCTTAGTTCTAGTGTTTAGATCTCTGCTCATTCCATTAAAAGCAGTATTAGGGTTTCTACTTTCTCTTGGCGCTACGTTGGGAGCCGTGGTATTTTTCGTGCAGGATGGACATTTCCAAAATATATTTGGGTTCCCGGCTGCCGGTCCGATCTTAGCCTTCTTGCCTGTCATTCTGATTGGCATCTTGTTCGGACTCGCCATGGACTATGAGGTGTTCCTAGTGAGCAAGATGCGGGAAGTATATACGCATACAGGTGATCCGAAGAGAGCTATTGTAGAAGGAATGCGGGAGAGCGGGAGAGTCGTAGTCGCAGCGGGATTAATTATGATGTCTGTATTTATTGGATTCATGTTGGCGCCTGATACCATCATTAAATCCATAGGCATGGCTCTTACATTCGGTGTTTTCTTTGACGCATTCATCGTGAGAATGACAATCGTACCTGCAGTCATGATTCTCATGGGTAAATCAGCCTGGTACTTGCCAAAATGGCTGGATAAAATTTTGCCTAACATTGATGTTGAAGGAGAAAGCATTATACATCGCGTAGAAAACAAAAGTGAAAAAATATATAAACAGAACAGTTAAAGTTAATTCATAGTTGTATTCAGTTAAAAAACCGCTTCCCTATAAAATAGAAGCAGTTTTTAGAGAAAGTATAGATCCTCCTTCGCTAATTAGGGGTCACCACACATGCCCATCAACTTAAGAATGGAAACAAAATGAACTTTCATTCAAATAAACTACAACACTCTTACAACACTTTTATTGAGAGATTCATAAAAAAACGTTATCCTTTCTAATCTAGCATTTTTTAGAAAGAATAACGTTTTTTTCGTTTTAAAGATACAATTTCGCTTTATCTTGATGACAATGGGCGGTACCCCTTGATTAAAATTTATTATAAACATACAATGTAATTAAAAGTATATTGGAGAAAGATATGGAAAATAGACCGTGGTATTTACAAGATAAATTTTTATATACAATATGTTTAATACTACCATTAATAGGGTATATAATTGTTTTATCTAACAAAAAAAAATTCACACATGAAGAATGGCTACCATTTCTTTTAGTAGCAACAATTATGACTGCTTTTTGGTTATTGAAATTCCTTCCAACTAATATGTTTTTTATAGGAATAATTATAACCATAATAATAATATATATATTTATCAAAAATTAAATCTGTACCGTCGATATTTTTGTGTAAATAAGTGGTCTCTTGGCTTGTCTGAGGGATTTTTTGTTTTTTGGTGTAACTTGTTTTCTTAAGTTGATGGGCATGGGGTAGAGTCCGGAAAATGCGGATTTACAACGCTAAGGAAATGTCACTTATTAAAAAAGCCGATTTCCATCTCAAGGAATCGACTTTTTTAGTTCATTAAGTAAGAGGTTTGAAAAAATAGCCTGTATATATTTGAACGATGAATAACTTACCTGTTTTCTTGTGTTTGTTTGCACCATATGCAGAAAATTCAGAAAAACGTAACATGTTATTTATCTGTTTGTTTTTGCTTCTTTTTCAAATACTCCGCACGCAATTTTTCAAGTTGCTGCTTTTTATCAAATTTGGCAGGCGTCTGTTTTTCATGAAACTTTGTCACAGCTACCTGACTTTTGTAATCCAATTGATATTTTCCCACTTTGTTCACCTACTTTTCTTGTCTTTAAAGAGAATCTATTCAACAAATATAATATACCTTATTTTACTGAAGTAAACCTTATTACTTTATTAGTTTTTCTACTTATATCTATCTTAATCCAAATATTACCTATTTAAACTAACGGGACAGGTTAGTTTAAATAGGTAACTTCATAATCTCAATAGAGTAAAGCCTATTGGTACATAATCAAATCACCTTTAAATTAGACTTCATAATGTCTAATAAGACTTGCATCAAAATGCTTATCATTATAAATCCGCATTTTCCTGACTCTACCCCTAAATAAGCTGCTTATATAAGTTTACATAATCCCGCTTAACGGTAGTAAAAAAGCTAGCTCTATGCTAACTTTTTATCATTATTGATATTAAATAAAGAAATTAGAAATAATTTCTCATTAATTCTTTCATCCATACAGGAACACAAGTATCTTTTCTTGAATCAAACTCTGGTATATAAGGTTTAATGTCTAATACTGGTGTCTTATTATTAGCATCTAATCCTTTTACGGTAATTACATTATCATCAATTGATAATATCTCAACTGTAGAAATCCCAATAGGATTAGGACGATACTTTGTTCTTTGTGCAAAGCACCCCTTCTTGGCTAAAGTTTTAATTCCTCTTGGTTTTCTAATCCAAGATTGATTTTTCTCTTCTTTAAATTGATCCATAAAAAAGATAACCATGACATGCGAATATTCTTCTAATCCAATTAGTCCTTCTTTATATTCTGGATTAATTATGATAGTCGAAACAATTTTTCCCCATTTTTCATATATCTTTTCATCAATAATTGATGTTACTTCGCCTATAGAAGGCATATTTATTAAACTCAAATTTTGTTCCTTCTTTCTTTACATAACTCTCGTTAGCGATAGCGAGGAAAAGGTAGATCCCTACTCTTGCAAGGGATCTACCTTTTTCTTTTCTATGACTCTATGCATTTTTTATACACTCCTATCCTAGCGCGACTTTTGGCTTCCCTATAGTTCCCTATGCCTCCCTATTTTTCGCATAAAATCTTGCATACTCTTAGCGTGGTTTTTTTCCAAAATGCTGGCGGTACACCTGATAGGAATTGTATATTTTTCTTTTTTTGCCACATATACGGATATGGAAACCAAAATGATTTTCTTATTGTTTTTCATTTGAACATTATAAATATAGCATGTCTTATGAGTAGTAAGACATGCTACTTTCAGAAAATGTGTTGATTGAGAAACGTATATTATCCCTACATAGCTTGTTGCACAAACAGAATCCGCAAGTATAGCATATCATAAATCAATGATGAAAAAATGATGTATTTCACCATTTCTTGTATATGTTTCTAATTAGATGTATACTAAATATGGTTTCTTTTGTAAATTTTTTAGGTGTTTTTCAAGTCCGTTTATGGTCGTTATCTAATCTATTGTATGTATCTGCAGTGAGGCTCTTATGTTAATCATAAGAGTCTGTTTGCATGTTCAATTTGTTTTTATGTACAATAAGAAAAAAGAGATCTTATCAGACAGGGAGAGGAAGCCCATGTCCAATCAAAAATTGGTCAATTTACGCATTGATTTTGCCTTTAAACAATTATTCGGGACATCTGGAAGCGAAGATATTTTGTTAACATTTCTAAATGCAATGTTAGCTGATTCATTGGAGTCTCCCATTCAATCAATTCAATTCGAAGATCCGCATTTGCATCGAGAACATGAAGAGGATAAATTATCAATTCTAGATGTATCTGCTACATTAGACACAGGAACCAAAATTAATATTGAAATCCAGTTGAATAATAATCACGATCTTTTAAAGCGTTCCCTTTATTATTGGAGCAAGCTCTATGCATCTCAATTAAAAAAAGGAATGCCCTACAGTTCCCTTCATAAAACCATTACAATCAACTAATTGAACTTCGTCATGTTTAAAGACTACGAAGCATTTCATACGACGGGGAAACTGTGGAATATGCAACAAGAGCAACTTTTAAGTGACGATATCGAAATCCATGTCATAGAAATTCCTAAGCTCATGCAACAGTGGCGAGAGGAAAAAGTAAATCCGTGGGAAGATTCCTTTGTTCGGTGGTTATTACTATTACCAGCCAATGAAGATGAGCATTTAACACATACTCTGGAGGCGATTGCGATGGATCAGGACCCGATTTTACAGAAAGCAATGGATAAATGGGAGCATATGAGCCAAGATGCTTCGTTCCGTCAAGCTTACGAAGCTTGCGAAAAGATTTTGATGGATGAAGCGGCAGGGATTGCACATGCATTGAATAAAGGGCGTGAACAAGGACTCCAAGAAGGAAAACTTGCTGAACGCGTCCAATTAGTTCGTGGTATGCATAAAAATGGAATGCCTATAGGGGATATTGCAAAGTTCACAGGATTACCAGTAGAAGATATACAAAAACTTTTAGAATCATAAACATAATAAGTATAAATCGAAATAGCACCCATTAAGGTGCTATTTTTATGTATCTTAACGTTTATTTTACTGCTTCTTTTAGAGATTTCCCTGCTTTAAATCCAGGAACTTTACCTCCAGGGATATGCATCTCTTCGCCCGTTTGAGGATTACGTCCTGTACGTGCAGAGCGTTCGCGCACTTCAAAGGTACCGAATCCAATCAATTGTACAGCTTCTTCTTTTTGTAGTGCTTTTTGTAATTTGATCCAAAATAGCTTGTACGGATGCAGTAGCATCTTTTTTAGAAAGGGATGATTTTACTGCTACTTGGTTAATTAATTCTGTTTTATTCATAGTAAACTAAACCTCCATGTGAATACTTATAACGGTTTGTTATTATAGTATGTTTCTAGAAAAAGCGCAAATAAAGTTGCAAAATGATTTAATAACTAATTCTACATTTATTAGATAGTGGTTTTTACAAGCGAAAAAGTGGTTAGGATATTTTATAAGGAGGCGAGAGTAGTAATGGATCAGAAAAATTCAAATAAGCTTTTACAGCTGTATCAATGTAAAAAGTATCATTCTGAACAATTACATGATATTGAAAGTCAAATAAAATCATTAGTAATGGAGATACAATTACAGTCATATGGACAACAAATTCGCGAAATGATGCAACAATATATAATACAAGCTATAGAATTATTAGAATGTATTGAGAATCCGAAAAATCAAAAAAATGAAATGATTAAAGGGTTCTGGTGCGAAAACGCTAGGAAAATTGCAATGAATCTATAAATCTTGGACATACTGATACTACTAATCTAAAGAGGGTGTGTAATTGGTATGAAAAAGGAAAATTTGTTCAAATGGAAGCACTATCAGCCTGATATTATTTTATTAACGGTAAGATGGTACCTACGGTACAACCTCAGTTTTCGTGATCTGGTAGAAATGATGGAGGAACGGGGTTTATCCATTTCTCACACAACCATTATGCGTTGGGTTCATCAATATGGCCCTGAATTGGATAAGCGGATCCGACGTTATCACAAACAAACAAATGACTCTTGGAGAGTCGATGAAACATATATTAAAGTAAAAGGTCAATGGATGTATCTGTATCGTGCTGTTGATTCGCAAGGAAATACAATCGATTTTTGCCTAAGCAAAACAAGAAATCAGAAGGCTGCAAAGCGCTTTTTCAAGAAAGCTTTGCGGTCTTTTCATGTTTCAAAGCCTCGTGTTATAACAGTTGATAAGAATCCAGCTTATCCAGTAGCAATTGAGGAGCTAAAAGAAGAAAATAAGATGCCAGAAGGCATCCAAATTAGGCAAGTGAAATACCTCAATAATATAGTGGAACAAGATCATCGTTTTATCAAGAAACGTGTACGTTCTATGTTGGGATTGAAGTCATTTAAAACAGCAACCTTTATATTGAGTGGTGTAGAGGCTATGCATATGATTAAAAAAGAACAAATTGATTTACGGCATCAGTCTGTTCAAAATCAGAAAAAATTCATCCATCGATTGTTTGGGCTTACAGCATAAAATAAAATTCCGCTAGAAATATATGAGCTATATGCTCTTTCATTTTATTTTTGCACCAGAACCAAATTCATTATATGAAGTATAAAAAAAGTAATGGTACGAAAGAAGATATAAATATGGATGAAAAACGTAAATCATCTATACGAGCAGCGTGGATCAGTGTAATTAGCAATATCTTTCTCACTTTTATTAAAATAATAGTCGGTTTCCTTTTTAAGAGTCAGGTTTTGTTGGCTGATGGGATTCATAATGCTGCTGATGTTGTAGCATCGATAGCATCATTGGGATCAATGAAAATTTCAAATCAGCCTGCAGATGAGGACCATCCCTATGGTCATGGAAAAACTGAAGTTATTTCCTCAGGAGTTGTAGCTATTATTTTAGCTCTAGCAGCTTTATTTATGGCCTACGAATCAATAAAAGCATTATTTCACCCAGCTACTGAACCTCATGTGATTGCTTTTATAGCAGCTATTGTTTCTTTGGTTTGGAAACAAATTTTATATGTATATACAATAAGGATTGGACGAAAGGCAAATAGTAAAGGGCTTATCGCAACTGCTTATGATCATCTTGCCGATGTATATGCTTCAATTGCTGCTGTAATTGGAATTGGGATTGCTTTGTTAAACAATATATATCCAATCCCATATGCAGCTTATGGTGATCCATTAGCTGGGATTATTGTTTCCTTTTTTGTTTTAAAACTTGCAATTAGTATGGGGAAAGAAGCTACATATATATTAATGGAAGGCGGTCTACCTACTGAGAAAAGTAGTGAGTATAAGAAAATAATTCAAGCGCATCCAATGGTAAAAAGGATTGATAGAATGCGTGCTCGTGAGCATGGTCACTATATTTTGGTTGATGTTAGGATTAGTGTCCCAGCCTATTTAAGTATCCAACAAGGACATGATATCTGTAGAGAGATAAAAATCACGATTATGAAACATGATCCAGAAGTAGATGAAGTGCTCATTCATTTAAATCCATGGTACCAAGAAAAATAATCATATTGAATTTTAGAGTTTAAAAAATAGGTGATTAGCAAGTACTTTTGTTAGCTATAGATAAATAGTAATAATTATTTGATTCATTTTTTTAAAAAAGCAGCTATTTGTACAGCTGCTTTTTTATTATTGTATCATTGTTTAATATTTGTTCTTCTACTTCTTAATTAAGAAATAGTTAAGAAATAGTTAACCCCCCTTTAAGAAATTTTCCCCATAATAAAATTATAGACACATAAGAAAGTTGGTATTTTTACATGAGTACAATAATAAAAACCGTTAATTTAACGAAGATATATGGCAATCAGAAATCAGTTGATAATCTGAATTTAAATGTACAGCAGGGACAGATTTATGGATTTATTGGTCGAAATGGTGCGGGTAAAACAACTACTATCCGAATGTTATTAGGATTAATAAAACCTACAAGTGGAAAAATTGAAATATTCGGTGAAGATTTAGCGCAAAATCAGAAAGAGATTTTAAGAAGAATAGGTTCAATTGTAGAAGTTCCAGGTTTTTATGAAAATCTAACTGCAAAAGAAAATTTATTAATTAATGCGAAAATTATCGGATTGCATAAAAAAAATGCGATTGAAGAGGTATTAGAGATTGTAGGACTACAACATGAAACGAAAAAACGGGTAGGAAAATACTCATTAGGAATGAAGCAACGGTTAGGAATTGCAAGATCTCTTCTCAATTATCCAGAATTGTTAATATTAGATGAACCGACTAACGGCTTAGACCCAATTGGTATTAAAGAAATGCGAAAACTGATTAAATCATTAGCGGTGGAAAGAAATATAACGATATTAATTTCTAGCCACATTTTATCCGAAATCGAACAATTAGTCGATCATATGGGAATTATTCATGAAGGAAAACTATTAGAGGAAGTTGCTCTTGATACGCTTCGAAAAACAAATCGTCAATATTTAGAATTCCAAGTCAATAATGACAATAAAGCTGCGATGCTGTTAGAAAGTCAATTTCATATCTCAGATTATGAGGTTTGTAATGAAGGAAACATTCGTATCTATTCTCATTTTGGACAACAAGGAAAGATTAATAAAGCATTTGTCCAAAATGATATTGAAGTATTAAAGATTATGATGAGTGAAAGCAGATTAGAAGATTATTTCACCAAATTGGTTGGAGGTGGAACAATTGGTTAATTTATTATACACAGAACTATTAAAATTAAAACGATCTTATATGCTTTTGATTAGTATTATGGGGGCAGCCGTAGCACCTTTTATGGTAGTAGTAGCTTCATATATAAGCATAAAAACAAAACATCCTACTCCAACTATTGTGTTTGAACAACTGTTTAATGAAGTCACTTTGTATACTGTTGTAGTGATTGGAGTCCCTCTATTTGGAGTCATCACCGCTTATCTTTTTAATCGTGAATATGCAGAAGACACATTAAAAAATTTATTAACTATTCCTGTATCACGCATTAAATTCCTTATAAGCAAATTAATAATCTTATTCTTATGGATTATGCTCTTAATTTTGGTTGCTTGGGGACTAACTGTCGTTTTCGGTCTATTAGGACAGTTTAAAGGTCTTAATTCATTATTATTAATAAATTCCTTAAAACAACTTCTTATAGGTGGGGCATTTCTTTTTATTCTATCAACACCAGCCATATTTATAACAATTGTATTAAAGAGTTATGTACCAACTATGGTATTTACGATTGTAATAGTCTTATTAAACTTAATGACGACAAATTCAAAACATAGAGGATTGTTTCCATGGCAAGCAGCAGGAGATATTTCAAGAAATACGCTTCTTCCCACTTACCCTCCTGAATATTCTTATATTGTTATTTTTGCAACATCTTTTATTGGATTAATAGCATTAATCACCTATTTTAAAAGGGTAGATATTCACTGAGCAATGTAATATTTGAACCTACCTAAGGTTTAATTAGATAAAAACCATTTAGATTTATATTTAATTTATGGATATATATCGATTTAAGGAGGGAATTTAAAATGTCTTTTTCTCAATTAAATATTGATGCTTTTCGAGCCATCAATGATTTAGGTAAACAATATTCATTCCTAAACTCACCCATGATATTTTTGGCGGAATATATGGTATATTTTTTAGGCTTAATTATTATAGCTTACTGGTTTACTCGATCTCGAAAAAACAGGATGATGATTATTCAAGCGATGGTTGCTTTCGTGACTGCTGAGATAATTGGAAAATTAGCAGGGAAATTTCATTTGAATTATCAACCATTTGCAGTATTACCTGATGTTAATAAACTTGTCGATCATGCAGTAGATAATTCATTTCCTAGTGACCATACGATTCTATTTTTTTCAATATGTTTTTCATTTTGGCTTGTTCGTAAAAAGACTGGATGGTTATGGCTTGTGCTTGCATTCTGTGTAGCTATCTCTCGTATCTGGGTAGGAGTTCATTATCCTTTCGATGTCGTAACAGGAGCTTTATTAGGAAGTATTTCAGCATTATTTTCGTATTGGTTAATACCGAAAATTGCATTTATCAAACAATTACTTAATCTTTATGAAAAAATGGAGCAAAATGTCTTACCATCCAAAAACAAATCGAAAGACTTTTGAGTATACATAATTGTAAAAAAGAACTGCACATTATAAAAATCTAAAATAAATAAAACAGAATATTGAAGAGGGAACATACGATATTGTGTATGATTCAGGATTCTGTCATCAGCAAAGATTATGTAAAAATTTAGCCGATTCTCTGTACGTTAAGGAATCGGCTAAATTGTGTCCAAATTATGTCTAAACGTACAATTTTCCCGAAATGATATAGTGACCCCATCACCATCAAGCTAAGAAAAGCAAATACCCCCAAAACGAAAAAATAAGCCGTTTTCTGTCAAAAATACACGAAATTTTCATCCTGGGGTGTTATAAAATTCTTAAGTTGATGGGTATGTATGGTGCCCCCCTAATAACCCTTACAATTTTGTAATATTAATGTCACTAAAATCAATTTCTTCACTATAAATCCTTTACTATAATTTCCATATACAAAGATAAGGAGAGAGTTATATGAAAAAATCATTAGTTATATTTATATTATTCGTACTGTTTTCTAGTTTTGCTATAGGATGCGAAAGATCACCTACTATAAATAGAATGGGAACAGAACAATACTATGTACAAATAACAAACAAAGGTGAGGTAAAAGGTAACCAACGTTTCTATACTTTATCTACTTATAATAAGGATGGAGTAGAAAAAACAGTTACATTTGGAAGTGTAAAACCAAAAGACACCCTCCTTAAAGAAAATGCCTTCATACGCCTTTATATCGATCAACAGGATAACAACAATACAGAAATAAATCATAAAGAAGTAAAGTCCTATGAGGAAGTTCAACAAGATGATTTACCTTCAAAAGTAAAAGAAAAATTACATATTAAATAATTACCCAAGAAAAATAAAGGATACTCTCTTATACACGATGAGGTAGCACCATATCGCTATCAAACTAGCAGAATAAAATATCCCCTAAAATGAAAAAATACGCTATTCTTTCTGTAGAATCATAGGAAAGGATGGCGTTTTTTCATGGACCTCTCGCTTTCTGAAGAATTACATCTATTCTCACAAGAATTACAATGCTTTCTATCTCCAGGAGTCCTACAAGACATCGCCAGACGAGTTGGCTTTGTACAGCGATCTAGTAAATATCAAGCAAACGAACTCATTGCCCTTTGCGTATGGCTCAGTCAGAAAATCGCTAGCACATCACTTACACAATTGTGCAGTCGGTTAGAAGCTTCCACTGGGGTACTAATGAGCCCAGAAGGATTGAATCAACGCTTTAATCCAGCAGCTGTCGCATTTCTTCGAGAAGTCTTTACTTCTCTTCTCACACAAAAGCTCTGTTCCAATCAATCGCTTTCTGCACACATGATGTCTATTTTCAATCGTATTCGTATTTTAGATGCGACGGTGTTTCAATTACCAGATATCTTCGCCACTGACTATCAAGGATCAGGCGGAAGTAGTAATACTGCTGGGGTGAAGATTCAACTTGAATACGATTTACTCAGTGGTCAATTTTTAAACGTACAGCTTGGGCCAGGAAAGAACAATGATAAAACATACGGTACCATTTGTCTTGAAACCGTTGAAAAAGGAGACCTATGTTTGCGTGATCTTGGTTACTTCGATTTAAGTGATTTACAAGCGATTCACGATAAGAAGGCTTACTATATCTCGAGGTTAAAGCTGAATACACGCATTTATATCAAGAACCCTGAGCCAGAATACTTCAACAATGGTACGTTAAAAAAGCAAACAGAATACATTCAGCTTGATATGACACAAATGATGTCTAGTCTACCTCCTGGTGAAACGATGGAAATCTCCGAGGCATATATTGGCCAAAATCAGAAGCTTCCAGCACGTGTCATGATCCATCGTTTAACCGACGATCAAACACAAACGCGTTTGAAAAATCAAGCAATACGTGAGAAAAAAAAGGGGATTATCATGAAGGATAAAAGTAAGCGTTTGATGAGCATGAATGTATATATTACGAATACATCGCCAGAAGAAGTACCGACTAACTATGTGCATTCCTTGTATTCACTGCGTTGGCAAATAGAGATTTTGTTTAAAACATGGAAGTCGTTCTTTGAAATTGATGAGTGTAAGGGCATCAAAAAAGAACGTCTTGAATGCCATTTGTATGGCCAACTCATTGGTATTCTCATCTGTTCCTCTACGATGTTTCAAATGCGACAGTTTCTACTCGGAAAGCAGAAGCAAGAACTAAGCGAATACAAAGCAATTTATATGATTAAGGATTACTTTCCGTTACTGTTCCAAGCAATGACGGTTGACACAGATGAACTCTCGGCGATTCTGCATCGCCTCTATCAATCGCTTAAAAAGAATGGTCGTAAATGTCATCGTTACAAAAAAATGACCGTCTTCGATATTCTTGGTGTTGTCTATGAAACGACAGTGAATAAAAGACAAATTGCCTAGCGGAAAAATCACATTTTCATAGGTTTATTTGGCATGTTTATTTTTCCAAAACTCATTAGTCACAGTACAAAAATCAAGGCGTAGCTAGGATTTCTCACCGTTAGCTTGATGGGCATGGGGTACCGCCAGCATTTTGGAAAAAACCCACGCTAAGAGTATGCAGGATTTTATACAGTTTTTCGGCTAATCCAATAACAAACGAGAACTCGAAAACCCACACCATGATAGGAATGTATAAAAAATTGCTTAGATTGATAGAAAGAGAAAAAGTCGGATTCCTTATGAGAGTAGGGAACCGCCTTGTCTTCGCTACCAATAATTTGGGCGTTATGTCTACTTGATGTGTATGGAATATACAGAAAGGGATTCCTCTTTTTTAACAAGAATATAGTATATAGACTTAATCATCAGGGGGAGAAATATGAAAGATTTTGAAGTTAGACAGATACAACAAGATCTGTTTTATAATGATCTCACTCATTTAGTACAAGAGAGCAAGAAAGATGGCTTTCGTTTTCTTGAAAGGCTAGTTAATGATTATAAGGCTGGTATCAACACTTTTGATAAGCCCGGAGAATCCTTATACGGTGTATTTAACAAGAAAAATGTGTTAGTTGGTATTGGAGGGCTTAATATAGATCCATCCTCAAAAAGAAAAGAGATTGGCCGGTTGAGAAGATTCTATATTGCTAAGGATAATCGGAGAAATGGGCTAGGAAAATTCCTGTTAAATACCATCATTTGTGATGCGAGAAAGCATTATAAAGTCTTGGTACTTTACACGGACACAGAACAGGCTGACAAATTTTACATCTCCACAGGATTCTTAAAAGGAGATATCTATCTCCACACTACGCATTATCTAAATTTGTAAAAAGAGATTCATTGACTTCCGAGTTCGCATGTTATATTAACTAAATTAGCTTAAGATTAAATCATTGGAGGAAAAAGTATGAAAAATAAAATATCTCTAATAACATTCATTTTAGCTGCTTTATTTGTAGCTGGAGGTATTGCATTCTTCTACTGGATTAAAACATTCCCATTCAACTAAAGAAACCTAACTACCAATAACGAGAATTATGTAAAGGAGCTGTCCATATGGGCAGCTTATTGTATTTTTTGCTTAGCGTGTTTTTTTTCTAAAATGCTGGCGGTACCCCATCGCCATCAACCTAAGAAAACAGGTCACCCCCCCATAACGAAAATTTTACCTTTTTACAGTTATTTATGAGAATTCGACTCATCTTTTTCGTTTCTGGGACAATTAATCCCTTAAGTTGATAGATGTGTAATGATACCTACATTGTAACTGAAAAGTAACGATAATTACATTAATGGATATTTTGTTTCGTTAAAT
>Ga0102589_1002444_pt1 | contig 21530 bp, 30 predicted proteins | sample AraplaMF_Col_mLB_FD_76858 | JGI IMG/M metagenome (GOLD analysis project Ga0102589, IMG submission 76858) | Arabidopsis root microbial communities from the University of North Carolina, USA - plate scrape MF_Col_mLB | ecosystem: Host-associated > Plants > Roots > Endosphere | place: USA... | reverse complement strand
CGAAGATGGCAAAAGCGTTAAGGAGACACCAAGCGGAAGTTGCGCTTCTTGTAATAGATCAAGCTGATAAGTATTTAATTGAAAATCGTCCAATAGGATTAGGGATTTGCTAAATAGGAAGGGGAAATCAAAATGAACATTATGGAAAATGGTGTATTAGAAGCAACTAAATTAATGAGTGAAGCAAAAAATGAGGAACAAGTTATAAATGAAGCTACAGTTTTACAGATTGCAAGTATCTTATCGATTGATGAATTAAATGATTATCAGGAAGCAACTTTACGAACTTGGAATAGCAAAACTGATTTTGGAGGACGAGTTTCAAATGCAGCTTTAGGACTTACAGGCGAAGCTGGTGAAGTTGCCGACATTGTAAAAAAAGCAATTTATCATGGACATGGTTTCCAACCATCGCATTGTGCAGGAGAAGAGGATGGAAACACTTATAAATTAGCCTTAGAGCTTGGAGATATTCTGTATTACTTATCAATTATGGCACACGAACTGGGATATACGTTACAAGATATTGCTGAAATGAATATTGCAAAATTAGCTAAAAGATATCCTGATGGTTTTAGTCGAGAAGCAAGTCGAACACGTGTAGATGTAAAGTAAGACCAATTTTGAATTTTATTAAAAAGAAGGAACGGAGGAATATGTAAAAGACTTTGAAAGATCCATAAAAAAAGAATTCAGTAAAACTCTGAATTCTTCTACATGTATTTTTATTTTTTAATCCATTTAGAAATAATAGGATAATGAAAGTCTTTTTCTTGTAGCACATATAAAATTCCTTTTATAGGTCCAAAAATTAACAAAAGAAGCAGTATTAGATATAAAGGAGCTATGCCGAAAATAATCAAAGCGTTGTTTGAAGCTAAGTCTAAATTAGATAAAGATAACATTAAGATTCTTATTACGAATAGATTCCAAATCATTGTAATTATCCAAATGAATAGCTGGAAAAAAACAGCTTCAAGAATATTTTTTCGAATGTCCTGTGATTTGCATAAGAAATAAAAAATCAATGGTATATAAAAAATTGTGACACTAAAGAAAATAAGAATAAAAAAAGATAATACGGTAAGAAAATGCATAATTAATTTTATGTTCTTTTCTTGAGTTAGGATCATTAGGGTCCTCCTATATGTATGAGATTTGTTGTGCTTATTAATATATATGCTGTAGATAATTATAACATAAAAATTAATTGTAACAGAATACTGCATCGAAAAGAACACGTATTAAATTAAACAAGAAGCCCTAGAGTTAGGGCTCTAGAGCTTTTTGTTTTGGTATTCTCACATGGTTTTTCAAAAAGAATAGAACATATTGAAGATAACATGTGAATGTTTCATAAATGTATCAAAAAAGTGAACAAAATTGCTATTGCAGAAGAAGCAGAAATGAAGTTTCTAATACGTAAGTACGTGAAAGGTATTATTTCCAGTGGATAAAATGGGTATGGGACACCTAATCATTATTTTATCGGAGGAAAAGGATATGTTATGGACCTGGTTCAATGAAAAAATGAAAAATTTACTTTTAGAGTGAAACTGAACAAAAACGCTATTTTATAAAAAAAGAACCCGCTAACTACAACGAGTTCTAAAAAAGAGTTTAACTCTCTGTGATTGTTTCTTTTCTATAATTGTACAGGCCAGATATTGATCCCAAAAGAAGTGAGATGGAGATTATCATGATGAGATACTGTCTGAAATAGATAGTATTTGTAGGCATCCACAGAATAAAGATAGCTAATAAGACAAGTAGTGAAGTGCACATTGTATAAGATATTTGGAGCTTGATTCTAATCCTTTCTGTGTCGTTGGTACCTATTTTCTTAAATGTTATAGAGAATAAGATGACAGATGCTAGAGTAAGAAAGGTTGTTATACCTACAAATAAATTAAAATGAAGAATGTCACTAGATAACCAGGATTCTAACCATTGAAAAATAACCATTTTATCATCCTTTCTAAAATGTCTAAATGATAAATATTGTTAATCTATGTATATATTAACATATTGTGGGTTTTGAGAGGGAGTATAACAAAAACTTCATTTTAAAGCAAAGGGGAATAGGATATGAAAATGTTGGATCTATGTTCGGGAATTGCAGGAATAAGCATGGCAGCGGATTGGGCTGGGATTGAAACAGCAGCCTTTTGCGAGATAGAAGAGTTCAATCAGAGAGTGCTCAGAAAGAACTATCCTAACATTCCTATTTTCCCGGATTTATATAAACTTACGAAACAATCATTAATAGATGGAGGTGTTGACGTTGATTCAATTGGAGTTATTTCAGCAGGATATCCCTGTCAGGGAGAAAGCATGGCCGGAAAGAGAAAAGGTGCAGAAGACGAAAGATGGTTATGGCCAGAAGTCTTCCGACTCATTAGAGAGCTCACACCCACTTGGTTTGTTGGAGAAAATGTTGCTGGACACGTCACAATGGGCTTGGACACCGTGCTCTCCGACTTGGAAGAAGAAAACTACTCGACAAGGACGTTCGTATTTCCGGCTGTCAGTGTCGGGGCTCCGCATCAAAGATACCGGACATTTATTGTTGGCCACTCCAACGACAAGTCAAAATTACAAGCCGATTCGCGAGTTGTGCCCTTCAGAAGCAAACGGCAGCCACGGCAAAACATTACCGGGATCGATCGGGGAACACTTTCCAGAACATATTGGGAAGAAAATCAACCCGCAGTTTGTGGAATGGATAATGGGACTGCCACAAGATTGGACGAAGATAGATTAAGATTCTTGGGTAATGCGGTGGTACCACAACAGATTTATCCGATATTTGAAGCGATAGCAAAGATTGAAGGTTTATTATAAAAATTTCATTTTGTTTAGTTTAAAACGAAAAAAAGAGCACTTAGTAAAGTGCTCTCGTGACGAGATTCATTTTGTAATGACTATTTCAATTCATAAAGAAAGGAACTCAGGATAGTATATGTGCGCCAAGCTAATTGAGTAACTTGTACAAATAAAGAGCAGCTAGCAAAAGCTAACCGCTCTACAGAAAAGAGTTAAGAAGGAAGTTCAGAACTCAAGTGCATTTATAGTATGGACAAAGCTTATGGAATTATTCAAGGAGGAATGGATATGGAAGTTATATATACAAAGTGGCATAACAATTACGACGAATTAACAATAGGCCAAAAATATAAAGCAAGTTTATATAAAAAAGGATGGTTGCTTATAGAAATAGGATTGCAACGATCATTGTATCGAGAAGAATGCTTTACTGTAGTTTCAAAAAAAAGAGCAGCTAGCAAAAGCTAACTGCTCGGGTAATGGAATATGGTTCGAAATGGGTTGTCTAAAGTATTAACGGAATATTGAGTTTTATTCAGGGGGTTACTAATTATGTACTTTACATGAGGAGTCCTATTAACATCCAGGCTGCTCCGATTAGAACTAAAGTTTCAAATGTAATCCAAAATTTTCTTTTTTCTGGTTTTTGAAATTCTTTAATTACAGAGAATAAAGCACTGATTCCTACAAGAGTGAAAAGAGCAATTCGGATTGTTTCAGTCATCTACATCACCACCTAATATTTTAATAATTTAATTATATAACAATTACCATTTTGTAGAAACTTAACAAAATAATCCTTTTGAAATTATATAGGTACAATTTCCATTTGAGCAGTTTTTTGAATGTAATAAGGCATTAAAGTAATGAAAACGAACCAAAATGGACAAAACTGTTTCATAAGAAGGAGTGAGAGGATTGAATAATTTAAAGAAAAAGAAACTAAAAAAAGCAATTGCTCGTCGTACAAAGGTTATACAAAAATATGAGAAAGACAGAATAGATAAAGCTTGGAGGAATCTGTTTATACAGACAAGTATTATGAAATAAATATAGTCCGGCTAGAAAACTAGAGGACACCAATTCATTAAAGCAGCGATTAAAGCTGTTTTAGGAATCGGTGTCCTTTTTATTTTAAAAAGGGAGATGGGGTAATGAAGGGGTTAAAAGATCAGTTACATGAATGGAAAAAGAAATCTAAGCAAGAAAAGAGGAAAAAACCAAAAGAGAAATTAAGTACTCGTGAAATTGAGGATTTAATGGGGATGCATAGACCTTGTTATGAACGTAGACGCGGAGCATTAAGACAAAAGTAATAAAAAATAATAAGGAGTGGTCTTACATGACTAAACAATTATCTTTCTTACCAAAAATCGATAGAGTAGCAACGCAGAAAAAATTAGAAGGTGTTCTCGAAAATGTACGTTTATATAGACAGTTTGGAATGATGCGTGAAGAAATGAAAGTCACTCCTTCTTATGAAATTAGATATCACGAACCTACAAATGTTATAGGGAAGCCACTAGAAGATGTAGCGATGGCTAATATTCAACAAAGTAAAAGAGAAGAGTGGATTAAGCAAACATCATTTCGTATTGACCAGTTTCTTAGTCGTTTGGGTAATGGGCGTGCAGGAAAGGATCAAAGAAACATCATCATTAAGCGTTATTTAGAAGATGAAGATGTATGTGACTATATGGTATATAACGAAATCGGCATGAGCGAGCGTACTTATCGACGTGTTAAGGCTAGAGTATTTTATAAACTTGCTTTTGCTCTTAGACTTGAAGTTTATGAAAAAGATGGAGCTGGGGGTAATGAATAATGAATTTTGTTCAGCCAATACGCGATCCAGAGCAAATACAACAAATTAAAGAGCATCTAAAAGAAAAGAGTGAGCGTAATTATATTTTATTTGTAATAGGAATTAATACAGGGTTACGTATTAGTGATATTCTCAAAATGAAAGTAGGAGATCTAAAAGGAAGTCATATTTCAATCAGAGAAAAGAAGACCGGTAAGAAAAAGCGTATTCAATTCACACCAGCATTAAAAAGAGAACTACGATGGTACATTGAAGAAAGAGAGGATAATGAGTATTTGTTTAAGAGTCGAGAAGGGAAGAATAACCCAATTGGGCGCAGTATGGCATATAAGATACTTAGAAATACTGCAGCAGAGTTTGGATTAGATGAAATAGGAACTCATACACTACGTAAGACATTTGGATATCACATGTATATGCAGACGAAGAATATTGCTTTACTTATGGAGATATTCAATCATTCATCTGAGAGAGTTACATTAAGGTATATTGGTGTTAATCAAGATGTAATTGATAAAGCTATGATTAAATTTAAAATATAGGTTAGTCAAGATATTAAGTAAATTTGTGAAGTAGTAGAAAAGAAGAAATCTTGCTTGATTATTTGCAAAGGTATAATTTTAATATGGAATTGAGGTAATAAAAAGCGAATATTATGTATTCGCTTTTTATTACTAATGCCAGAAAAAACATTGTATCATCTAGTGATATATTGAATATTTTTTTGAAATTATATAAAAGAATCAGGTTCAATGTCATTAAATAGTGGAAGTGTGACACTGACGTTCGATTTTTTACATACTCCAAATATACATACTTTACCTTCTAAAATTATTGTACGATTGTCCTCAGCCAAATTACAGCAAACTTCAGCCTTATTATTATTATCCACTTTTCCGCTAATACAAACACTTCTACTATCTGGACTAAGTTCTACAGTACCTAACTTAATCCCCTGAAAAAAAGCTTCTACTTTGAGATGAACTGGATCCAACTCTCCAGTAAACCGTACATTGATAGGGCCAACTGCATACTCTCCAGTCCAAGTTAAAAGTATTTGTTCAGGATCAAGTTCATAAACAGAATGATGATTATTTTCGAGTGACATAATTAATACCTCCATTTATATTAGTGTTTTAAGTCGTCTGTAATAAGTATCTCAAATTAACTGTCACTTTATTCATTTGTTTATCTTTTAATTTTAGGAATAATAGGAATGCGAAATTATTGTTTGTAAAATTTCGAGAAATTTTATTGAATTATTCAAATTTAAATAGTTGTGTAATTCGAAGTAACAGAGTTTGTAAGGTTAATTGTATCAAGGGATATAGCATTCCAATCAGTTACACACAATATAAGATATGGGTAACTCGATTTATTAATATAAATGATGATAAAATATAGGTACTATGAGGGGAGATAAATTATGAAAGAGATAAATAAGAAAAATGTTAAGAAGATAAAGGAAAATAAGGAAGCAGAAATTCAGGTTCCAGATATGGTAAAAGAGGCAATTGAAAGAACTTTGAAGAAATACAGGTTTCTAATGATGCTTGCACCTCCAATAGAGGATCTACCGAAAATAGAAAATATTATATTGAAGCAAGAATCTGAAATGTGGTGTTTAGATTTTCCAATTGTAGCTAACATAATGGATGAGTGTATATCTATCGAAATGGTACCTGAATATATAGAAAACAACTTAGAAAATTACATAGAAGAGTTAGTTAGTGATCCAATGTTTAAAATTCATGCGTCTCTTATTAAAGAAGCTTACAAAGCGTATAACTTAGGATTATACAAGTTATGTGTATTTCCACTCTTTTCAACTTTTGAGCATGTGTTTTCGTTGTGGTGTGAAGGGAAAATAAAAATAGAAAAGATATCTATTGATGATAAGCCGAATAGCCGTGGGCTGTATTATAAAGTGAAACCTGAAGAATACAAAAAAGCTCCTGAAGAATACTTTACTCAACTATTTACTAATTCTATACTTCGAATGTATAAAAAGTTATTTTTGAGCATCCCAAATGAATTAGGAAAAGAACTGAATCGAAACTCAATAATGCACGGTTTTTATGATTATGATTCTATTACGAAAAAAGATGTACTTAAATTATTCCAGTTATTAAAATCAACAATGATTTTAAAAAAAGCAGATTCTAATCAACTAAGTTATAAAGGCTAATATATAAAGTAAGTTTACTATGTTTATTTTTTAAAAAAATTGGCAGAGTCTTGACCGCTTTTTGGCAGGAAATGTGCCGGTTGTTTTGGAATCAACGTGATATATTTGTATTGTGAGAAGTGGCGGAAAACACAACTCACAATGTTCCTTTATAAACTATATGTTGTCTAAACGGTTTCATAATGATGGCACATAAAATCCGAAACCAGCAGATGGTAATGATTGAATGATACTGTCATTAGGGAGAGCTTTTGCTCTTCTTCCAGTTACTTAATATTGTTGATGCGTATCAGTGGTTCATCATTAGGTGATTGGAATAAGGATAAAACTTCATGTACCGGAATTAAAGTACAAATTAATAATCTATAAAAAAGCATCCATACGGGTGCTTTTTATTTTTGGGAAGGAGTGAGAACAAATGGAACTAAATAAACCAGAACAAACAGTGGTTGTCGGTCATTTAATCAACAATGTAATTGGATTGGAATTAGTAAAGCAACACATTGATCCACAGAAATTAGAAAAGGCTGTAGCCTTACATAATGAGATCAATGATGATATGACACCGAAACAAACAAGAGAATCGCTTATTAGTGTACTGGATAAGGCGATAGACGAATTCTTAAAACAATAAACAAAAAAAGGAAAAGCAACTCGCTTGGGGGGCGAATCACTTTTCCTGATGGCAATGTTAACTTCATTATAACAACTTGTATTTATTTGGTAAATATATAATTGGAATATTCTTTCTAAAGGAGAGAGGATGAATGAGTAATATTTTAAGATGTTGTCTAGTTTGTGACTATCAAATCAAAACATATCAATCTCCAAAAGATGAGTATCAGGAAGTAACTGCTTGTCCTAAATGCAAAGGTGCTTTTGTAGATATATTTAAGTTAGGGAAGTACCACCAACATGCTAATCATCATAAAGAATGTGAACATAAATATCGATTGATGGATAGTAAAACAACACAGGTACAAGCTGATAACAGACAAGTATCTATTCATATCTTGGGGAGTTTCTATTGTGAAAAATGCCTTGATATTCAATTCCGCGGAAAGGTTGAGGAAGGAGAAAAGAAGAGATGCAATTAACTAAACTTGAGAAGGCTGTTGCTCTTAGCATTGTTTTTAATGCCATTGATAATAAAGATTTAATCGGACATGTGAGCGAGGAAAAGATATCAGAAGTAGTTGAAGTGTTTGTAGAGTTAAAAGAAGATACAACACCAGAGGAAGAAAAGGAAACACATATAAATGTAATCAATAAGTTAATTGATTGTTTATTAAATGATAAGGAGTGAGGGGTAGTTGGATAGTGTTTTAAACGGTAAGATTGCTGCGCTTGGTCTTATATCTATTGATAAGAAAGCATATATCAAATACCTTAAGCCACATGAGAAAGCGTATAAGAAGTCTGGGATTAATGTTAATCGATTCAAGTATTACAAACTGTATGGACAGAAGCCAATGTTTTATTCTGTAGAATATCTCATGCAAACACCAATAAAAGATTTATTGGAGAGGGATAAAGGTAATAAGGATTGCTTGGTAAAGACGAATGAAAGAGTATAAAACCAAACAACAGAAGCGTAAGTTCTATGACAGTAGTGAGTGGAAGAGTATACGTGAGCAAGTAAAGAAGCGTGACAACTATGAATGCCAAGAGTGTAAGCGCAATGGTCGAGTACAAACAGACACGAATGAATATAGTGAGAGGGCAAAGCGTAAGAAGATTCAACTCGTTGTCCATCATATAAAAGAACTAGAACATCATCCAGAACTTGCATTAGAAATAGATAACTTAGAAACAGTCTGTGTGGATTGCCATAATAAAGAACACGGTAGAGTGTTTGTTAAAAAGATAAACAAATGGGAAAACGATGAAAAGTGGTAAAAATGATTCGATAATAACACCCCCCCTTAAAATATTTCATCAAAAAATGCTCTAAGGGGCACCGGAGGAGGGGGTCGTATTTCCAGATTTTTGAGCAGTATCGCATAGGACCCCTACCCATCATAAAAATATGATTGAATCGAGGTGATATTATGGCGGACATTGATGAGCGTGAGGTGCTAGTTAACAAAGAAAAAAATCGCTTGAAAAGACTATTTAAAGATATTCCACCTAGTAAGTTAAAAGTGGTTGAAGGGTTAATTATTCAGGCAGCAAGACTACGAGTTTTATTAAATGAGATGTGGATAGATATATCTGAGAATGGTGACTATGAAATGTTCTCACAATCTGATAAAACAGAGCCGTATGAAAGAGAGCGACCTGTTGCCCGATTATATAATACCCGCGATCAATCATATCAAAGAGTCATTAAACAACTAACAGATTTATTGCCAGAAGGAAGTAATAAAAAAGAAATTAAGAAGTATTCGGCAAGTGATTTAATATGATTTCACATAAGTATGTAAGTGAATATATAGAATTATATGAAACGGGAACAGTAGTATTAAATAAGGAACGCATCATGCTTATTAATTACTTAAAGCAAGATATATTAACCCGTAATGATTTGCATTTTGATGTGGATTTAATTCATAAATGTGTAACTTTCATGGAAAAGTGGCATTTTAAATTAAATTCTTTTCAAAAATTTTTAATAGCATTTGTGTTTTTGTTTGATGAATATGAGGATGTTTATTTTGATCAGCATTTTTGGATGATGGCAAGGGGTGCTGGTAAAAACGGATTGATTAGTGCTTTGACACACTTCTTTATTAGCGAATTACACGGCATTGAGCATTATAATGTATCAGTAGTCGCTAATACAGAAAGGCAGGCTAAAACTTCTTTTATAGATGTTTATGAAAAGAATAAAAAGCATGAAATATTAGACGAGCTATTTGTATCGACTAAACAATTAATAACGAATAAAGCGACTCGTTCGACTTTTGAATTTCACACATCAAATGCAGGAAGTAAAGACTCATTAAGAGATGGATGTGTCATTTATGATGAGATACACAGATATGAAAATAGCGATGTTGTAGAAGTATTCTCTAGCGGTTTAGGTAAAGTTCCTAACTCTAGGGAATTTTTTATTACCACAGATGGGTTTGTCCGTGAAGGTTACCTTGACAAAATGAAAGAGCGAGCAATGAACATCTTAAAAGGAAAAGAAAAAGAAGATAGGTTGTTCCCTTTTATTTGCAAGCTTGATAACGCTGAAGAAGTAGACAATCCAGATGTATGGGAAAAAGCAAATCCAATGTTTAGTAAGCCTATGAGTCAATATGCTAGAGGGTTGTTCAAAAAGGTTATGCGTCAGTATAAAAACCTTGAGAATGATCCATCTAACAGAGAAAACTTCATGACTAAAAGAATGAATTTACCAGAAGTAGATTTAACAAAGTCTGTTGCTACTTGGGAAGAAATAATGCGTACTGGTTTTGAAGAAGATGGAGAAACTCTCAGAAAGATTCCTGATTTAAAACATAAAGTTGCTGTGGGTGGACTCGATTTTGCTAGTATTAAAGATTTTGCAGCGGTCGGATTACTGTTTAAATATGGTGAAGATTATATTTGGAAAAGTCATTCGTTTGTCCGCAAAGGATTCTTAGATAAGGTGAAATTAAAAGCACCTATTTATGAATGGGCTGAAAATGGGTTGTTAACTATTGTGGACGAACCTGTAATTAATATCTCTTACATTGTAGATTGGTTTGTAAAAATGCGTGAGTTATACGGTGTTAATACGATTGTAGCCGATACTTTCCGTCTTGATCTTGTTAAAACGGCACTTGAAGCAGAAGGATTCACATTGTTATACATTCGTAATCCCAAAGCTATTCATTCTTTATTAGCTCCAAGGGTCGAAACGTTATTTGCAAACAATCGTATTATTTTTGGGGATAATCCATTAATGCGTTGGTATACCAATAACGTCTACGTCCACATCAAAAAAGACGGCAACAAAGAATATTTGAAGAAAGATGAATTTAAGAGAAAAACAGATGGATTCCAAGCCTTTATCCATGCATTATGGCAAGCGGATAACATTCTTGAAGAAGAAGTTGAGTTTATGCTCGATAGTATTAAATTTTAAGGGGGGTGATAGCCATTGGATGGTTAGGTTCAGTATTTAAAAGAAATAAAGAACTAGAATTTATGTTGGATCTGGACATAATTACTGATACGGCAAATAGACTTCATATGAAACGATTGGCAATTGATACATGTGTATCATTTTTAGGAAGAACAATAAGTCAATCTGAATTCAGAGTCAGACATGGTAAAGCATTTGAGAAGAATGAACTTTATTATCGATTAAACGTTAGACCGAATAAAAATATGACGGCAAGTACCTTTTGGGAAAGATTTGTTCGCAAACTTATTTATGATAATGAGTGTTTAGTTATACAAGCAGATGATGGGGATTTACTTATTGCAGATGGATTTCAACATAATGAATACGCCGTGTTTGAGGATACTTTTACTAATGTAATAGTAAAAGATTATACGTTTAAGAGAAGTTTTAGGCAAAGTGAAGTAATTCACTTAAAGTATCGAAATGACAAATTAACTCCGCTTATTGATGGTTTATTTACAGATTACGGAGATTTGTTCAGTAGAATACTGAGTTCTCAAAAACGAAAAAATCAAGTTCGTGGAACAGTTGATATGGAAATGACAGGTGCAAAAACGGAAGAGAACATAACGAAATTACAAAAGTTTATTGATGATATGTATCAAGCGTTTGGTAATAAGGATATTGCTATTGTTCCACAACAAAAGGGTTTTAAATATAACGAAATATACAACGGTGTTGCGAATGGTCCAAGTGTGGAAGAAATCAATAAAGTAACAAATGGTTTCTTAAATCAAGTAGCTATGGCAATCGGTATTCCAACAGCGTTGATATATGGCGAAATGGCTGATGTAGAGAAGCAAACGAAAAATTATATGCTTTTCACAGTACGACCATTATTAAAAAAGCTATCCGATGAAGCGAACGTTAAATTCTTTGAAATGAGTGAATATCTTTTAGGACGAAAGATTGAGGTTAAGGCTGTTTCCTATCAAAGTATATTTGATCTTGCGACAAGTATTGATAAACTCATTTCTTCAAGTGCATTTACAGGAAATGAAATTCGTTCAGAAGTAGATTATGAGGATTCTGATGATCCGAACTTAAATATCCATCATATTACGAAAAACTATACAAAATTAGATGAATCTGAAGGAGGTGAGAAAGAAAATGACGGTGAAAATTGACGTGAAAGGTCCAATTATTTCTAATGATGAAGCTTGGATTTATGATTGGTTTGAAATGGATGCTGCAAGCCCGGGTAAGATTTCAAAAGCGCTTGATGATGCAAATGGAGATGACTTAGTTGTATCGATTAATAGTCCTGGTGGTTATGTACATGAAGGTTCAGAGATTTACACAGCGTTGAAAAATTATCCTGGTCATGTGGAAATTCAAATTGTTGGATTAGCAGCAAGTGCGGCTTCTGTAATTGCGATGGCTGGTAATAAAGTGCGAATTTCACCTACAGCACAAATTATGATTCACAATGCTTCTATGTGGAATGGTGGAGATCATCGTGACATGGAAAAAGCTGCTGAAATGTTGAAAACAACTGATCGAGCCATTGTAAACGCCTATGTCATTAAAAGTGGTAAATCAGAAGAGGAACTACTTCATATGATGGCTGAAGAAACTTGGATGGGTCCACAACAAGCATTAGAACATAATTTTGTGGATGAAATCATGTTTATGGATAATCAGGTTAAAATGACAGCGTCAGCTTCTACTGCTGCCATGCTTCCACAAAAGGTAATCGATGGTTTTAGAAATGGAACAATGAACAAAAGCCAAGGGATTACAAAAGAAGATTTAAATGCAGCATTATCAGGTTTGAAAAATGAAATTCTGAATGATTTACAAACGAATACAAATCCAAAAGAGCCTATTCAAAAGCCTGTTCATACAAAACAGAATTTGAGTACGCTCTTTTTAACTTTAGGAGGAAAATAAAATATGGTTATTAAGTTTAATAATTTTGAAGAGAAGAAACTAGCTTTCGCGAAAGCAACACAAGAAGGTACAGCGGAAGAACAATCAGCAGCGTTAAATTCCATGATTGAAGCACTTGCTACAGATGTTCGTTCAGATATTTTAAATCAAGTGAATGAATCAATGATAGATCGTTCTATTATGCAATCTCGTGGTGCTAATGTACTAACAAGTGAAGAAATGAAGTTCTTTAATGCCGTTGTTGAAGAGGGTGGGTTTAAATCTACTGAGACTTTACCTAAAACAACACAAGAGAGAATTTTTGATGATTTAGTTCAAGGTCATCCGTTGCTAGAGCATATCGGCTTAGAGAATTTAGGAGCCGTGACAGAATTTATTTATGGAGATCCAGAGGGGGCAGCTGTATGGGGACCTTTATTTGGTGATATTAAAGGGCAATTAAATGCTACATTCCGAAAAGAATCTATTACTCAACTGAAATTAACGGCATTTATTCCATTAGCAAATGATATGTTGAAGCTAGGTCCAGTATGGGTGGAACGATATGTTCGTACTATGATTACAGAAGCGATGTCAGTGGGTTTAGAACGTGGTTTTGTAGCTGGTACGGGTAAAAATGAACCTATTGGATTATTAAAAGACCCTAGCGGAAGTGTCACGAATGGAGTATATCCAGATAAAAAAGTTGCTGGAACTTTAACTTTTGAGCCTGGTCGCAAAACAATTAATGAATTAAAAGGCGTGGTCAAATTATTGGCTAAAAAATTAAACCCTGATGGTAAAACAGATGCAGATCGACCAAAAAATATTGCTGGTAAAGTAGTTATGGTAACAAATCCATTTGATACTTTTGATATTCAAGCAAATGCTACGATTCAAAATGCGGCAGGTGTATATGTAACGAGCTTACCTTTTAATCCAATCCCAACAGAATCTGTATTTGTACCTCAAGGACAAGTTGTTTTCTTTGTTAAAGGGGAATACATTGCAGCGATGGGTGGAACAGAGCCAATCAAAAAGTATGAAGAAACATTAGCTTTAGAAGATGCAACTGTTTATATTGCTAAACAATATGCTACAGGTAAACCGAAGGATAAATACACTTCACAAGTTTACACATTAAAGCTTGAAGAAGTAACTCCACCAACACAAGGATGATGTGAATGGATACAGTAATTTCAAATGAAATATTACAGGAATTTAAAGATAGGATGCACTTGGGTGATGAGGAAGATGATAACCTAAAGCGCATCCTTTCTACGTCTAACAAGGCATTACTTAGGGCTTGTGGGAATTATGATTTAAATAAAGACGAGGAGTTCAAAGAATTAGTCTTTGAACGCTCTCGTTATGTTTATAACGATGCATTAGAGTATTTTGACAAGAATTTTTTAAGTCAAATTAATAGTTTAGGTATCGATAAAGCATTAGAAGAAATTAAATTGGACGGTGATTAATATGCGTCCTTTTCAGTACAAGAAACCACTGAATACAGGTGATTGTAGAAATCGAATTATCATTGAGCAACCTGAAGTAATAAAAGATGATTTGAATCAAGAAGTTGAAACAGGTAATTGGCAAGAAGTAAAAAAAGCATGGGCAATGATAAAAACGGTAAAAGGTTCAGAGTACATTGAAGCTTCGGCTTCACAGTCTACAAGAATTTATAGGTTTGTAATTCCTTATACAACAGGAATTACAGAATTAATGCGAATTAAAATGAAGGATCGTATCTTTGATATTATCGAACCCCCAATGAATGATGATGAAATGTATCAAACATTGACTATTATCGCAAAGGAGCATACTTAATATGAATGATTTTGCGAGTGAGATTGCTAGAGAATTACAAAGATATGCAAATGTTGTGGAAGAAGAGTTAATGATAGCGCAAGAAGAAGTTGCAGATGTTGCTGTAGAAAAATTAAAGCAAGGTAGTCCTAAAAAAACAGGGGCATATCGTAAAGGATGGCGTAAGAAAAAAGAAGGTAATGGTGTTGTCGTCCACAATTCACAAGGACAATTAACGCATCTTTTAGAAAATGGACATGCGAAAGTCGGTGGTGGACGTGTTCCGGCTCAAGTGCATATTCGTCCAGTTGAAGAGTATGTAATTAATGAATTGCCAAGACGTATCGAGAGGGCGATTCAAGAATGACATTAGGTGAACTAACAAAAATCCTTGAAGCTACAGGTTATCCTGTGGCTTATTCGCATTTTACAGCAATACCTGGTAAGCCAGTACCAGCGCCACCTTATATATGTTTCCTTGTGGATGGATCAGCGAATTTAATGGCTGATAACAAGGTATATCACAAGATAAATGATTTAAATATAGAGCTTTATACAACTAAAAAAGATTTAGTTGCAGAAGCCAAACTTGAAAAAGTCCTAGACGATTATGAGATTCCTTATGACTCGTACGGGACTTTTATTGAATCTGAAAAAATGTATCAAAAAATATATGAAACGAGGTTGATGTAAATGCCAGAAAACAAAGTAAGTTTTGGATTAAAAAATGTCCATTATGCAACGTACGAAACAAAAGATGGGGTAGTTACATTTGGTACACCAATTCCATTGCCTGGTGCCGTTGAACTAACAAATGAACCACGCGGTGATTTAATTGAATTCTATGCCGATGATATGCTTTATTACTCAGCAGATAATAACCAAGGTTATGAAGGGACGTTAAATATTGCACTCCTTCCGGAGCAATTTGCTATTGATGCGTTAGGCGAACAATTAGATGAGACAGATGGTGTATTGAATGAGTTAGCTGATGCAAAAGGGAAACCATTTGCACTATTATTTGAGTTTGATGGTGATGTGAAGGCAACTCGTCACGTTATGTATAACTGTTCAGCGAGTCGACCTAATATTTCATCAAAATCAAAAACAAATTCAGCTGAACCGAATACAAATGAGCTTAAATTCGTCGCAAGCCCAATTATTCTAGCTACTGGTGGTAGACCAATGGTTAAAACAAAGACAACTTCTAAAACTACACCAACAATTCATAATGATTGGTACAAAAAAGTATATGTAAAAACACCAGCAGCACCAAAAGGAGCGTAATAGTAAATGGAAAAGACAATTACAATAGACGGAAAACAAGTTAGATTAAAAAGTACAGCAGCAACCGTTAAACGATATAAAGCGCAATTTAGACGTGATTTATTTGCAGACATGCTCAAATTAGGAGTTATCGCTCCTTCAAATCCTCAAGCGGGTGCAACTATTGATTTAGCAAATGCGGATCTAAGTAAAGTAGATTTTGAGGTTGTATATGATTTAGTTTGGTTATATGCAAAAACAGCAAATCCAGAAATTGCTGAACCGATTACTTGGTTAGATGGTTTTGATGAATTCCCTATCTCTGAAATTCTTCCAGAAATTATGGATATGATTCAAAGTACAATGGGAGCAAAAAAAAACTAAAGAAAATTAATGAAGAGCAAGGAGCTATCAGTGATGAAGAATTAACCACTGATACGTTCCTTGCTCTTTGTTATAAAGCGAAATTAACACATTGGGATTTGGAAATTATGACAATCGGTGATTGTTTTGATTACATTTCTGAATTCGCTGAAATGGAGAATCCAGATAAAGAAAAAGTTAGAAAAGCAAATCAAAAAGACTTCGATTCATTCTAAGAAAGGGGTGAGAAAATGGCAGGAAGAATTAAAGGTATTACGATTGAAATTAATGGTGAAACCACAGGACTTCAAAATGCGTTAAAAGATGTTAATAAGCGAAGTAATGATGTAGCTAAAGAGTTAAAGGATATTGAGCGCCTTTTAAAATTTGACCCTGGGAATATTGAGGCACTTTCTCAAAAACAACAGTTACTTACACAACAAATTGAAAATACAACACAAAAGCTAGATAAATTGAAAACTGCAGAACAACAAGTACAAGCTCAATTCCAAAACGGTAAAATTTCTGAAGAACAGTATCGTGCATTTAGGCGTGAGATTGAATTTACAGAAGGGTCACTTAATGGTCTTAAAAATAAACTTGGAAGCATGAAAGCTGAACAAGAGAATGTAGCGAGTTCTACAAGGCAATTAGAAACATTGTTTAGAGCTACAGGAAAAAGCGTTGATGATTTTGCAGGAGCATTAGGAAATCGTCTTGTGAATGCAATTCGAAATGGAACAGCTACAAGTCGTCAGTTAGAACAAGCAATTGGAATCATCGGTCGTGAAGCATTAGGGGCAGGAACAGATATTGATAAATTGCAACGAGCACTCCGATCTGTGGATGCTGGCAACTCAATACGGCAAGTGCAAAATGAATTAAGAGATTTACAACAAGAAGCTGGCAGGACAGAGAAAAAGTTTGAAGGCTTAAAAGTAGGGCTTGAAAATGTCATTGGTGGATTGGCAGCAGGTGGTGGAATTGCAACCGCAATTGAAAAAGCAATGGATATGTCGAAGTTAAAAACAAAAATTGAAATAGGATTTGATGTTCCTGAATCCTCTAAAAAATCAGTAGAGGATGCTGTGAGAGGAATTTCAGCTTATGGATTAGATGCAGAAGAAGCACTTGAAGGTGTAAGAAGACAATGGGCTTTGAATAAAAATGTTAGTGATGAAGCAAATGCTTCGTTCGTAAAGAGTGCAGCTGTTATTTCTAATGCTTATGCTGGTATAGATTTTACTGAATTAATTCAAGAAACAAATGAAATCGGTAATGAATTAGGTATTTCACAAGAAGGTGCTCTCGGTATGGCTGATGCCTTATTAAAAATGGGTTTTCCACCGGAACAATTAGATATTATCGCTGAATATGGTGGTCAGCTGACGCGAGCAGGCTACAACGCTGAAGAGGTCCAAGCGATTATGGCAGCTGGGGTTGAAACAGGTACATGGAATTAGATTATAGTTCCCTTGTATGGTGACATACAATGAAAAACTCCTTTAATTCAGTGAAACTCTCAAATGAGACAATACTGAGCGAAGCCTTTTGATTAAGGAACGTGCAACGACTAGTCGAAAGACGTAGGGTGTAAGCAAATGACACTCGAAACGGGGAGCAACTCAAGTAGTTGAAGATATAGTCTAATCTATGCGGTGACGTATAGCAGTTCATAAAAGAACGGGCGTGACGTTGCGAATCACGTTGAATGTAAATGATTGATAATCTCTTAGATGGTTTGAAGGAGGGACGTGTTAAAGCAGCTGAATTCGGTCAAGGTGTCGATAAAGCAATGAAAGAAGCCCTTGAAGGTACACAAATTTCAGCAGAACAAGTTCAAAAATGGGGTCAAGCTGTAGCTAGTGGTGGTAAAGAAGGTTCAGCAGCAATGACCGAGATTGCACAAGCTCTATCGCAAGTTGATGATGAAACAAAGCGTAATGAATTAGGCGTTAAATTTTTCGGTAGATGATGAATTGTGCCGAAGTAAAATCGCGGTATAAAGCAAAGAGGGTGCGAATCCTAATTTGAACCGAAGGCTATACAAAGTATAGTCAGGGGCAGAGCATAGAGGGTGAAAAGATATAATCCCTCCACGAGACCGCGACACTTATTAGTGAAAACGTATGCCGAACTTACAGGAAATGAACTGTAAGAAGTAAAGGATAAAAAGCCTTTACGATAACAAAATGACAATGTACGAGGATCAAGGACAAAACATCATTAATACTTTGTTAGGCGCGAAAGATAAAACAGTCGATTTTGGAAAGCAACAAGATAAACTAAATGATTCCATTAAGAAAATGGATGCAAACCCAGCGGTTAAATTTCAAAAAGCGATGCAAGATTTACAAGTTGCGCTTCAGCCAATTCTTAGTGTTATAGCTGATGTTATTTCCAAAGTAGCTGAATGGGTTTCAAACAATCCAAAGTTAGCAGCCACATTAACAGCTGTTGCGATAGCTATTGGTATAATCTCAGGTGCAATCATGGCACTTGCTCCTATAGTCATGACGGTCATGAGCTTCTTCCAAATTGGAGCTTTAGCAGCAGCCGGACTTGTTGCTATTGTTCCTATTATTATTGCAGCTATAGTTGCTTTAGGAATTGCTATTTATAAAAATTGGGACGACATCAAACAATGGACCATTGATGCTTGGAATGCAATTGGAGAGTTCTTAGTAGGAATATGGGACGGTATTGTGCAATGGGCAAGTGATACCTGGAATAGTATTAGTGAATCTACATCAGAAGTTTGGAACTCAATTAAGGAGTTCTTAATAGGCTTATGGAATGGAATAGTTGAGTTTATTGTAACCTGGGGAACCGCTATTTTAGAAGCATATGTTGGTATATGGACTTCTATTTTTAATTTCTGCATGGAAATTTGGAATGGGATTGTAGAATATCTCACTTCTGTATTGCAAGGAATAGCAACTTTCTTCACTGAAGTATGGACTTCAATATCGACGTTCTTTCAAGAGACCTGGAATGGATTAGTTGCCTTTCTAACTCCTATTTTACAAGGGATTGCTGATTTCTTTTCTATGATTTGGAACGGTATTTCTACAGTGATTCAAACTGTATGGAATTTCATTACTCAATACTTACAAGCAATTTGGACGGCTATTTTGTATTTTGCAACGCCAATTTTTGAATCGATAAAGAACTTTATTGGTTCTGTGTGGAATGCTATTAGTTCAGTGGCAACAACGGTGTGGAATGCTATAGTTTCTTTTCTTCAGAGTTGTTGGAATGGTATTGTTTCGGTTGCAACTTCTGTCTTTGAAACACTTAAAAATTGGATTGTGAATGTATGGAATGTTATTAGTTCCACCACAATGACGGTGTGGAATGCAGTAAAAGGATTTTTACAATCTTGCTGGAACACGCTAGTTTCTATAGTCACACCGATTTTCCAATCAATCAAAGATTGGATCGTAAATACATGGAATACAATTAGTTCCACTACAAGCGCAGTATGGAATACAATTAAAAGTTATCTTTCTAGCTTATGGAATTCAATTGTTTCCACAGCTAGTTCAATTTTTAATAGCATTAAATCAGCCATTTCGACTGTTTGGAATATGATTAGTAGTACAAGCAGCAGCGTGTGGAATGGTATTAAATCTACGCTTTCAAACATTTGGGAAGGTATTAAGTCGACCGCATCTTCTGTATGGAATGGATTAAAAGATGCCATTATGACTCCTGTAAGATGGGTAACAAACGCTGTTAGTGGGGCATTTGAAGGAATGAAGTCAGCAGTATTAGGCGTGTGGGATGGAATTAAGAGTGGTATTCGTACAGCTATCAACGGAATCATTCGTATTATTAATAAATTCATAGATGGCTTTAATACACCAGCAGAATTGTTAAATGAAATTCCAGGAGTAAGTGCTCCAACTATTCCACATGTACCGATGCTTGCTAAAGGCGGAAAGCCTGTAGGTGATGGTTCATTTATCACAGGAGAAGCCGGACCAGAGTTATTTACGAAGAAGGGTAATTCAATCACAGTTACACCTTTATCATCGAAAGAAAAATCACTCGGTATTACTGGAACTATGAATCAATTAATGGGTGATATGAGCCGTATGATGGCTACTTCTATGAATCAGCTATCCGGATTAAAGTCTGTCATGAGTGGTGTGTATGGAAGTATGTCAAACAGTAGACAAGCCATGACAAACAGTGTATCGAATCAAGTGGTTAATAATTCTTTTGGATCATCTGGAAGCGGAGTAATTCCAATGCTTGGTGGCGATTTAGTTGTGGAAGTTCCTGTTGTTTTAGAAGGACGAGATGTGGCACGTGGTACTTATCGATATACAACCGAGTATCAAGAAAGAGAAGAAAAGAGAAACTCAGACTTTTAGGTTTGGGTTTCTTTTATTTTATAAAGAAATGAGGTGTCAAAATGAGCTCTTTCAAATTTAACAATGAACGTAAAAAGTATATCCAAATTGCAAAAGGTTGGAAAAGACCTACTTGGGCGCCATTGAAACGGAATTTTCTAAGTACCCCAGGATATCCAGGAGCGAGACTATTGAATACACAAACAGAAATGCGTGTTTTATCGATTCCTGTAGGAGTAATAGTTCCTGATGATGCTGATTTAGAAATGGTAAAAGAAGAAATTGCAAGTTGGTTAATAACGGATCAACCAGTAGAGCTTATTTTTGATGTAGAACCAAATAGAACATATTTAGCAGTTGTGGATGATAGTTTTGATCTAGATGAATTTGTAACACTTGGAATAGGAACTCTTACGTTCATTTGCCCAATGCCATATAAGTTAGGTCCTGTACAAAGTAAAACCCTTGCTATTGAAAACAGTGACTTAAAGTCCAACTTTATTAACAAAGGTTCTGTAGAATCTAATCCAATTATTGATATAACTGTAGGGGCAAAGAGTCCTTTCCTGGATGTATGGAATGGGCTAGAGTACTTCAGACTTGGTTATCCAGTCCCAGTACAGACGGTTGTAGTATCTAAAGAGGAACGTATTTTATGGGACGAAATGACCGACTTAACTAAATGGACACCGTATACTCAAAAAATTGGTTATATTCAGCCTGCAGGTAGTTTTAAAGTATGGCAGGGTTACGCATTCTATGCTGAAGATTATGGTAATGGTACCGCATGGCATGGACCTGTAATGACTAGAGCAATTCCTCAAGATGCTACTGATTTTATTTTAGATTGTCAATTCACAATACGTTCTAATAGAGTTGGTCAGATGGGTTCTGTAGCTGTATTCCTTCTAGGAG
>Ga0102589_1002443_pt1 | contig 21537 bp, 20 predicted proteins | sample AraplaMF_Col_mLB_FD_76858 | JGI IMG/M metagenome (GOLD analysis project Ga0102589, IMG submission 76858) | Arabidopsis root microbial communities from the University of North Carolina, USA - plate scrape MF_Col_mLB | ecosystem: Host-associated > Plants > Roots > Endosphere | place: USA... | reverse complement strand
GGCGAGGGCACGTCGACGACCGCCTTCGCGGTTTCCATCGACACCAGGTTGTCGTCGAGGCGGATCGTGTCGCCTTCCTTCACGTACCACTCGACGATCGTCGCGTCGGGCAGGCCTTCGCCGAGGTCGGGAAGCAGGAAGGTCTTCTTTGCGTTGGCCATACGGTCGTTGTCTCGTTGGTTTTGCGGTGAAGGGCCTCGCGCGGTGCGCGGCGGCCCGTGTCTTTCAAATCGTCAATGCGGGAACGTCGAAACCGGTGCGGCGCCGGTCATGCATCCTCGCCGTCGTTGTCGTCCAGCAGTTCGAGCGAGCGCGCCGGGATCCAGCCCTGATGGCCGAGCGCGTTGCGCGCCCACCACCAGCCGGCGAGTTCGTACTGCAGCGTCACGACTTCGTCGGCCTGCGTGTCGAGCTCGCGCGTGTCGTAATCCTCCAGCGCGGTGGCCGGCCCCTGTTCGCGATCGAACACCTTCGCCGGAACCCAGCCCTCGTGGCCTTCGGCGATCGTGGTCCACACGAACTCGGGCCAGTCGACGTCGCGGTCGCCCAGGTGCACGGTGTCGCCGCGAGCGAGCCGGATCGGCGTGCGATCCGGCGCGTTGTGCGAGACGACGACGCGTGCGTGGCGCATGACGCTCGCCTCAGCCCGCCGCCAGCGTGCGCTTGGCCGCGGCCACGATGCGGTCCACGCTCGGCAGGTACTTCATTTCCAGGCGGAACAGCGGGATGTGCGTGTCGTAACCGGTCACGCGTTCCACCGGCGCGAGCAGGTCGAACATCGATTCCTCGGCCAGGCGCGCGGCGATTTCCGCGCCGAAACCGGCGGTCTTCGGCGCTTCGTGCACGATCACGCAACGGCCGGTGCGGCTCACCGATTCGGCGATGGTGTCGAAGTCGAGCGGGCGCAGCGTGGCGACGTCGATGACTTCGGCGCTGATGCCTTCGGAGGCGAGCTTCTCGGCGGCTTCCAGCGATTCCTTGACCTGCGCGCCCCACGTCACCAGCGTCACGTCGGTGCCGTCGCGCAGCACGTAACACACGTCCAGCGGCAACGCTTCGCCGTCGTCGGGCACGACTTCCTTGTACTGGCGATAGATGCGCTTGGGCTCCATGAAGATCACCGGATCCGGATCGCGGATCGCGGCGAGCAGCAGGCCGTAGGCGCGCGCGGGCGAGGACGGCATCACCACCCGCAGACCGGGCACGTTGGTGAAGATCGCTTCGTTGGCTTCGGAATGATGTTCCGGCGCGCGGATGCCGCCGCCCCACGGCACGCGCAGCACCATCGGGCAGGTGAGGCGGCCGCGTGTGCGGTAACGGAAACGCGCGGCGTGGCAGATGATGTGGTCGACCATCGGATACACGAAGCCGTCGAACTGCGATTCGGCGACCGGCTTCATGCCCTGCGATGCGAGACCGACGGTGAGGCCGGCGATGGTGGTTTCGTCCAGCGGCGTGTCGAGCACGCGTTCCGGGCCGAACTGCGCCTGCAGGCCGGCAGTCGCGCGGAACACGCCGCCGTTGACGCCGACGTCCTCGCCGAGCACCAGCACCTTGTCGTCCACGCGCATTTCATACGCGAGTGCCTGCGTGATGGCTTCGATCAGCGTGATGGCCGCGGGCGCGCCGACGGACTTGGCCGCGTCGACTTTCTTCTTGTCTTCGGCGTTCATCAGCGGCCCTCCTGTGCGAGCGCGAAGGCGCGTTGCGCCAGCAGGTCCGGCGGCGGATCGGCGTAGAGGTAATCGAACATCGCTTCGACCGGCTGCACGGGCGTTTCGAGATACGCGTTGATCTCGACGTCCACCTTCTTGCCGCACTCCTCGGCCCAGGCCTTCTCTTCTTCCTCGCTCCACACACCCTGCGCGGTGAGGTAGGCACGCAGGCGCGCGACCGGTTCGCGCGTCCAGGCGTCCTTCACTTCGGCATCGTCGCGATAACGGCGCGCGTCGTCGGCGGTGGTGTGGTCGTGCAGGCGGTAGGTCATGAATTCGATCACGCTGCCGCCCTCGCCATTGCGCGCGCGTTCGCTCGCGCGGCGCATGCCTTCGAGCACGGCGATCAGGTCGTTGCCGTCCACCTGCAGGCAGTGCAGGCCGCCGGCCAGGCCCTTCTGCGCGAGCGTCTTCGCGCCGGTCTGCGCCGAACGGGGAACGGAGATCGCCCAGCCGTTGTTCACCACGCACAGGATCAGCGGCAGCGAATACGCACCGGCCGAATTGAGCGCCGCGTAGAAGTCGGTCTTCGACGAACCGCCGTCGCCGCAGCATGCAACCGCCAACTGCTTCTGCTTCATCAGCTTGAACTTCAGCGCGGCGCCGGCGGCATGCAGGCACTGCGTGGAGATCGGCACGCACCAGGCGTAGTCCTGCTTCGGGCCGGAGAAATCGTTGCCGCGTTCGTCGCCACCCCAGTACAGCAGCACTTCGCGCGGCAGGACGCCACGCATGAATTGCGCGCCGTATTCGCGATAGCTCGGTGCGAACACGTCGTCGGGTTGCATCGACGCGCCGATGCCGACATGCGTGGCTTCATGGCCCAGGCAACTGGCGTAGGTGCCGAGCTTGCCGGTGCGCTGCAACGCGATGGCCTTGCTGTCGAAGGTGCGCACGAACAGCATCTGCTTGAACAGCGGCAGCAGCGCCTTGGGATCGCGGAATGCAGCGGGAAGTTCGGCGACGGGCTTGCCGTCGGCGCCGAGGTATTGCAGGTATTCGATTTCGAAGGTCGCGGCGACCGTCATCGTGGAAGTCCTGATTGGCAGCAGCCTGTTCGAGGCCGGCAGGTGGAAGCAGACGGGGTCCGTCGCGAGCGGCGCAGTTCCGGATCCAGTGCCGGAGTGACCGTTCGCAGGCTGGGCCGGGCAGCGCGCCCGACCTGGCTCCGGCGCGCCGGAATGGCCGATGGAACGGCCGTGGCGACGCGCTGTGGCGGCGATGATAACCAAGCCCGCGTTAAGGGCCGTTGCGCGCTGCGGCATGAAACTTTGCGGAAAAGACGCTAGACGCCGCCGGACTGAAGGGTATGGAAGCGGCCTGAATGCGGGGCGTCCATGCATCCGGAAAAGACGAAGGGCGCGGCCTGAGCCGCGCCCTTCCGTGAAGCAACCGCGAGGACCAGCGACTACGGGCGACGGATCGCGACGCGCAGGGTGTCGGTGTTGTCCGACACGTCGGGATCGGGCGTGGCCGATTCGATGTGCGCGTTGAACTCCAGCTGCGTGCCGGTGCGCGGACGCTCCGGCACGACGATCGCGAAGGCGAACCATTGCACGCCCTGGCCGAGGCCGGCGCCGCGCGTGCATTGCGCGCGGAAGCCGGTGGCCGTGGCGACGCGAGCGCAGTTCCAGCCCGACGGTGCGGCGACCGCGGCAGCCGAGACCGCAACGTTGCCTTCGATCGACAGCACCGGTTGCGCGGCGGCGTCCGGTCCGTCGTTGCGCACCGGCACCAGGAACGTCGCGATCGCGCCCTTGCGCACCGGCAGCGCGCCGCCTTCGATCCGCACCGAAAGGTCGGCTGCGGTGACCACCGTGACCTGCGCGATGGCGTCGTTGTCGGCGTTCGCCGGGTCGCGCGTCTGCGAACGCGCCGCGACCGCCATGCGCACGACGGTGCCGTTCGCCAGTGCCGGCATCGGCGTGCGCAGCGTGAACGTCGCGTCCTGTTGCGAGGCGAGCGACGCGAGCGTGCAGGCGACCGACGTGGTGGCCGCATCGTGTACCGGCGCGGCGCAGCTCCAGCCGGCAGGCACGTCGATCGACGGCGTCACGTTCGCATCGAACGCGAACGCGACCGCCGTTGCATCGGCGGCGTCCGGCCCGGCGTTGTGCACGTTCGCGGTCCAGGTGGCCGTTTCGCCTGCACGCAGCGTCGCCGGCGTCGCGGATGCGGTGGCCGAGAGGTTCGCACTGCGGAACTGCGGCACGCGGATCGCGATGCGTACCGGATCGTGGTCGGACACGCGCATCGGCAGCGAGGTGTCGCCGTAATGGTCCACGGCGAAACCGGCATTGATGCGCGCATGTTCGACGGTGACGGCGGAGGCATCCATCACCACCGCTTCGTTCACCAGCGCGTGGTCCAGCGTCTGCGCGTTGCCGCCGAAGCTGTACGAGTAGCGCTCGGCGGGATTGGCGATCAGTTCCGAACCGTCGATGAGCGGCGTCGTGATCGGGCTGTCGACATAGGTCAGCACCTGGTCTTCCGGCGCTTCGGTGCCCTTCACCACGCCGAGCACGTCGACGTAACCGTCGTTGAACTCGAACGCGTTGAAGTCGCCGACCAGCACGATCTTCTCGTCCGGGTTCGCGGTCTGCATCTGCTGCACGAGGCCGGCGAGATACGCCGCCTGCGCGCCGCGCTTGGCCCGCACGCGCGCGCCGTCGGTGCTCCAGCCGTTGCTGCCCGGCGCGACCGAGTCGATGTCGTTGAGCGAGCGCAGGTGGTTGACGATGACGGTGACCGGATACACGGCGCCGTTGTCGTGGTGCACGTACGCGCGCAGCAGCAGCGGCGGGCGATCGTTGAGCAGGCTCGTGCTGCCGTCCGGGTTGGGCAGCGTGGCGTCCTTGCCGAACTGCACGACCTCACGCACGTCCACGCGCGAGATGCCCGCGCCGACGGCGCGCGTCGCCACGAGGAAGCCGACGTTGATGCCGCCCACGTCGTTGCCCTGCAACAGGTACGGCACGTAGTGCGGCGCGCTCGCGCAGTTCGCGTTGATGCGGTCGGCGAGCATGCCGAGCACGCGCAGGTTCTCGACCTCGACCACGCCGAGGATGTCGGGCGTCTTGAGGTAATCGCAGATCGCGCCCGCCGTCTTCGTCAAACGCTTGTCGAGCGCTTCGGGCTTGATCGTCGGCGCGCCGTTGTTGTCGGCGATCTCGTCGAAGAAGCGCAGCAGGTTGAAGCCGCCGATGGTGACTTCGTCGATGCGCGCGTCGTTGACGGCCGCCGGCAGGCGTCCGCCGGTGGCGGTCGGCGGCGTCGCCGTGTCGGGCAGCAGCGCCCAGGTGCCGCCGAAGTAATCGAGCACGCCCAGCATTCCCGCGACCTGCGCACCGGAATCGACCGACAGCGCGAACGCACCGACCTGGCCGCGGCTGCGGACCATCAGGCGTTCGGGGTTCGTGTCGAACAGCGGCGGGTTCTTGCCCGGCGGGAGCGTGGCCAGCGCGGCGTCCATCACGCCGATGCCGGGTTCGCGGAACGGGGTGGGCACGTCGGGGAGCGTCACGTAGAACACGCCGTCGCTGCTGGCGGTGGCGTCGTCCTCGTCGATGCGGCCTTCGGATGGACCGACGACAATCGCATTGCCCACGCTCACGCGCATGCCTTCCAGGCGTTCGAGCGTGCCCGGCGTAGCGGTCGGCGAGAGATCGGCGGCGGTGAGCTCGATCGCGGCCGGCAGCGCAACGCCGGTATCGAGCAGTTCCACCGTCGGGCCGGTGATTTCGGTGATCGTGAGCTGGTTGACGTTGGAGGCCGGGACGAATTCCTCGACCTTGCCCGTCACGCGCACGCGGTTGCCGATCGCGGCCGAAGCCGGCGGCGCGCTGCTGGTGAAGACGAAGATGCCGTCGGACGTCGACGGATCGCCATCGTCGTTCGCGGCCTGCAGGAAGAAGCCGTTGTTGAACTTCAACGCGGTCACGATGCCTTCGGTCACCACGCGCTCGCCTTCATGCGGCGAACGCAGACCATTGCCCTGGATCTGCGCGATGGTGCGCGGCGTCGCCGGATCGGGATCGGGCGTCGTTGAGCCGCTGTTGCGCGGTGCGGGCGTGCCGGCGGTGAAGTCGGCGTTGTTGTTGTCGGTATCGGTCGCGCCGTTGTTGTTGCGCAGCGCGGCCGTGGCGGCGGTGAGCGTGGGCGCCGCGCCCCCACCTTCGAAGAAATTGGCGTTGCCGTAGCCGACGAGGTCGGCGATCAGCGCGCGCTGGTCGGTCGAACACGGCGTGCTGCCGCCGTTGCACGCGAGCGCGCCGGCCTGTCGCACGAGCGCGACTTTGCCCGCACCGGCGGCCATCGCCGCCGGACCCGTCGCGTCGGGCGTCGGCAGCGGCGCCCCGGCCGAGCCGCCGCTCATCGCAACGAGGAAGTACTTGCCCGGCTGCACCGTGACCGACGGCAGCACGGCGACGCCGCTGAAGTTGCCGGTGCCGGTCGCGCTGGCGTACTGCACCGACATGCCGGCCAGCGACACCGGCGTGGTGCCGCGGTTGTAGAGCTCGACGTAATCGTTGGCGAAGACGGCCGTGCCGCCCCCGCCACCACCGTAGACCTGGCTGATGACGACCTGCGCCTGTGCGGCGCCGGCCATCAGCAGCGATGCGAAACAGAACAACGCGGCCGCGCAGCGGCCCCTGACCCTGTCCATAAGTCTTCCCCGTTGTTGGGGCGCGCCCGATGGGGCCGGCCCTTGGTGAGTGCTCCTCGTCCGCCAACGCCCCTGTACGCGGACCGGCCGAGTCTGCCGCATGGTCCGTTGCGGCTATTTCACGCCGGTTACCGCCCGTCGGCGGGCGGGCCCGGTCGGCCCGATGCGCTACCCTTTTGGCCCCCTGGCCGGATTCGTCCGGCGCAACGCGAGCCTGCAATGACGGTCGAAAAGAACGAGCGCGAGCTGGAATCGAGCATCCACACCGACTTCGAAGGGCGGATGAGCTATTCCGGCTATCTCCAGCTTGACACGCTGCTGTCGGCGCAGAAGCGGTTGTCCAGTCCGCCGCACCACGACGAGATGCTGTTCATCGTGCAGCACCAGGTCGCGGAGCTGTGGATGAAGCTGATGATCCACGAGCTCAAGGCCGCCACCGCGAACCTGCGCGAGGACCGCCTCGGCGAATGCCAGAAGATCTTCGCGCGCTGCAAGAACATCCTTCGCCAGCTCACCGAGATGTGGTCGGTGCTGGAAACGCTGACGCCGTCGGAATACATGGAATTCCGCGAGATCCTCGGACCGTCGTCGGGGTTCCAGTCGCTGCAGTACCGCACGATCGAATTCCTGCTGGGCAACAAGAACGCCGCGATGCTCAAGGTCTTCTCGCACGATGCGAAGGCCGAGGGCGCGCTGCGCGAAGTGCTCGAAGCGCCGAGCCTGTACGACGAGGTATTGAGGTACCTCGCGCGGCACGGGTACGCGGTGCCGGCGCGTCACGTCGAACGCGACTGGTCGCTTTCGCATGTGGCCGATCCGGAACTTCTGCCGGTATTCGAACGCATCTACGAGGACACCGACGCGCACTGGGAGGCCTACCACCTGTGCGAGGACCTGGTGGACCTGGAAAGCCAGTTCCAGCTGTGGCGCTTCCGCCACATGCGTACGGTGATGCGCATCATCGGCTTCAAGCGCGGCACCGGCGGTTCCAGCGGCGTGGGCTTCCTCAAGCAGGCGCTGGAGCTGACCTTCTTCCCGGAACTGTTCGACGTGCGCACGATGATCGGCGGCGGTCCGGCCTACGGCGCGCCGGTACCGAAGTAAGCGCGGATGGAGCACCGCGTGCACGACTGCGTTGGTGCGCTGCTGGTGCGCGACGGGCGCATCCTGCTCGGCCGGCGCCGCGATGACTGCGACTGGCTCGCCGGCGCGTGGGACGTGTTCGGCGGACATGTCGAAGCGGGCGAGAGCGGCGAGCAGGCCATCGCGCGTGAACTGGCCGAGGAGCTGGGCATCGTCGTGGTCGAGCGCGACTTGTTCTACCTCGATTGCCTGCAAGGCGCCGCGCCCGAACCCTGGCAGCTGCGGCTGTACCGCGTCGCCAACTGGCAGGGCGAGCCGGTCAACCTGGCCGAGCACGCCGAACTTCGCTGGTGCGCGCTGGAAGAGGCCCAGTCGCTGCTGGACGCCGCGCATCCGGATTTCGGGCGTTTGCTGGCCTTGGCGGTCGAAGCGTCGGCGCTGGACGGCTGATCCCGCCACGTCCCTGTTCAGGGTGGATGTTGCGTCGCAGCATCCTCATCCGGCCTTCACGCGGGTTTGACGTGATGGACGTCACCCGGTAAATCTCCCCGGTCCCGTGCCACCCGGCGTGGGTTTTTCCTTCTTTTCGGTACTTGATCCACACGGGGGACACCGCATGAGCGGAACCGCTACACCGACGCCCGGCGCGTCGCTTCCCGCATTCCCGCAGACCATGGGCCATCCGCGCCCGCTGTGGATGCTCTTCATGACGGAGTTCTGGGAGCGCTTCGCGTTCTACGGCATCCGCTGGGCGCTGGTGCTCTACATCGTGGCCCAGTTCTACGGCGGCAGCGGTACGGGCGAGACGCACGCCAACCAGCTCTACGGCGCCTACCTTGCGCTGGTGTACGCCGCGGCGATCTTCGGCGGCTACGTGGCCGACCGCGTGATCGGCTACCAGCGATCCATCCTGCTGGGCGCGACGATCATGGCGGCGGGTCTGTTCATGATCGCCCTGCCGAACCAGGAAATCTTCAAGTTCGGCCTGGCGACGATCATCGCCGGCAACGGCCTGTTCAAGCCGAACATCTCCACGATGGTCGGCAAGCTCTACGCCGTGGGCGATGAGCGCCGCGACTCGGGTTTCACCCTGTTCTACATGGGCATCAACCTGGGCGCGATGATCTCGCCGGTCATCACCGGCTGGTTCGCCGAGAAGCTGTTCGGTACGCCGGGCATGCCGACCTACAAGGTGGTCTTCATCACCTCGGGCATCGGCATGCTGATCAGCCTGGTGTGGTTCTGGATCGGCCGCCGCCAGTTGCAGGGCATCGGCCTTCCGCCGGTCGGCAGCGAGAGCCGCGTCCGCCTGGCGCTCACCGCACTGGGCGCGATCGTCGCGATCCCGGCGATCTACTTCCTGCTGAGCATGGGCGCCGATTCGCTGCAGTGGGTGCTCACCGCGATGTTCGTCGCGCTGGCGATCCTGCTGCTGGTGGAAGGCATCCGCGAAGGTCCGCGCCAGCGCGACATGGTGATCGCGATGCTGATCATCTTCGCGTTCAACGTGCTGTTCTGGTGCTTCTTCGAACAGGCCGGCAGCTCCTTCAGCTTCCTAGCCGAGAAGATCGTCAACCGCGACTTCGGCGGCTGGATCTTCCCGGTGGGCTGGTTCCAGTCGGTCAACTCGATCGCGATCATCACGCTGGCGCCGATCATCGCGTGGATCTGGGTGAAGATGGGACGCCACAACCCGTCGATCCCGCGCAAGTTCAGCCTGGGCCTGATCTTCAACGGCCTGGCGTTCCTGCTGCTGATGTTCGCGCTGTCCTCGCTGGTGGATCCGCAGACGTTGAAGATCCCGTTCTGGACGCTGTTCGCGGTGTACTGGATCCAGTCCATCGGTGAGCTGTGCCTGTCGCCGATCGGCCTGTCGATGGTGACCAAGCTGGCGCCGGTGCGTCTGGTCGGCTTCGGCATGGGCGGCTGGTTCCTGTCGACGGGCATCGGCAACAACCTGTCGGGCATCTTCGCCAGCCACGTAAGCGGCGAGACCGGCATGAACGTGCAGTCGGCGCTGTCGGGCTACACCTTCGGCTTCTGGGCGCTGGTGATCCCGGGCGCGCTGCTGTTCCTCATCGCGCCGCTCGTGCAGCGGTTGATGCATGGGGTGAAGTGACGCATCGGCCGGCTCGCGCCTGGCGCGAGCCGCTTTGCCGATGCGTCATCCCGGAGAAAGCCGGGATCCAGGCCCGTAACCTGGGCAGATGACGATGCTCCAAACGACAACGGCGACCTCAGGGTCGCCGTTGTCGTTTCTGGCGGGGTAGCTCCCGCAACTTCCGTCGTCGCAGAGAGTCCTCGTAGCCCGGGTAAGCGAAGCGCACCCGGGGGGCTGTCACGCCCACCCCGGGTGCGCTCCGCTTTACCCGGGCTACAAAGGCCACGGAATCACGAAACCCCTTCCGCCTCCGCCCGAAGCTCCAGCTCGTCGAGCTTGTCGAGCAGCCGGAACAGCACCGCGCGTTCCTGGTCGTCGATGCCGTCGAGCAGGCGCCGTTCGAACTCCAACGCCAAGGGCGCGACTTCGTCGTAAATGCGATAGCCGCCCTCGGACAGCTTCAGCACCGAACGCCGGCGGTCGTCGCCGTGGATTTCGCGATCCAGTCGCCCCGCGTCGAGCAGGCGGGCGACCGCGCGGCTCACCGCGACCTTGTCCATCGCGGTGCGCTGGGCGACCTCGTTGGCCGACAGGCCGGGATACCGGCCCAATACGGCCATCACCCGCCATTCGGTAATGCTCAGCTGGAATCGTTCGGTGTAGATGTGCGCGATCGTGCCGCTCACGCGGTTGCTCAGTACCGACAGCCGATACGGCAGGAAATGCTCCAGATCGAGCTGGGCATGGCCGGGCAGGGGCGGGTTGAGCTTGGGAATTCCAGGGTCGCGCGCATTCATGATGCGATGTGCCTTGATTATGGTTTCAGGTGAAACTATAACGGTCGTTTCCGAATGGCCCGGTCGGAAGTCCACCCCACAGCCGGGCCGCCATCTGAGAACAATGCCATGAATGCGCAGCCCAACCTCGGCATGCAGGTCACCACGTTCGAGAACCCGCTCGGCATCGACGGTTTCGAGTTCGTCGAATTCGCCGCCCCGGCCGGCCAGGGCGAGGCCCTGCACGATTATTTCCGCAAACTCGGCTTCACCGCCGTGCTGCGCCACAAGACCCGGCCGATCACCGTGTACCGCCAGGGCGGCGTGAACTTCCTGGTCAACGAGGACCCGGACAGCTTCGCTGCGGAGTTCGCCGCCAAGCACGGTCCCTGCGCCTGCGGCTTCGCGATCCGCTTCAAGGAATCGGCGTCGAAGGTGTTCGATACCGTCATCGACAATGGCGGCGAAGCCATCACCGACAAGCAGGAAACGCGTGCCGTCGCCGCTCCGGTGGTGAAGGGCATCGGCGATTGCATGCTGTACCTGGTCGACCGCTACGGCGACGCCGGTTCGATCTACGACGGCGACTACCTGCCGGTGCAGGGCGCGGAACAGGATCCGAAGGGCTTTGGTCTCACCTTCATCGACCACCTCACGCACAACCTCTACTTCGGCAACATGCAGAAGTGGTCGGATTATTACGAGCGCCTGTTCAACTTCCGCGAGATCCGCTACTTCGACATCAAGGGCGCCAAGACCGGCCTGGTATCCAAGGCGATGACCGCGCCGGACGGCATCGTGCGCATTCCGCTGAACGAGTCGAATGACCCGAAGTCGCAGATCAACGAATACCTCGACGCGTACAAGGGCGAGGGCATCCAGCACATCGCCTGCTTCACCGACAACATCTACGACACCGTCGAAGCGATGCGCGCCCAGGGCGTCGAGTTCCTCGACACGCCGGACACGTATTTCGAAGTGATCGACCAGCGCGTGCCGGGCCACAACGAGGACGTCGAGCGCCTGCGCAGGAACAAGATCCTGATCGATGCCGACCGCGAAACGCACCAGCGCAAGCTGCTGCAGATCTTCACCCAGAACGCGATCGGCCCAATCTTCTTCGAGATCATCCAGCGCAAGGGCAACGAAGGCTTCGGCGAAGGCAACTTCCAGGCGCTGTTCGAAAGCATCGAGCGGGATCAGATGCGGCGCGGGGTGTTGTAAGCCCGAGCGCGGCTTTGAAGCCCCTCTCCCAACGGGAGAGGGGTTGGGGTGAGGGGCGGAGAATGGAAGACCGTCAGAGGGCGAAGCCGCCCACGGACACGCTGGAACGCGCCCGCGCGCTGCGGACGACGTCGACCGACGCAGAACGCGCCATCTGGCAGCGTTTGCGCGGCGAGCAGCTTCCCGGTTTCAAGTTTCGCCGCCAGCACCCCATTCCGCCCTATATCGCCGATTTCTGTTGTATCGCGGTCAAGCTGGTCATCGAACTCGATGGCTCGCAGCATTCGGAAGAGGCCGATCTTGTCCGGACCCGCTTCCTGCAGTCGAAAGGTTTCAACGTGCTCCGCTTCTGGGACAACGATGCGCTGATGCAGACCGACGCCGTGATCGAGGCGATCTGGAACGCCTGCGCTTGTCCCGCCCCTCACCCCAACCCCTCTCCCGTCGGGAGAGGGGCTTAAAGGCTCAAAGGCCCCGACGCCATGACCATCACCAGCAACGGCTACCAATCCGGTTTCGGCAACGAGTTCGCGACGGAGGCGGTGGCCGGCGCGTTGCCGGTGGGGCGCAATTCGCCACAGCGCGTCGCGCACGGGCTGTATGCCGAACAGATTTCCGGCACGGCGTTCACCGCGCCGCGCCATGCCAATCGCCGCAGCTGGCTGTATCGCATCCGCCCGGCGGCGATGCACGGTCCGTTCGAGGCGTACACCGGTGCACCGCGCTTCCACAACGACTTCGGCGACGGCCCCGTCTCGCCCGACCAGCTGCGCTGGAGTCCGTTGCCGATGCCGGAAAGTGGCGTCGATTTCGTCGACAGCCTGTTCACCATGGCCGGCAACGGCGGCCCCGCGGCGCAGGCTGGCGTCGGCATCCACCTGTACGCGGCCAATCGCGACATGACCGGCCGCTGGTTCTACGACGCCGACGGCGAGCTGCTGATCGTGCCGCAGCAGGGCCGGCTGCACATCGAAACCGAGCTCGGCGTGCTCGACATCGAACCGCAGGAAATCGCGGTGATCCCGCGCGGCATCCGTTTCGCGGTGACGCTGCCGGACGGCGAGGCGCGCGGCTACGTATGCGAGAACTTCGGCGCGATGCTGCGCCTGCCCGACCTCGGGCCGATCGGCAGCAACGGCCTGGCCAATCCGCGCGATTTCCTCGCGCCGAACGCGGCCTACGAGGACGTCGACGGCGCCTTCGAACTGCTCGCGAAATTCCAGGGCCACCTGTGGCGCGCGGACATCGGCCATTCGCCGATCGACGTCGTCGCGTGGCATGGCAACTACGCACCGAGCAAGTACGACCTGCGGCTGTTCAACACGATCGGTTCGATCTCCTACGACCATCCCGATCCGTCGATCTTCCTCGTGCTGCATTCGCCCAGCGATACCGCCGGCACGAGCAACCTGGACTTCGTGATCTTCCCGCCGCGCTGGCTCGTCGCGCAGGACACGTTCCGCCCACCGTGGTTCCACCGCAACATCGCCAGCGAGTTCATGGGCCTGGTGCACGGCGCCTACGACGCGAAGGCAGAAGGCTTCGTGCCGGGCGGTGCGTCGCTGCACAACTCGATGACGGGCCACGGTCCGGATGCGGCGACGTTCGAGAAGGCCAGTGCATCCGATCTTTCGAAGCCCGACGTCATCAAGGACACGATGGCTTTCATGTTCGAAACACGCGCCGTGATCCGCCCGACGAAGCAGGCACTGGACGCCGCCAATCGCCAGCGCGACTACCAGGCGTGCTGGGCCGGGCTGCAGAAGCACTTCGACGCGAAGCGCTGACTGCCGCCCGCGGCGCGCATGCATTTGCGCGCCGTTAACGGCGGTCCGGAGTAGGCTGCCCGCCAGTGTGGTGAAGGAGCGGTGCGATGAGGATGGCGATCGCGGCAGTGCTGCTGCTGGCACTGTCGGCCTGTGGCGAACGCGAGCCGTCGCGCCCCGAGGCACCCGCACAGACGCCTGCCTCGACCACGGCGGCGCCGGCCGCGCCTACGCCTCCGGTTCCAGCGCCTTCGACCGCGCCGGCTGCGGGCTCGGCCGCGATGGGCGCGATGCCCGCCGCCGGCGCGATCGGCTTCGCCGGCTTCGGCCCCGCGCCGTTCGGTTCCAACGAGGAACAGGTGCGCATGGCGTGGGGCAAGGACCTCACGGGTCCGAAGCCCGACACCGCCGGCGGTTGCTACTACCTGATGCCCGAGCCGCGCACGCAGCGCGGATACCGCATCGGCTTCATGTTCGAGGACGAGCGCTTCGTGCGCATCGACGTGGATGCCGACGACATCGAGGCGCCCGGCGGCGGTCGCGTGGGCATGACCATGCCGGACATCCAGCGGCTCTACGCCGGCCATGTGCAGGTGCAAAGCCACAAATACGTGGAAGGTGGCCATTACCTGCGCATCCCGAACCCGGCCGGCGGCTCGGGGGTAGTGCTGTTCGAGACCGATGCCGACGGGCGCGTGACCGCATGGCGCATCGGCGAGCCGCCGCAGGTGGATTACGTGGAAGGCTGTTCCTGAGACCCGCGTCCTGTACGCCGCGCGCCGCCTCAGGCATAGAATCCAAAGGTTGAGAACGTGGAGGGGACACGATGCTCGAGGCCATAGGCTGGTTCGTACTGGGGCTGGTGCTGCTCGCACTGGGCGGCGATTCCATCGTGAAGGGCGCGTCCGGGCTCGCGCAGCGCATCGGCGCATCGCCGTTCGTCGCCGGCCTGGTGCTGGTGGCGTTCGGCACGTCGCTGCCGGAGCTGGCGGTGAACTGGCAGGCCGTCGCGCGCGACCAGCCCGCGCTTGCGCTGGGCAACGCGGTCGGCAGCAATGTCGCGAACGTGGGCCTGACGCTCGGCATGGCCGCATTGATCACGCCACTCACCGTTCGCTGGCGTGCGCTGTCGCCGCTGCTGCTGGTGTTGTTACTGGGCACGCTGCTGACGATGATGCTCGGCTCCGACGGCACGCTCACGCGCCTGGAAGGCATCGTGCTGCTGGTCGCGTTCGTCGCGGTCGTGGTGTACGCGGCGATCCGCACGCGCCGCGAATCGCCGGAACTGCAGGACGCCATCGCGGCGTTCGCGCGCACCAGCACCGATCTGTGGCTCAACCTGATCCGCTTCGCCATCGCCGCGGTGCTGCTGTACTTCGGCTCGCGCATGATCGTGCGCAGCGCGCCGACGATCGGCGAGGGCATCGGTATGGCGCCGCTGCTGACCGGCCTGCTGCCGGTGGCCATCGGCACCGCCCTGCCGGAGATGGCCGCGGCCATTTCCGCCGCGCGCAAGGGACACGGCGACATCGTGGTCGGCCACGTCATCGGCTCCAGCCTGTTCAACGTGCTGGTGGTGATCGGCGGCATGGCGGCGATCAGCGGCTCGGTCGCGTTCCCGGCGTCGTTCGTGATGTTCGAGATGCCGGCGGCATGCGTGTTCGCACTGATGCTGTATCCGATGCTGCGCGGCGACCTGCACATCAGCAAGGGCGAAGGCGCGGGACTGTTCATCGCGTTCCTCGCGTGGATCGCCTTCGAACTGCTGACCATGCATTGAGCGCGCGGCGCGTTCGAACGGGGGACGCGGTCGCGCCCGATATACTTCGGGCATGACGCAATCCCCGATGCAGGATCCGAACCCGTCCTCCCCGCGCGCGCTGCGGGGCCTGGCCGAGTTCTTCCGCCTGGAAGCGGCCGGCGGCATCGTGCTGATCGCCGCCGCGGTGCTGGCGATGGTCGCGGCGAACTCGCCGCTGGTGTCGTACTACGAAGGCTTCCGCGCGCTGCCCGTGCAGGTGCGCATCGGCGCGCTCGACATCGCCAAGCCGTTGCTGCTGTGGATCAACGACGGCCTGATGGCGGTGTTTTTCCTGCTGGTCGCGCTGGAGATCAAGCGCGAGTCGCTCAGCGGCCAGCTCGCCAGTCGTTCGCAACTGGTGCTGCCCATGATGTGCGCCGCCGCGGGCGTGGCGGTGCCGGCGCTGCTGTTCGTCGCGCTGAACCACCACGACGCGCAGGCGATGCGCGGCTGGGCCGTGCCGACGGCGACCGACATCGCCTTCGCGCTGGGCGTGCTGGCGCTGCTGGGTTCGCGCGTGCCGACGGGCATGAAGCTGCTGCTGTCCACGATCGCGGTGGTGGACGACCTCATCGCGATCCTGATCATCGCGTTCTTCTATTCGCACGGGCTTTCGGTCACCGCGCTGGTGTGGGCGGCAGCGGCCATCGCCGGCATGTGGCTGCTCAACCGTCGCGGCGTGATGCGGCTGGCGCCGTACCTGCTGCTGGGCGTGGTGTTGTGGGTGTGCGTGCTGAAGTCCGGCGTGCACGCGACGCTGGCCGGCGTGGTGACGGGACTGATGATCCCACACCGCCGCCGCGACGCCGGAGCGGGCGCGCATTCGCCGCTGGAATCGCTCGAGCACGCGCTGCATCCGTGGGTCGCCTACGCGATCCTGCCGATGTTCGCCTTCGCCAACGCCGGCCGCGCACTCGACGGCATGCGCCTGGACGACCTGCTCGCGCCGCTGCCGATGGGCGTCGCGCTGGGCCTGGTGGTCGGCAAGCCGGTGGGCATCGTCGGCGCCGCGCTGGCGATGCGCGCGCTGGGCTGGGCGCGCTTCCCCGAGGGCATGGACGTGCGCGCGATGATCGGGCTCGGCCTGATGTGCGGCATCGGTTTCACGATGAGCCTGTTCATCGCATCGCTCGCGTACCACGACACCGACGCCTACGGCTCGGCCGTGTTGGGCGTGTTGCTGGCCTCGCTGGTGTCGGCGGTGGCCGGTTGGTTGTGGTTGCGCGCAACGTTGCCGCACACGAAGAAGGATTGAACGCATGCGGCACGCACTGGTGTTCGGCGCGACCGGACAGATCGGATTTCCCCTGCTCGGATTGCTGCAGAACGCCGGCTGGCGCGTCACCGCGCTGTCGCGCGCGGAGCAGTCCGACGAGCCGGGCCTTGAGTGGATCCGCGGCGAACTTCCGACCGCGCAGGGCCTGCCCGCACGCGTGGACGCGATCTTCAGCTGCGGGCCGCTGGATGGTTTCGCGAGCTGGTATGCGACCTCGACGATCGAATGTGCGCGCGTGATCGCCTTCGGTTCGACCAGCGTCGAGGTGAAGCGCGGTTCGGCCGATGCGGAGGAACGCGATGTGGCGCGCCGCCTGCGCGAGGGCGAGGAGCGGGTGTTCGCCACGGCGGCGAAGCGGGGCGCGACCGCGACGTTGCTTCGCCCGACGCTCATCTACGGCGCCGGGCGCGACGCCACGCTCACGCGCATCGCGCAGTTGGCCAGTCGCTGGGGCCGTTTCCCGCTGCCGCGCGACGCGAACGGCCTGCGCCAGCCCGTGCATGCCGAGGATCTCGCGGCGGCCGCGTTCGCCTGCGTCAATACGCCGGCGACGCAGAACCAGACCTACGCGCTGCCCGGTGGAGAAACGCTGACGTATCGCGAGATGGTCGCGCGCGTGCTCGCCTGCCTGACGCCGCCGCCGAAACTCATCGAACTGCCATCGCCGATGTTCAACGCGGCGTTGTTCCTCGCGCAGTTGACCGGGCGCGCGACGGGGCTCGGCGAAGCGGCGGTGCGCCGAATGCGCAACGACCTGACGTTCGACATGAGCCCGGCGCAGCGCGATTTCGGCTACGCGCCGCGCAGGTTCCACCCGCGCGCGCAGATGTTCCAGCCGCGCAGCAGCGAGAGCTGAGTCAGATCTCTTCGGCCGCCGGCGCGGGACGCTGGCGGCTCAGTGCGCGCATCGCGATCAGCAGCACGCCGCCGAGCACCATCGCGCCGCCGATCAACAACCGCGGTCCCGGACGATCGCCCCAGAACGCGATGCCCAGTCCCATCGCGAGTACCGGCACCAGCAGCAGCCACGGCATCACGCGCGCGACCGGATAGCGCTGCACCAGCACGTAATACAGGCCGTGGCCGAGCAGCGAGGACACGAAGGCCGCGTACAGCGCGCCGGTCCATGCGACCCAGCTCGCATTCGGCAAGGCCGCGATCGCGCCGGGTTCGATCACCGCGCTGATCCCCAGCAGCGGCAGCACGCTGAACACCGCCGTCCATCCCTGCTGGCTGTAGACGTCCATGCCGCGCAAGCCTTTCATCAGCACCGTGCCGATGGCGAGGAAGGCTGCCGAGATCAACATCAGCACCAGCGACATCGGATGGTCCATCACCGTCGGATCCAGCCCCAGCACCAGCACGCCGGAGAAGCTGATGGCGATCGCCAGCCCCGTGCGCCACGCGAAGCGCTCGCCCAGCCACCACCACGCCAGCAGCGTCGTCATCGGCACGTAGCTCTGCATGACGATGGCGGGCGAGGACAGGTCGCCGGCGAGCTTCAGCGCGGTGAAGCTCAAGCCGAAATGCAGCACGCCGATGCACAGGCATACCGCGAGCAGGCGCGGCCACTGGCCGGGCGCGGGCCGCTTCACCCGCCACACCAGCGGCAGCGCGAGCAGCGCGAAACGCAGCGCGGTGAACAGGAACGGCGGGATTTCGCGCATCGCCAGCGCGGAGGTGAGGAAGTTGACGGCCCAGGCCACGACGACCATCAGGACTAAGAGCAGATCGCGAGGAGGCATGTGCCTGGATGGAGGTCGATGGATGGGAAAACACGGCGGGCGTGTATTCGGCGCGGGCGCAATGTCGGGAATTCCCTATCCCTGATACGGAATTTCCAGACAAGTCTTATAGCGTGTAATCGCTTGCAGCCAAGAGTCTGACACGGCCTTTTGCTTGCGGTCGAGCCAGGAGGCGCACACCTCACTATTAGGATTTATGTATGAAGAAGATCGTGGTTGCTCTTGCATGCTGTCTGGCGATTTCGGCATGCGCGAAGAAGGAAGAGCATGCGGCAGCACAGCCATCCGCAAGTCCCGCCACCGCCGCGGTCGAGCCGGCCAACACCGGGCTGCCGACCGAATGCGAGAACTACATCAACCGCGTGAAGGCCTGCGTGGCCAAGTCGGCCGGTGCCGGCGGCGCGGCGCAGTTCCAGCAGGCGCTGGACCAGTCGAAGGCGCAGTGGGACGCGACTCCGGACAAGGCCAGCCTGGTGCCGGCGTGCAAGGCGGCGAACGACCAGTTCGCCCAGATGGCCGCCGCACTCAAGTGCGAATGATGCCTTGAGTGCCCCGTCCGGGCTGTCGGCTCGAAGCCCGGATGTCGTGCGTTCGTGCCGGATGCGTCGGATTTGATCCGCATCAAGCACCGCCCGCATGCCTTCTCTAGAGTCGCGCGGTTTCGACGGCCCGCTATGGAGGCCCGTGATGGCGACGATCCTGTTCGAGCAGTCCGGCCACCGCTGCATCGCCTTCAGCGACCTCGTTCGCGGGGACGACGGCGTGCAGGCGAACCAGTTCCTGATCCAGCATGGCGACAAAAGCGCGCTGCTCGATCCGGGCGGAGCGCTGCTCTACAACCCGCTGATCCTGGCGATGGGCGAGTTCGTCGCGCCCACCGACGTGACGTGGTTGCTGTGCTCGCACCAGGACCCGGACATCATCGGTTCGGTCGACAAGTGGCTGCTGTACACCAACACGACCGTGGTGTGTTCAAAGCTGTGGGGCCGATTCGTGCCGCACGTCGTGCCGGGTTACCTGCGCAATGCGGGCAGCGACCGCTACCTGTTGCTGCCCGACGAAGGCGGCCACGTGCCGATGGGCGACAGCTTCGTGCGCGCGCTGCCGGCGCATTTCATGCATTCGGTGGGGAATTTCAGCTTCTACGATCCGGTGAGCCGGATCCTGTTCTCGGGCGATGTCGGCGCCTCGATGGTGCCCAGCCGTACGCCGTACGCGTTCGTCGACGACTTCGACATGCACGTGTCGCGCATGGAAGGTTTCCATCGCCGCTACATGGCCTCCAACCGAGCCGCGCGTTTGTGGGCGCGGATGGTGCGCGAACTCGCGCCGTCGATGATCGTCCCGCAGCACGGCCTGCCGATGCGCGGCGAGACGATGGAGCGCTTCCTCGACTGGATCGAACGGCTGGAGTGCGGCGTGGACCTGATCGGCCCGGAGCACTATCGCTTGTAACTGCCTCAGTAACTGAGGCCGAGCTTGCGATACAGCTTCGACAGCACCCACGCCGGGCCGATCAGCAGGTAGGTCAGGTCGGTGAGGAAGCTGGGGCGCTTGTTCTCGTAGCGCGCGCTGTGGCCGATGAACTGGCCGATCCACGCAACCACGAACACGCCGACCGCCAGCCACAGCAGCGTGGACGTGCCGTAGGTGTCGTGGATCCACTTCGTGAGCAGGCCCATCAGCACGTACATCGCCAGCATGCCCAAGCCGAGCATGCGCGAGGCACGGTAATAGAACAGCACGGTGGCGAGCATCGCCAGGCCTGCCCAGAAGCCGGTGTTCATCCACGACGCCGGGGTCGGGATGCACCACAGCAGCGCGACGACGCTCCACAGGATCGCCGGTACGCAGATCACGTGGATGCGCTGGTTGGTCTGGTTGCGATGGTCGGCGGAGTAGTGCGCGAACCAGCGGTCGATCGGGCGCTGCGTGGCGTGCTGCGAGGATTCTGCGGCGGTGTTCATGTCGACCCCTCCCAAGGCGCATGACGGCCCGCGCTCCATGCGCGGATGTATGGAGGATAGCGGGATCGGCGCGAGGCGGTGGGGGGCGGGCAGGACGTTGGGGCGTGTCCGCTTATGCCGCCATGGCGTCGAAACGTCATTCCGTCAGAACGTCATCCTGTCGGAACGTCATCCCGGCGAACGCCGGGACCCAGGCCCACAGCCTTCTTCGTCCATGAGGGCGTGCTTTTCCTTCGTCATTCCAGCGAAAGCTGGAACCCATTCTGCTTTTTCCCGCTTCGCCCAGCCGCCCCATGAAGATGGGTTCCAGCTTTCGCTGGAATGACGGTGATGGGGCGGGTCCGTGGCTTACCTGGGTCCCGGCTTTCGCCGGGATGACGATGAGAAGGAACCTCAATCCACCGAAATCCCCGCCAGCTTCATCAACGCCTCGGCGTACTTCGCGCGGGTGCGGTCGATGACCTCGGCCGGCAGGTTCGGGCCCGGCGGCGTCTTGTCCCAGTCCAGCGTTTCCAGGTAGTCGCGCACGAACTGCTTGTCGTAGCTCGGCGGGCTGGTGCCGACTTCGTACTCGTCGGCCGGCCAGTAACGCGACGAATCCGGCGTCAGCATCTCGTCCATGACGTACAGGCGGCCGTCGGCGTCCAGGCCGAACTCGAACTTCGTGTCCGCCAGGATGATGCCGCGCTGCGCGGCGTAATCGCGCGCGAACTTGTACAGCCGCAGCGTCGCGTCGCGCACCTGTTCGGCCAGGTCCGCGCCGACCGTGCGCACGGCGGTGTCGAAGTCGATGTTCTCGTCGTGGTCGCCCACGGCGGCCTTGGTCGACGGCGTGAAGATCGGCTCGGCCAGTTGCTCGGCCTGGCGCAGGCCATCGGGCAGGGCGATGCCGCTGACGCGGCCGGTGCGCTGGTAATCCTTCCAGCCGCTGCCGATGAGATAGCCGCGCGCGATGCATTCCACCGGCACCGGCTTGAGCTTCTTCGTCACCACCGCGCGCTTGCCGTACAGCGCGGCGTCCACGCCCTCGGGCAGCACGGATGCGACATCGATGCCGGTGAGGTGGTTGCGGATGATGTGGTCGGTTTTCCCGAACCAGAAATTGCTGATCTGGCAGAGCATCTCGCCCTTGCCCGGGATCGGGTCGGGCAGCACCACGTCGAAGGCCGAGAGGCGATCGGTGGCGACCATCAGCAGGCAGTCGCCGGCGCCGGCGGGCAGGCGGTCGGCGGGCAGGTCGAAGACGTCGCGGACCTTGCCGCGATGGCGCAGGTGGAGGCCGGGAAGGTCGGACTGGAGCAGGGTCGTGGACAACGCAGGAATCCCCGATGGGTGCGATGGAGCCCCCGCCCGACGCTCGCCTTGCCTCGCGCGCGTGCGCGACAGGGCCGGCCAGTGTACGCCGGCCGGCGGCGAC
>Ga0102589_1002436_pt1 | contig 21575 bp, 29 predicted proteins | sample AraplaMF_Col_mLB_FD_76858 | JGI IMG/M metagenome (GOLD analysis project Ga0102589, IMG submission 76858) | Arabidopsis root microbial communities from the University of North Carolina, USA - plate scrape MF_Col_mLB | ecosystem: Host-associated > Plants > Roots > Endosphere | place: USA... | reverse complement strand
GCAGCCGCGCAAATTGCGCTGTGTTTGATGCTGATCATTTTTTATCTCCTTGAAGTGGATGAAAATTTGAAGAGCGATAAATGCCGCTTGACTGGTCACGCCATCAATCCGCCTTCACCGGAATGAAGGGCCCGTCGTTCATGCTTGCAGCAAGCTGGGGTGATGGGCTTTTCATTGCTGGTTTATTCATGCTATGGCCCTGCGCGGCAGCGGGTGTAGGACGAAATGCCGTATCGCTGAGGACCGAGTCCGATCCGGGCGGGTGCAAATGTCGCATGACATCACAAGTCGTTGCGACTCGCGCCAGGTCACTACAAGGGTGCGGCCACCGCACAAATCCATTGATATGCAGTAGAGTAGCCCGCTACGCCTTCCCATACCTATGTCGTCGACCGCGACCTCAATAGCATGCCGTACAACATCACCCTCGAATACACAGAAACGTTGCTGCGCCAGGCCGTGTTTGCTTTCTGGCGGCGCACAGTCGGCACAGGATTTTTTATTGCCACCGCACTTCTCGTGGGTTTGCTTGTCTTCCAGTTACGCAGCGGTGACCGCTCCTGGCAGGTGGGCGCACTAGGCGGCTTCCTGGTCTTTGTCCTCGGTTTCGCCCTCCTCGTGTACCTTGTTCATCTGCGAAACACGCTCGCAAAATTTCGAGCCATGGGGGCGCCCAGTGCCACCTTGATTCTCGACGATAAGTCCTTCAGCATGAGCTCCGGCCTGGGCAGCGTCTCGTTGCAATGGGCATCGGTTGCCGAGATCTGGCGTTACCCGTCTTTCTGCCTGTTGTTGTTCTCCAAGGCCCAGTTCGTGACACTCCCGCTTGCGTCCGTTCCCCCGGACGCGCAGGCGTTTATTCTTGACAGGGTGTCAGCTGCCGGCGGCAAGCTGGTCGGCTAGGCTTGAACACGCCATAGGCGCATATGCCCACCCTGAACACAGCACTCGCGGCTCGAGGACCTTCACGGACTCCATTGAAGTACGGAATCTTCCTGGCCACCACTTTTTCGGTGATGTTCGTCTTGTCCGGATGCGAGTCAAACCCGGGTGAGAAAGAAATTCCCGAAAAATGGAGAACCGGCCTTAAAGGCAAGACCCTGGGAGAAATAGAAAAAATCATTGAACCTCCGTCTGAATCATCTTCGTCCAAACAATTTCAGAACTGGGTGCAACCCAACCCATCGGGATTCAAGCTGTTGAAGCTCACATGTCCGCTTCAATGCGCGAGAAACGAAACGCCTGTTGACGCTTTTTTTATGGTTTATCAGAATGGCGAAGGCAAACCCTATTATTTCGTGCAGCTTCATCAATGATCCTGAGGCCGATTGGCCTGCAAGTACGGGTTCGTAGCAACCGTTAGCTACCGCAGGGGCCACATCGACATGCGCAGGATAAGCTTGCTTTCAAACGCGAAGCCGCCCCTCGGGTAACAAGTCCGCCGAAAATACCGCCATGACATCCAGAAATTTTACGGATCGGGTATTCCAGTTCTGGGAGTATCGAGTCAGCCACGGCTTGCTGTTAATTCGCAGCCCCCAAAGCGCTGGTGAGCCAACAAATGTCGATATCATCTGCGCCGGTGTCGAGTATTTGGCGATTCCCAGATTTTTCCGCGGCATTGAAATCGTTGGGCCTACGCCAGCGGAAATAAGGTCACTCGAAGAAATACTGGGCAAAGAAATTTCGCCGGAATTTGTTCACATCATTGCGTCCTCCGGGCAGCGATTCCCCGTTGTTGCCGCCAGCCTCAAGTCAGAGACAAACGAGCTGGAAATTTTCGAAAATCCCCTGGACGACTTGATGTTGTAAAAGATCTCCGATGACTTTTAACTTCAGGCTCCCACCTGCCATGCGGTTCTCATCCCCCAGCATTGCGCCCCAGGAGGCAAGGCTAGGCCGCCTGGCGTCGGCCGGACTGTCGGGCTCTCTCGTCTTGCTCGGCGCTTTTTTCTTCTTCGTAGGCGCGTCCGCTTCCAACATGCGGCTGGCGGCATCAGCGGCTGGTGCCGCCTTCGCGGCCTACCTGATCCAGGTTCACTTCCTGCGCACCATCGGCCGGCACCCGGCCAAGCGGAGGCTTCTCACGTGGCAGCTCTCCCTGGGAGCGCATTGCATTGTTTTCGCCATCTGCTATTTCCTTGTTCGTGATCCAGTCATCTTTGCCTTCCTCTTTCCGGAGGCTCTAAGCATGCTCATTCATCTCGCTGGCATCCGCCATGCACTAAAGGCACGCAAGAGTGCCTCCCCTGCCAATTTCACTTGAGACTTATGGGCCCCCACCGCGTCAATATCATCAACACACTGCAGCTGATCGCGTCTGCGACGGACCAGATTGCGTATCAACAGCTGGTGCCGGGCGTCAACGTGGCGACGGAGCTGGTGAATCAATGGTTTGACGACTTCTACCATCCGGGTGATGCCAGGTTTGATGCCGAGTTTTCACGAGGCGAGCTTGAGGCTCTGGCTGAATTCAATGCGTTCTATGACGTGCGGGTTTCGCAGCTTCCAGACTGGCTTTCCGAGATGCTTGAGTCGCCTGTCTGGCTCGAAGTCATGGCCGCGGCGCACAAATTGCTGGAAGCCAACGGCTGGCTCGATGTGAAAGCAAGGTATGAAGATTAGGCGATCGCCCACCTAGAATCATTTCCAGGGTTTATCGTCGCACCTGCTTAGCCAACAGAAGCCAAAAAGAGGGAAATACATGGACAACAACCAGACAGCGCTGCTATCGGAAATCCGCGATCTCCTGAAAGAGCAAAACGCGCTCATCGCCGATATCAAGGCCATGAACGTCGAGACCATGGGCCGGAGCCTGTTGGCCATGGACCAGGCCAGCGAGTTGCAGGCATCCAATGCCGACGCCTTGAAGTACGCCCGCCGCGAGAACCGGAAAACCTTTATTGCCTTTGTGCTGTTCCTGCTGTTGATGGCCGGCTTTGCCTTCTACCGATTCGGCTCATTGAGCAGGATGCTTGGGGCATAAGCGGCACCCAAAGCGCTCTACACATGGCACGCATCATTCCCCCGCTGGTCTGCGAGATGGTCGAAGAAGCCTCCAGCTCCGCCGGTTCCGACATTTCCCCCTTCTGGCAATCAGACAGCGAGGGCACGCAGGAAGAAGGCATGTATCAGCTGGCGTCTGAACTGGATGTCGAGAACGCCGACCAGCTGCTGGCCCAGCTCCCGCCCAGGCACAAAATGGGAACACACGAGGCTTGCCCCATGCGGCCCAATGACCGGCTGGCCCCATTGCAAGCGCCGGTAAGATGGCGACCTGAGCCAGAATCAACCATTGCGATCCTCAGGAGCTGTCATTGAAAGTTCAAGGTCAATGCCATTGCGGCGCGATCGAGTACGAAGCGCAAGTCCAGCCGGGCACCATCACGGTCTGCCATTGCACCGACTGCCAGACGCAGTCCGGCTCGGTATTTCGGGCCAACATCCCCGCGCCCGCCGGCACTTTCCGGCTGGTGAAGGGCACACCCCGGACCTACATCAAGACGGCGGCCAGCGGCTCCAAGCGCATTCTCGCGTTTTGCGAGGTCTGCGGCAGTCCCCTGTATGCCTGCGCGGCGGAGAACCCGCAGGCCTACTCGCTGCGCATCGGCACGCTGAAGCAGCGCCATGAATTGGGCGCCCCGCAGCGGCAAATCTGGACGCAGCGTTGTCTTTCATGGGTGACGTTTCCGGCGGAACTGGAAGCTTTTGACGGCCAGCCGTGATGGCTGAAGTCTCCAGGCAACCCATGTCTTTTGGGCTGCAGTCCATTGTGAGCCGCGGTGCAATAAACCACAGCAGCACACATTTCAATGCAGCATCAACAGGTCGCTCAACATGACACGCATCATTCCCCCACTGGTCCTCGAGATGGTCGAGGAAGCCTCCAGCTCCGCGGGCTCTGACGTCTCCCCTTTCTGGCAATCAGACAGCGAGGGCACGCCGGAAGAAGGCATGTACCAGCTGGCGTCGGAGTTGGACGTCGAAAATGCCGACGCGCTTCTGGCCCAGCTCCCGCCCGGCTACAGGATGGTGTATTCCATCTTCTTATGGGAGGCTAGCCGCGCCGGCGAGGGATTCAAGACGGGTACCGACAACTCGGGGCTGGCGCTGGTGCAGGCCGCGGCCAAAGCCTATGCCGAAGCGGGCATGCCCGAAGAAGCCACGGCGCTGGAGCGCATGCTGGCGCAGTATGTCCAGACACCGCAGGACTACGACAGCATCGAGGCCGCATATGAGGCCGTGGACAATCCCTGGAAGGATGACTGGGAACGCATTCCGCGCCTGGTCAGGCATCTTTGCGAGAACGCGGATCGCTATTTTTATGTAGAGGCTTGAGTGCCGGCAGTCCGCCGCATGAGCGCATGGGATAGAAATATTCCGGGCTTTGCGCGCCGGGTGCGGTATGGTTCCGGCAAACCATTGGAAATCACATGAAACATATGCGCGCGATGACATGGATCGCGGCAGGCCTGGGCTGGCTGGCGGCCTTCTTCTTTCTGGGGTCGACCATAGGCGGCGTGCAGTGGATCGCCCACACCGGGCGCACCATTCCGGCTGCATTGAACATCGCGATGGCCGCCCTTTGTTTTGGGGCGGCCTACTGCCTGTTCTCCGGTAAACAGCTTTCGCGAGCTCTCCTGATCCCCATCGTTCTGCTTGCGGCGCTGCACCTGCTGAACATTTTTACCTTTCTGCTTTTTGAGGCGCGTGTCCAGGCCGGTTTTTTGACCCCGCTGTTCCTGTTGTCGGCCTTTATTCCCACCAACACGGGCTTCACTGCGTGGATCCCCGGGTATCTCAACCTTTTCCTGCTTCCGGTACTTTCCTTGCTGCTGGTCTTTTTTGGCGCAGGCCAGGAGAAGGCGGCGGATCCATCATGAAATTCATCGCGCTGCTTTTGGTGATTTTCTCCGGCCTGTTCTATCTTTTTGGCTCCGAAGAGAAGGAGCGTGCTGAAACCATGGCTTCGGTCGCCAGGTCACCGGGCTTTGCCCGCGCCACACCGGACGGCATGATCAAGGTATCAGGCAAGCACGGGGACTCGTACCGGGTCCACTTCAAGTATGTGGTTGACGGCGTGGCCTATCGCACCACGACCACCTCCACAGACGAAGCCGGTGCCCGCCGGTACGTCACCGAGCCTGTTGTGGAGGTGGCCTACGACACACGGAAGCCCTGGGTCGCCACCATGCGGCGCTATTACGACTTGCGGGACAAGCGGGAAAGTGTTGGAAGTGTCCTGTTCCTGTCGGGGGTTCTTTCGCTGGGCCTTGCTTTGCCCATTGCCTTTGGTGTTGCCTGGCCTCTGGGGTGGTTGCGCCGGAAGAAGAAAGTAACAGGACCGGTCTAAGCCCCTATCCCAAAAAACTGCCCATGCGGATTCACTTCCTTCAAATCCTGGCCTGCCTCGGGCTCGCGCTTTGCGCACCGGCCAAAGCCCAAGGCCGCTCCACACCCTTCACCGGAACATGGTCCATAGACCTCAGGACACCTGCTGAAAAGAAGACAAGGTCGAATGCGGCACGGCCGTTTTTAAGCTGTCGCAAACAGGCACCAAAATCGTTGGCGATCACGCCATGGCAACGCCTGGCTGCGGGCGCGTGAACGAGGGAGGCGAAGCTAGCGTCAAAGGCCTTGTGCTTGGCGGGAACGCCGTGCTCACGGTGACAAGCGCAAGGAACGGCCAGATCGTGCTCGGATCGGCAAAGGTTCGCGGCGATTTCTTACATTGGCAAGTGAGTGAAGAAATCAAGGCGGGTGAGCCGGAGGGGGACTCCGGCTTGATTCTTCAGAGCGGGGTTTTACATAGGGAACACCCGTGAAAGCCCTCTGAAAATGAATGGGCCAACTGCCCCAAACCGTCATGACAGCACTTACGATGAGGTGATGGAGAGAAGGCTGCCGCTGGCCTCATCAACCATAAATCAAGGGACCAGATCATGAATTACCTGTCGAGTGCGACCTTCGCAAGCCTGCTGCTTGCCTGCTCCTGCGCGGCGCATGCTGTGGAGCCTGTGAATGACCCGGTGAAATACCTGCAAGATCGCATCTTGTGGGTGACGGCAGGCGATATCCGGGATGGATTTCCCGCAAAGTCTCTCGAGTCCAAACTCAACGTGACTTTTCGGCAAGCCATGGAACTCAAAGGTCCTGAGGGAACGATCAATTTGGCCGGTGCGGCTTCCGTGCCGCAGTTTCTGGACGCCGCCGGGACAAGTTTGATCCAGACGCAAGCAGGCTCCAACAAGCCACAAAGGGTGCTGCACATCATGTTCAGCAGCAATGGACCGTGTGTCCCTATGCAGGCAGCCGTCTCATCGCCCCGGTGCACATTCGCGAAACCCTATATGGCGCCTGGAATCACCATGCCGGGGTCTCCTCAGACCTTGAGCCTGCAAGGGATGATGTGCCCCAAGGAGGGAAATCGCGATGTTGTCGTCAGGCTGACCGCGCCGGATCAAAAATGTATTCGGGCGCTCACTGTGAGCGACAACTAGACCTTGCTGGATACACGAACTTAGGCCTCAAGATGAAAATTTGCGCCGAATGCAAGTCGCCTGCGCCGGATGCGCTTCTGGCCTGTTCCGCCTGTGGTTGCGGCATCTTCACTGAACCGGACGCTCCAGGTTCCGGGAAGCGCGACGAGTCAGATTTCGCCGTCCTGCTTAAATGGGCGGTCGGCTACTTGCTTTGCGCGATGCTGCTGGGCGTGGCCACCACCCTGGTGGCGCATATGCTGTTGCGCGGCGGCTTCCGGACGGCGGCGGAGGGAATGGCCACATCCCCCGTCATGCTGGTTCCTGTTCTCACGACGCTGTTCTTTGCGCGCTATTCAAGCCGCTATCACAAGCCCATCGCTCGAGCCGGCGCGCTCTACCTGGCCATCTCAGCTCTTGGACTCGGTGTGCACTTGATAGGGTCCGGGCGCCCGGCCGGCTACATTAGCGCAGCGGTAAACACCTTGGTTTTTGCGCTGGCTGGCACAGCCATCGGATTTTTCTTCAGGCGCACGGATGGCTGAACCGCCGCCCGCCAGACAGCAAACCAAATCACTGTTGAATCCACAGTGCATACTTCAGGCATGAACGGAATGACACCGCCGTCTCTGGTCACCCATTCAGAGCGGGTTTTCAGCATTGACCATTTTCTTGCCGAGGCGGACTGTGCCGAACTGATGGGTTTGGCCGATGAGCATGGATTCGAAGCGGCGGGTGTGCGCACTGCCGGGGGCCAGCGATCCATGCCCCTGGTGCGCAACAATGAGCGCACCTTGTTTGAGTCGCCTCGCTGGGTGCAACGCTTATGGGAGGGGCTGGCGGGAGCCGCGCTGCCGATCCTGCAAGGGCAAAAGGCTGTGGGACTGCCCAAGGACCTTCGGTTCTACAGGTATTCGCCGGGGCAGCGCTTCAAAATGCACAAGGACGGCCCGTGGTTGGAAGGCGGCTTCACAAGTCGACTGACTTTCCTGGTCTACCTCAACGAAAACTTCGTTGGCGGGGAAACCGATTTCCGGGACTTCAAAATCCTGCCGCAGACCGGCCGTGCCCTGCTTTTTATCCATGACACCTGGCACGAGGGCGCAACCGTCGAGGAGGGAACAAAGTACGTACTGCGCTCTGATGTTCTTTACGGGGTAGCGCCCTAATCGAATAATCATCTATCAACAAAACAATGCCTTCAACCGAATGCCCACGTTGCGCATCAAGCAATGATGTTCGCGAGAAAGTACTGTTGGTCGACAAGCTCAACGCCCAGCATCTGAAGCACCACCCCAACGAACGCTCTTCCTGTGCGTGCGAAGGTGGCCTCAGTATTGACGGACTGAAGCCTGAATTGGTGGCTGACGGACCGCTTCAACAGTTTGTCTCCGGCTTTTATTGCGAGGCATGCGGCATAGGCTTTGTGCCCGAGGACATGCTCAAACCAGCTGCGCAATCGTGGAAGTTATCCGAGTTAGGCTTTCATCGGGTAAACGAAGACGGTTCGCTCGGTCTGCCACAGGAGCGCATGAATGAAAATGCCCCGAAAATTGGGCGTTAGGTTCGCCGTCGCCGGGGAACCAGCGCCCTGGTGGCGAGTCCTGTCATTGACGGGTTGGGGCGTACTTTTTCTCGCCGTCTTCTCAACAGCCAGTTTTCTCCTCGGGCTTGTATCAGGCGAGGTTTTATTCATCCTGAGTTTCAAGCAAAAGAGCGGTCCTCTTGCGTTGTCCTACCAGGCGTCGCCTCTGGGGTTCGCTGTCTGCATGGTGCTTAATTTGATCATCGCAGTAGGTTTGTGGTCGCTGTTCGGATCCTGGCTGCAAAGCCGTCGCAGGGCCACCGGTAATTACCTCGGGAACAGCGGGCGATGAATCCATCCACCACAGGCAACAAGTCAAAAATTTCACGGCTGGCTTTTCTGCTTCGCTTTGTGCTTGCATACGCTGCGCTGTCGGCGCTATTGATCACGGCAAAAGTGAGTCAAATCTTGGCCGCTCGAGACAACGCCTACCTGGCCTTGTTCCTTGTGCTTGTGGTGTTCATCCTGCTCTTGCCGACGGTCTATTTTTTCTTCTCGCGCGCCATTCTTCCCAGATTACGCGACATAGGTCTGTATGGTCCGTTTTGCATAGGCATAGCCTTGTTATGGTTTGTGCCGCCGCTGAATCCTCTGCTTATCCTCGCTCTGCTCCTCGTGCCTGGCAACTTCATTCCAAGCGAGTACGCCGAGCCTTGATCCCTGCTGCGGGAACCTGCAAAGTATGAACCTCAATGCCTGGAATGAAAGAATGCCCCAATTGCGCATCAGGCAAAGATGTTCGCGAGAAAGTGCTGTTAGTCGACAAACTTAATGCGGACCGGTATTTTTATGTTGAGGCTTGAGCGTTGGCTCGAGTCACGAACAGTCCCCTCATAGAAGCCCCTCCATTGAGCGAACCTTTCTAAAATTCACACACCCCCCGGCATCAAACCTTATGGCACGTTCACGCAACGACTACGTCAAAAAGCGGGCCATCCGCTTTCAGAAATTGCGTGTCAGGCTGCTTGCCTGCTACCTTGTGCCCGGCATGGTTGCCTTGCTTGCGGCAATTGTTTCAGTTGTGATGGCCGCCTCTACATGGCTGCAGCTTGCGATATTCGGTATTGCCTTCACGCTTTTAGCCATTGGTGAAACAAAGTACCGATGCCCCGTCTGCAACCGCACTCCACCTGGAAATTTCAATCCGAAGTCTTGTGGCTATTGCAAAACCGTCCTGCGATGGCGGAGATGATCGAGTGGTACAGGTCCCTCGCAGCCCTGCTGTGTAAGCCTCGTCCTACACCCAAAGATGACATCCATGGATGTCTTTTGACATAGCGGCGAATATGCTGGCGCATGGCTCCCAAAGACAAGCGTGAAAAAGGCAGCACCGCGCTCGACCAGATTCGCGCTTCGCTCAGGAATTTTTTGCGAGTCAGGGACTTGCAGGAAAAGCTGGCCCCGCACGGCACGGAAGAACCCGGCCGGCCGCTCGCAAACGACGAGCTCAAGCACTGGCGGGATTCACTCGGCGAGGACAGCCGCACACGGTCGCGGGCCAAGCCGCGTGGCGGCAAGAAGGATTAAGCCTCGCCGGGCCTCAAGCCCACTCCGACGACCGCCCCGATACCAGCCTGAACTGCCGCCCGCCGGACAGTGAATCAAATCGCCGTTGAATTTTGTCGAAACCTGATTCACGTAGACCCTATCCCGCCAGCTTTAAAAGCAGGAGGGAATCAAGAGTGATAAGCGCGGATCCCAAGAGCTGGTTCACGGTGCATACTTCATGACATGAACGGAATCACACCGTCGTCTCTAGTCATGCGAAGGTGCTGTGTCCTGAACCGCAGGCAGGGAGCTGCACGGCATGTTGAAAGACTCACGAAGTGAGGGGATACACCTGCGCGCGTGGCACAGGGATCAAGGATTATGCCTGTCTGGTGCGGTGCAGGCTGGCGGCCGGTAATTGACCTTGTGCCGTACTTGCCGCCCGCAGGTCGACCGCAGGTACAGCTGCGCTCGTCCATATTGAGGAGGCGGTAACCACAATGCCCGCCTAGAATCGTTTGCGGGGTTGGGTATTCTTTTTATCGACCTGAACGAAATTCACAATGGGCAATAAATCTTTTAATAACCAGCACTTGGCTGGTTTTTTGGCGGTCAGGTTATGCCGCAGACCTTGCGGTATACATTACGTTAGAGCTACAGGGACCCGAAATGAACAGTAGAACCAGAATTGCTGCAGCCACCGCACTTGGCCTAGCGACCGTTTTGCTCCTGGTCGCACTGGGGCGCGTTGTAACCACGCCGAGTTTGATGGTGCTCATCGTTTTCCTCCCGGTCCTAGCCGTGGGAATGCTGAATGCCAATCCTTTATTCGGATTGCCTGTTTTTGCAGTTGTATTGGCTTTACACAGCCTACCCTTCTACATGTTGTTGCCTTCGCTGACGCGGCTGACATCTCGTTCATCGTCTGAAGACGTAGAGGGGTGATTGAGCTCTAACATGGCAGTCGACACGGACGCCCAATCGGCGGGCTTTCGCCCGCCTGCTGTCCGCCGGTCACTTCTACGTTATGTCTCACACTGACGGTCTGGAAGAATTGTCGACCGCTCTACGCGCAGTGGGAGTCGAGCACGCTCTGTACCACGACTGCATCTGGATCACACTGCCGCAACACCAAGGCAACGTCGAAATCAAGGCATGGCCACATCAGGGTCGAACGGCCCAACTCGCGCTGAATCGTCAGTGGTTCTCGCTGAGTGAGGTTGAAGGCGAGTTTGACGGCCCACCTGGAGAAGTAATTTCCCGAGTTGCTGAAAAACTTGCGGAGCGCGGGCTTTCGCTAGGCGGGGAGCGCCCGCAATAAAGCGGGCTTTCTATCACGTTCGCAAGCCCGGGCATTCCAGTCTAGACTAGAACGAAATAGCATGTGCTAGCTATAAGGACTCGCGTTATGGTGTCGTCTAATTCGCTGCAGAGAACCTTCCGTATGAAGGTCGGTAACTCAGTGGGAACGTGCTTCACCATTGACATCGAGGGACGGCAATATATCGTGACTGCGAGCCATTGTCTGCCCGACCTGGGCCCGCCGCAGTCGCCGTATCCCATCGAGCTCATGTACCAAGGCGCTTGGATGTCATTTGCATGCCTCTCGGTCGGTGCTGCAAACGGCAATGTAGACATCGCAGTACTCGCTCCTCCACATCGAATATCGCCTAGCCATCCTCTAGTCGCGACATCTCACGGGGTCTGCCTGAGTCAAGATGTGTTTTTCCTTGGTTTTCCTTTAGGGTTACAAGCTGACCTTGGGGCTATTAACAATAATTTCCCCTTGCCGCTGGTCAAAAAGGCATGTGTATCGTTAATTAGTGGCGGTGTCGGACAAGACGGCATGTTCCTATTGGATGGACACAACAATCCGGGATTTTCAGGTGGACCTGTGGTCTTTGCTGCACCGCCAGCTCATATGGCTGAGTCGGTCGCTGCAGTTGTCTCTGCATATCACATCGATATGCAGCCAGTGCTGATTGGTGGGCAGCCGACTGGGCTATCGGCTCAGGGGAATTCGGGAATAGTGATAGCCTATGCCATTGACTATGCAGTAGCGCTTATCAATGCGACCCCTATTGGCGCATTGTTGCCGGCATGAATAGATAACAAAAGATGGGGGGGTTGCTCTTATGCGTTATGCAATGCCATTGAATTCTCGGGAGAGGGTAAATATTGCAGGGAAGCGTTTGCTCGAATGGAATGAAGATCCCTTCGTCGATCTTGGTAACGCGATGGATGTAATTGACAACTGGCGAGCTTCCCACGCCTACCCTGCGCAAAGTATCTTTGTGACCTTAAAGCGAAGGGCTTGCAAGGTGCATAAAGGGGCTTTGGTTGCTCAAAGAATAAAGCGATTACCGTCAATCGTCTCAAAGTTGCAGCGAGAAACGGAGATGCGACTTTCTCAGATGCAGGACATTGGCGGCTGTCGGGCCGTCGTTCAAAGCATGGGGCAATTAAGAAAGCTACAAGCCGAAATCGAGGGCTTACGTTGGAGCCATGAGCGCCTTGCCCCTAAAAACTACATAGCGCATCCGAAGATGAGCGGGTATCGAGGAATACACCTCAAATACAAATATGTCGGCACTGGGCAGAAGGCGGCATTTAACGGACTGAAGATTGAGATTCAACTGCGCACCTTGCTTCAGCACAAATGGGCCACCGCAGTAGAGGCAGCTGACACTTTTACCCATCAATCTCTTAAGGCTAGTCGTGGAAACCCTGAATGGGAAAGATTTTTCGCGCTAATGGGCTCCATATTTGCGCTCCAGGAAAAATCGCCTTTAGTTCCCAATACTCCGACTACTTATGCGGAGATCGCTGCGGAAATCAAAGGACTCAATGACAAACATCACATCGCGCCCATGTTTACGGGGTATGCGGCGATTTTGCCAAGCGTTGAAAAGCGGCAAGATGCAACGTACTTTTTGGTGACGCTCAACCCGATTGACATGTCCGCACAAATCAAGGGCTTCAAGAAGGACGAGTCTCAACTAGCCAATCGTGAATATACGTTCGCGGAAAAAAATCTCCCATCTGGTTCTCCCAATCAGATCGTGCTTGTTTCGGTGTCGTCAATCGCCGCCTTAAGGCGCGTATATCCAAACTATTTTTTGGATACTGCCGCATTCGCAGAGGAAGTGTGGAATGTCATTAAGAGCGTTCCTTCGGTTTTGCAGGAACAACAACTTTAAGTTGTGGATTTTCGTGCTTGCTCGATCCGTTTTTTTCATCGAGCGCTGAGCCATTGGTGAAGTCCCTTTGCACAAGGCAGATACCTAGGGAGCAGGTGGTGTCGCCTGAGGTAGGTGTGAGCCCAGTCCCGATCGGCCATTACCCACCAGTCGTAAATTTTCCGAAAGCGGGGCAGCCAAGCACAGCAACGCGAAACTTAACAATCTCGGGGGGAATGCCCTTGCTGGAAATACTTAGACTTCGATTTATCGATAGAGACAAGGCATTCGTTCAAACTCTCAATTCGATAAAAGCACAAATGAACGCTCGGGGCCTGTTCCATTCAGGAGCAACGATTAAGCACGCTCATGATGCGCTGAGAACGGAATTAGCGGAAAGTCGAAAAACTATTCTGCTGACAATATCTGAGGATCTCAATATTGCTAGACCCAGCGCGGTCGACAAATCATTAGGTGACAACGCTGTGGAATGCCTCAATGAGCGGAGAGTCTTCCTTGAGAGTCTTTATCTCGAAAACATGAGAGCAGTTTTTGCATCCTTAAAAAATATTGAATCGCTAAAACCGTACATGGGGTTATCTTCAGAGGTAGAGTTGAACGATCACGAATTGCGTAGAGAACTTGCACAAGAGATACAGCGTTATCTGCATTCTCGTGGAGCTACTTTGTACGAGCGACTGAAAAACCAGTTTTTTGATCGACCTTTAGTGGTGGTTGCTGTGATTGCAATGGCCGCAGTGACTGCGATTCTTGCTTTTTTGGCGTCGATACGAGTAATCTGAGCGTTCTCAAAACTATGTTGTGGAAACCTGTCGCGATTCCCAGCTAGCGCTAACTACAAGGAAAATATGCCGAACGTTCCAGCAAAGTTTATAAGCTTGCATGGTGGTGAAGAGGAATTGTGGCAACGTTCTCTCGATTCTGTCGCATCAAATCAAGATTTATTTGACCACTTGGACTTACTCGAAAGAGCGATGGATGTGCTCGATACACTTCGTCGACACGGTGCCGATGACGAAAACACAAAAACAATAAGGCTACTCGGAATTCGAGTCTTTAATAGTTTTGCAACTGCTTGGAAGCTAGCGGGATCGGGATATTACCAAGCATCCGCCATGATATTGCGCGATGTCCTCGAAACAACGAATCTCGTTAATGCTTTCCATTCTGACTCGACCTTAGTCGAGCGATGGCGTAATGCTGACCCAAAAACGCTCATAAACGATTTTGGACCACGCAAAATCAGAAAAATCCTAGATGACAACCAAGGATGGGGAAGCAGTCGACGTGGGGAAATCTATGCCATGTTTTGCAATCTGGCCACCCATCCCTCTGCTGAAGGTTTCGCTATGCTTAGGCCGAAGGGTATGGATGCCCACATGGGCCCATTTTTTGATGAGTCTGCTCTTCGTGCGGTACTGGAGGAAACCGGCAAACTCGCCGCCCAGTGTGGCGTAGTTTTTTTTCAGTGGATTGACAGTTCGACTGACGCGACGTTACCCGTTTCTCGTCGTTACATGCTGGGAGCAATGGAGTACTTCGGCAAGTACATTGGAAAACCTTACTCGCCAGAGGAAATTGCTGAGGTTTCTCGAATCTTTAGCCTTCCCGCCTCTGACTAGAACTGCGAGCTACAACGCAGTCACATTGGCCGCTGATGGTAGGGAAACGGGGTAGGGCGTCAGTACGCTGCCGATGAACTCAATTGCCTCTGGCATCTAGCGAGTTGCCAGGGGCATAAGTGAGTAGCGCATCGGGGGTTCGAATCCCTCCGTTTTCGCCAGATTGACGCAGCCAATCAACCCCACTCCGACAGCCGCCCCGACACCAACCTGAACCGCCGCCCGCACCGCGCCGCCAGCGCCTCATCATGCGTGACCAGCACAAAAGCCGTGCCGAAATCGCGCGCAAGTTTCAGCATGAGTTCAAACACGCCGTCGGCCGTGGAACGGTCCAGGTTGCCGGTGGGTTCGTCGGCCAGCACGCAGGCCGGTTGGGTGACCAGGGCGCGCGCAATCGCGACGCGTTGGCGTTCGCCGCCTGAGAGTTCGGCGGGGCGGTGGTGGATTCGATCCTTGAGGCCGACGGCGGCCAACATCTCGGTCGCGATGCGTGACGACTCGGCAGGCGCCTGGCGGCGTATCCACAGCGGCATGGCGACGTTGTCGAGCGCGCTGAATTCGGGCAGCAGGTGGTGGAACTGATAGACAAAACCCAGGTGCTGGTTGCGCAAGTCGCCCTGCTGCTGGGGCGACAGGGCCGACAGCGCCTGGCCCTTGAGTTCCACCTGGCCGCTGGTGGGTGCGTCCAGGCCGCCCATCAAATGCAGCAGCGTGCTTTTGCCGGAACCCGAGGCGCCGACGATGGCGAGCGTTTCGCCGGCGTGGACTTGCAGGTCTACGCCGTGCAGCACCGTCAGGTCTATGCGGCCTTCGTGGAAGCGTTTGGTGAGGGCTTGGGCTTTGAGCACCACTTCGCCGTTGGTGTTTGGCGGCCGCTGGCCCTCACCCCTGCCCTCACCCCTGCCCTCTCTCAGGGGGAGAGGGAGTGAAGAAGCGGAAGCTGGGCTCATGGTTTGATCATTCATAGCGGAGGGCCTCCGCCGGGTTCACGCGGCTGGCGCGCCAGCTCGGGTAGATGGTGGCCAGGAAGGACAGCAGCAGGGAGATGACGACGATGGGCATGATGTCGGCGTATTGCGGTTCGCTGGGCATGCGGCTGATGAGGTAGATGTCTTTGGGTAAAAAGCTGGCGTTGAGCGCGCGTTCGATGGCGGGCACGATGACGTCAATGTTGAAGGCGATGCCCAGGCCCAGCAGCAGGCCCGAGAGCGTGCCGATGACGCCGACCAGCGCGCCCTGCACCATGAAGATTTTCATGATGCTCTTCGGGCTGGAGCCCAGGGTGCGCAAAATCGCGATGTCGGCGCGCTTGTCGGTCACCGTCATGACCAGGGTGCTGACGAGGTTGAAGGCCGCGACCGCGACGATGAGCGTGAGGATGATGAACATCATGCGTTTTTCGAGCTGCACGGCGGCGAACCAGGTCTTGTTCTGGCGCGTCCAGTCGCGTATCAGCAGGTCGCCGCTCAGCGTGCGCGACAGCTCCAGCGCCACTTCGCGCGCCTGGTGCAAATCCTTGAGGCGTATACGTATGCCGGTGGGGCCTTCGAGGCGGAAGATTTTCGCGGCGTCGTCCTGGTGCATCATGACCAGGGCCGAGTCGTATTCATAGTGGCCGGAGTCAAAAGTGCCGACCACCGTCATCTGCTTGAGGCGGGGCACCACACCGGCGGGGGTGACCTGGCCGCTGGGCGCGATCAGGGTGACGGTGTCGCCCTCGCGCACGCCCATGGCGCGGGCCAGCTCCCCGCCCAGCACCACGCCGAAATTGCCGGGCACCAGTTTCTGGAGTGCGGGCGCCGAGGTGACGGCGAGGTCGGTGACCTGGCCTTCGAGCGCCGGGTCTATGCCGCGCACGAGGGTGCCTTTCATGTCTTCACCGCGCGCCAGCAGCGCTTGCGCCGCGACAAAAGTGGCGGCGCCCGTGACCTGGGGGTTGGCCTTGATTTCGGCGAGGGTTTTGGCGGGGTCGGGCAGCGCGACGCCGCCCGGGGCGAAGACCTCGATGTGGGAGATCACGCCCAGCATGCGGTCGCGCACTTCCTTCTGGAAGCCGTTCATGACGCTGAGCACGATGATGAGGGCCGCGACGCCGAGCGCAATGCCCAGCATGGAGACACCCGAGATAAAAGAGATAAAACCATTGCGCCGGGTGGCGCGGCCGGCGCGGGTGTAGCGCCAGCCGAGGATCAGCTCATAGGGGATTTGCATACTCATCAAGCGGGTGCCCGCGCGGCGGCGGCTGCGTTTTTTTGGAGGTCCCATTGTGGCATCCCGGACAATAGCCCCATGTCAGCCAATTCCCCCACCCCTTTCACCGGGCCGCAACTGCTGCTGCCCTTCGCGGCCTGTGGCGCGGAGGCCTGGCTGCCGGCGATGAAGGCGCTGCCGGCCGACAGCACACGCAACCTGGCCCAACTGCTCAAGGGCATGAAGTCAGTGCACACTGATGAAGCCGATGCCCACACGCTGTCACCGCCGCATGAACGGGCTTTGGCCCGGGCGCTGGGCATCGCGGATTCGGGCACGCCTGACGGCCTGATTCCCTGGGCGGCGCGCGATGCGGCGCTGCACCTGCCGGGCAGCACGGGCAAGGCCTGGGCCTGGATCACGCCCTGCCACTGGGCCATGGGCCGCGAGCATGCAACGCTGACGGACCCGGCCGCGCTGGGCCTGCAGGAAAACGAATCGCGCGCCCTGCTGGCGGCCATGCAGCCTTATTTTGAGGGCGACGGCATCACGCTGCACTATGTGCCGGCCCTGGGGCCGGCGCGCTGGCTGGCCGAGGGCGAGCTGTTTCGCAGCCTGCCCACCGCCTCGCTGGACCGGGTGCTGGGCCGCAATGTGGATCCCTGGCTGCCCAAGCAGGACAAAAGCGATGCCAACAGCACGGCGCGCAAGATCAAGCTGCTGCAAAACGAGATGCAGATGCTGCTCTACACCCATGCGCTCAATGACGAACGCGCGGCGCGACGCGAGTTGCCGGTGAATTCATTTTGGCCCAGCGGCTCGGGTGCGCTGGCCGCGAGCTACACGCCCGGCGAGGTACCTTCAATGCCGATCATGCCGCGCAGCCTGGCGCAAGCCGTGTTTGCCGACGACTGGGCCGCTTATGCCCAGGCCTGGGCCGCGCTCGATGCGAACGAAATCGCCGCCCTGCTGGCGCGCCAGCGCGCGGGCGAGACCGTGCGGCTGACGCTGTGCGGTGAGCGCGGCGCGACCACCTTTGAGACGACGCACCAAGGCTTCTTTGCCAAAATCGCGGCCAGCCTGGCCCCCACCCCTTTGTTGACCTTGCTGGAGCGGCTGTAAGCCCCAGCGCCCAGTACCCCTCATATATAGAGAGTTAAAAATCCCCTCATGAAAATCCAGGTACGAGAAGTCCCGCCGCGCAGCGTCTGGGCGCTGCAGCAGGCCGGCATACACCCCTTGCTGGCGCAGCTTTATGCGGCGCGGGGCGTGCATTCGGCCGACGAACTCGACGACGGCCTGGGCCGGTTGCTGCCGCCTTCCTCGCTGCGCGGCGCACTCGAGGCGGCGAAGCTGCTGGCCGATGTGATGGCCGCCGGCAAAAAGATTTGTGTGGTGGCCGATTACGACTGCGACGGTGCCACCGCCTGCGCCGTGGCACTGCGCGGTCTCAGGCTGCTGGGCGCGCGGGATGTGGGCTACCTGGTGCCCGACCGCGTGACCGACGGCTACGGCCTGACGCCGCCGATTGCCGAGCGCGTGAAAGCCAGCGGCGCCGACCTGCTGGTGACGGTGGACAACGGCATCGCGAGCATGGAGGGCGTGGCGCGCGCCCGCGCGCTGGGCATGCAGGTGCTGGTGACCGACCACCACCTGCCGGCGCTGAAAGACGGCCAGGTGGTGCTGCCCGAAGCCGACGTGATCGTGAACCCGAATCAACCGGACTGTACGTTTGAAAGCAAGTCGATTGCCGGCGTGGGCGTGATGTTTTATGTGCTGCTGGCGCTGCGGGCCGAGCTGCGCGCGCGTGGCGTGTTTGATGCGGCCAATCAACCCAAGCTGGATGCCTTGCTGCCTTTGGTGGCACTCGGCACCGTTGCCGATGTGGTCAAGCTGGACGCCAATAACCGCCGCCTGGTGGCGCAAGGCTTGAAGCGCATACGCGCCGGCCATTTGCCGGCCGGCCTGGCGGGTTTGTTCAGCGCGGCGGGGCGGCAGGCAGCCGCAGCCACGACATTTGACTTTGCCTTTGCGCTGGGCCCGCGCATCAATGCGGCGGGCCGGCTCAGCGACATGACGCTGGGCATTGAATGTCTGCTGACCGACGACGCGGCGCGCGGCGAAGAGCTCGCCAAGACGCTGGACGGCATCAATCGCGAGCGCCGCGACATCGAGGCCGGCATGCGCGAGCAGGCGCAGCTGGCGGCCGACGCCATGATCGATGAGGACGAGGAGCCGCCGCCGGCGATCGCGATTTTCGACCCGGAATTCCATGAGGGTGTGGTCGGCATCGTCGCTTCACGCGTGAAGGACAAGCTGCACAGGCCGACCTTTGTGTTTGCCGCCAGCCAGGCGCCAGGCAAGGAGCATGAGCTCAAGGGCTCGGGCCGCTCGATTCCGGGCTTTCATCTGCGCGACGCGCTGGACCTGGTGACCAAACGCCACCCGGGCGTGTTGCTGCGTTTTGGCGGCCACGCGATGGCGGCCGGCTGCACCATCGCCGAGGAAAATTTTGAGCTCTTCGAGCAGGCCCTGCAGCAGGTGGCACATGAATGGCTGGACGCGGCCACGCTGACGCGCCGCATGGACACCGACGGCCCGCTGGCACCCGAATACCGGCGCGCCGACCTGGTCGACACGCTGCACAAGGAGGTCTGGGGCCAGGGTTTTGCCGCGCCCACCTTTAGCGAGGTGGTGGAAGTGGTGTCGCAGCGCCTGGTCGGCGAAAAACACCTGGCGCTCAAGCTCAAGCACCAGGGCCAGCCGGTCGACGGCATCTGGTTCGGCCACACCGAGGCGCTGCCGGCGCGGGTCAAGCTGGCCTTCCGGCTGGACGCCGACGAATGGCAGGGCGTCAAGCGCGTGCGGTTTTTGGTCGAGGGCGCGGAAATTCCGGCAGGCTGAGGCTTCCCCCCGCGTTCGGGCTGAGGTATCGAAGCCTTGTCACCCCCCACCCGTTCGGGCTGAGCTTGTCGAAGCCTCTGGCTGTTTTGGACCTTGGGTTGTTTTGAGTTCTGGAGCCGGGAGTCGCCCGGCAGCGACTCACTTTTAGCGAAACCCGCATAGCGGGTTTTCTTTTGTTCACCAAAAGGCGCGCTACGCGCGCGGGGTTTGCTCACTTCGCGCAGCGAAGTTACGCAAACACCAAAAGTAAGCAAAAGGTCACGCAGTGGGGATTCGCTCACTTCGCGAAGCGAAGTTACGCGAATACCAAAAGGCGACCCTGGTGTCTGCGTCCCCTTCGCTTCGCTACGGGGCAACCTGCGGTGCTCGGTTCAGGCGGGGTCTCGCTAAACTCGCTCCGTTTCACTGCGCTCAAACAACGCGATCCCTGATCCGCCTGAACCTGCGCTCCTCGGCGCATCCACAAGGGGTGGGGACAGGAATACCGAACAGCCGGAGTTCGGGAATTTTCAATAAAGCTGCCCCAGTTTTTCCAGCCGCGTGCAGTTTGTGCGCAGCCGGGAAACCGCGAAGCCCTGATTTATTGCAGCCCGAATTCCCCGCCGCGCTCTATCGCGCGCTGGTAGGCGGGCCTGGCGTGTATGCGCGCGAGGAAGTCCATTAAACGCGGCCGGCTTTCGTTGAGCCCGCCGCGCGCGGCGGCGGCTTCCAGCGGGAAGCTCATCTGGATATCGGCGCCGCTGAACTCCTTGCCGGCAAACCAGCCGCCCTGGGGCAGCGACATCTCCAGAAAGTCCAGGTGTTGCCTGAGCTGCGGTTCGATAAAGGTCTTCTTGACCTTGCCGGCGATGCCGCGCGCGATCGGCTTCACAAAAAACGGCATGGGCGAGTTCTCGATCCTGTCGAAGACCAGCTTGAGCAAGAGCGGCGGCATGGCCGAGCCTTCGGCGTAGTGCAGCCAGTAGGTGTAGCGCAGGTGCTCGGGCGTGCCGGCCGGGGGCGCGAGCCGACCGGCGCCGTAGCGGCTGACCAGGTAGTCGATGATGGCGCCCGATTCGGCCAGCGTGAGTTCGCCGTCGGTGATCACCGGCGATTTGCCTAAGAACCTGCTCACGGCCTAAACGGGGCCGCGCAAGCACCTTCTCGGGATGGGATGCAAGGCGCGGTGCGACGCCCATAGCACGGCTATGGGCTAGCGCCGCAACGCCGCAGACCGCCCGAGAAGGCGCTTGCCCTCCGGGTTGGGGTGAAATCGGGCGATTGAGCCACCCAGGCCCTTGCATGGGCATTAGCCCATGCGGCGTTCCCGGTCGGCCCACTCATCCCGATTGCACCCCAACGCGGCCCCGTTTAGGCCGTGAGCAGGTTCATGGGTGCACCGCGCGCAGCGAAGGCGGGGCCAGCATGGTCTTGGGGTCGCGCTGGTAGCGCTGGATCTCATAGGGCAGGCCCAGCTCCTCCATGAGCCAGAGGATGCGTTGCGAGCGGGAGTTGTTGAGGTGGTGCAGGGTGATCAAGAAATGGCTCCGTTAGACATCAGCGATGGGCGCATGGTAGGCCATGCCGCACCGCCCTGAAGCCGCCACGGCGCGCACCGCTGCCGGCCGCCGTTGCACCCCGCGGGGGCGGCCGGGCACCAGAAACAGGCATTTTGTACACAATCTTCTGAAAAATCGCATACAAAGCTGGCACAGGCCTTGCACACAAGGCCGGCATGAACGCCCCAGCCAACCCCGCGCCCGCCGCCATTGAAGCCGTCGCGCTGACCAAACGCTATGCGCAGCAGGACAGGCCGGCGGTGGACGGCATTAACCTGCGCATTGCCGGCGGCAGCTACTGCTGCCTGCTGGGGCCTTCGGGCTGCGGCAAAAGCACGACGCTGCGCATGATGGCGGGCCATGAGTCCGTCACCAGCGGCGACATCCTGCTGGAAAACCGCAACATCACCGACCTGCCGGCCGCCGGCCGGGGCACGGCCATGATGTTCCAGAGTTTCGCGCTGTTCCCGCACCTGTCGGCGCTGGACAACGTGGCCTTCAGCCTCAAGATGAAAGGGGTGGACAAGGCGGCGCGGCGGCGCCAGGCCCAGGAGCTGCTGGAGCGGGTG
>Ga0102589_1002435_pt1 | contig 21607 bp, 21 predicted proteins | sample AraplaMF_Col_mLB_FD_76858 | JGI IMG/M metagenome (GOLD analysis project Ga0102589, IMG submission 76858) | Arabidopsis root microbial communities from the University of North Carolina, USA - plate scrape MF_Col_mLB | ecosystem: Host-associated > Plants > Roots > Endosphere | place: USA... | reverse complement strand
TGGGGCACCTCGCCTGAAATGGTGTTGTCGATTGACGACCGCGTGCCCGACCCCGACAAGGAAAAAGACGCCAACAAGCGCGATGCCATCGAACGCGCCCTGAAATACATGGGCCTAGAGCCCGGCAAGGCGCTCAACGACCTCTACGTCGACAAGGTGTTCATAGGCTCCTGCACCAACAGCCGCATCGAAGACATGCGCGAAGCCGCCGCCGTGATCAAGAAGATCGGCCAGAAGGTCGCCAAGAACGTCAAACTCGCGCTGGTGGTACCGGGATCGGGCCTCGTCAAGGAGCAGGCCGAACGCGAGGGCCTGGACAAGATTTTTGTGGCCGCCGGCTTTGAATGGCGCGAACCGGGCTGCTCCATGTGCCTGGCGATGAACGCCGACCGGCTGGAGCCGGGCGAGCGCTGTGCCTCCACCAGCAACCGCAATTTCGAGGGCCGCCAGGGCGCCGGTGGACGCACCCACCTGGTCAGCCCCGCCATGGCGGCGGCGGCGGCCGTGCACGGCCACTTTGTCGATATCCGCAAGTTTGTCTAACCCGAGCCACAGGAGGAACTTCCCATGAAAAAAATCACCACCCTGCTCGCGCTGTCGCTGGTGTCCGTGACCCTGCTGCTGGCCGGCTGCAACACCTTCCGCGGTGTCGGCCAGGACGTCCAGAAAGTCGGCGAAAAAATCGAGAACGCCGCGAAGAAATAAATGCAATGAAAAAATTCACCGTACACAAGGGCCTCGTCGCCCCGATGGACCGCGAGAACGTCGACACCGACGCGATCATTCCCAAGCAATTCCTCAAGTCCATTCGCAAGACGGGCTTCGGCCCCAACCTGTTTGACGAATGGCGCTACCTGGACGCAGGCTTTCCCGGCCAGGACCCGGCCTCGCGCAAGCCCAATCCTGACTTCGTGCTGAACCAGCCGCGCTACGCGGGCGCCTCCATCCTGCTGGCGCGCAAGAATTTCGGCTGCGGCTCCTCGCGCGAACACGCGCCCTGGGCGCTGGACCAATACGGCTTTCGCGCCATCATCGCGCCCAGCTATGCCGACATCTTCTTCAACAACAGCTTCAAGAACGGCCTGCTGCCCATCGTATTGCCAGAAGTGCAGGTGGCCCAGCTGTTCGACGAGGCGCTGGCCTTTCCGGGCTACCAGCTGACGGTGGACCTGGAGCGCCAGGTGATCGTCAAGCCGCAGGGCGAAGAGCTCCCTTTTGACGTGCAGGCCTTCCGCAAGTACTGCCTGCTCAACGGGCTGGACGACATCGGCCTGACCTTGCGCCAAAGCGACAAGATCAAGGCCTTTGAAGCCGAGCGCCTGGCGACCAAGCCGTGGCTGAACCACACCGTCGCGGGCTGAACACCGCTTTTCACGAATCCGCTGGGCGCCTGCCCCTCCATGGGCGGGCGCCCAGCCATCCAACGATAAAAGACAGCAACCATGAAAATCGCAATCCTGCCGGGTGACGGCATTGGCACCGAAATCGTCGCCGAGGCCGTCAAGGTCTTGAAGGCGCTTGACCTGAAATTTGAAACCGAGAGCGCGCTGGTCGGCGGTGCAGCCTACGAAGCCCACGGCCACCCGCTACCCGAATCTACGCTCAAGCTCGCCAAGGACGCCGACGCCGTGCTCTTCGGCGCGGTGGGCGACTGGAAGTACGACAAACTCGACCGGCCACTGCGCCCCGAGCAGGCCATCCTGGGCCTGCGCAAGAACCTGGGCCTGTTCGCCAACTTCCGCCCCGCGATCTGCTATTCGCAGCTGGTGGATGCTTCCAGCCTCAAGCGCGAACTGGTGTCGGGCCTGGACATCCTGATCATCCGCGAGCTGACCGGCGACATCTACTTCGGCCAGCCGCGCGGCCGCCGCGTCTCACCCGACGGCCATTTCCCCGGCGCCGAGGAGGCCTTTGACACCATGCGCTACTCGCGCCCCGAGATCGAACGTATCGCGCACGTCGCCTTCCAGGCCGCCCGCAAACGCGGCAAGCGTGTCACCAGCGTCGACAAGGCCAACGTGCTGGAAACCTTCCAGCTCTGGAAAGACGTGGTCACCGAAGTCGGCACGCAGTACCCCGACGTCGCGCTGGACCATATGTATGTGGACAACGCCGCCATGCAGCTGGTCAAGGCCCCGAAGAAGTTCGACGTGGTCGTCACCGGCAATATGTTCGGCGACATCCTCAGCGACGCTGCCGCCATGCTGACCGGCTCCATCGGCATGCTGCCTTCAGCCAGCCTCAACGACAAAAACCAGGGCCTGTACGAGCCCAGCCACGGCAGCGCGCCCGACATCGCCGGCAAGGGTGTGGCGAATCCGCTGGCCACAATTTTGAGCGCGGCGATGATGCTGCGCTTCAGCTTGAACCAGCCCGAAGCCGCAGCCCGCATCGAAAAAGCCGTGGACGCCGTGCTGAGCCAGGGCCTGCGCACACCCGACATTTACAGCGAAGGCACGACCAAGGTCGGCACGGTGCAGATGGGTGATGCGGTCGTGAAAGCCCTGGCCTGACGTTTTTTTGCCGCAAACCGCTCCAAACCACGGTTTTACCGACAGTTTGGGGCGGCTGTCAGCCTCAGCAAAGCCAAGCCTGGCTACAATCGACACCTATGCGCAAAAACCCCGCTTTCACCCACTGCCCCGCCGCCCTGCGCGCGGGTCATGCCGCGCCGGTTTTTGCCCAGATCACCAAAACGACCACCATTAAAGGCTAGCAAGCCTGGTTCGTCGTGCCCTGCCGGCTCGATGAGCCGGGCCCAAAAGCCATATTTTTGACTTTTTGAAGGGGCAGTTCCAATGAAACTCAAAGGCAATCTCACAGGACTCGTCGGCTGGCGCGGCATGGTCGGCTCGGTCCTGATCGACCGCATGCAGGCCGAAGGCGATTTCGACCTGATCGAGCCAGTGTTCTTCTCGACATCCAACGCGGGCGGCAAAGCCCCCGCCCAGGCGAAGAATGAGACCACGCTCAAAAATGCCTTTGACATTGAAGCGCTCAAGAAGTGCGACGTCATCATCACAGCCCAGGGCGGCGACTATACCTCCGAAGTCTTCCCCAAGCTGCGCGCGGCCGGCTGGAAGGGCCACTGGATCGACGCGGCCTCCACGCTGCGCATGAACGACGACGCCGTCATCATCCTGGACCCGGTCAACCTGCCCGTGATCCAGAACGCGCTGGCCAAGGGCGGCACGAACTGGATTGGCGGCAACTGCACCGTCAGCTGCATGCTGATGGGCGTGGGCGCGCTGTACAAGGCCGGCCTGGTCGAGTGGATGACCAGCATGACCTACCAGGCAGCCTCGGGCGGCGGCGCGCAGCACATGCGCGAGCTGCTGACGCAATTCGGCACGCTCAACAGCGAAGTCCGCTCGCTGCTGGACGATCCGAAATCCGCCATCCTCGAAATCGACCGCCGCATCCTGGCCAAACAACAAGGCCTGGGCGCGACTGAAACCGCCAACTTTGGCGTGCCGCTGGGCGGTTCGCTGATCCCCTGGATCGACAAGGACCTGGGCAACGGCATGAGCAAGGAAGAGTGGAAAGGCGGCGCCGAGACCAACAAGATCCTGGGCCAGGGCGCCGGCTTCGGCACGGCCGAAACCCCCGTCGACGGCTTCTGCGTGCGCATTGGCGCCATGCGCTGCCACAGCCAGGCGCTGACCTTCAAGCTCAAGAAGGACGTGCCCCTGGCCGACATCGAGGCCATGATCGCGGCCGACAACGAGTGGGTCAAAGTGGTGCCCAATACGCGTGAAGCGTCTATCAAGGATCTCACGCCTGTGGCCGTCACCGGTACCATGCAGATTCCGGTAGGCCGCCTGCGCAAGCTGGCCATGGGTCCGGATTACCTGGGCGCATTCACCGTGGGCGACCAGCTGTTGTGGGGCGCCGCCGAACCTCTGCGCCGCATGCTGCGCATCTTGGTGCAGGCATAAATTAATTGAGGTGAGCGGCCGCCAACATACGGCCGCCTATCCGTAACCACATGTCACAAGACGTTGTGGTCAGACAACATTGGAAACTTGTAAGTTGCTGCTAACTCGCTGTGTCAAAACTTAAGTGGTGTCTTAGCTTGTCAGCCTAATGCCTTGATGTTAAGGTTGTTTTTCGAAAATTCGCATCGAGGTTTTTGTGCGCATAAGCAGAATAAAGTTACATGCAGACCGAGCACTGGAGGCTCACAACCCCATGAATAATCGCGGTCGTTGGCGTATAGGCGCCTTGGCGAGTGCCATTGCACTGCTGGGCAGCCTGGCAAGTCTTGAAGCCCACGCGCTTGCGCTGGGCCGGATCACGGTTCAGTCGGCGTTGGGTGAGCCCCTTCGCGCGGAAATCGAGATCGCCGATATCAAACCCGATGAAGCGTCCAGCCTCAAGGCGGGTGTGGCCCCGCCAGACACTTTCAAGGCTGCGGGGCTCGAATACGGAAGCGTGGTCTCCGGCGTGGAGGTCAGCCTGCAGCGCCGGGCCGACGGCCGCTCCTTTCTGCGCTTGACCAGTAATCGGCCCGTCACCGAACCTTTTGTCGACCTGATCCTGGAAGCCAGCTGGGCCAATGGCCGCATCACGCGCGACTACACCATGCTGTTCGACCCGCCGGCCCTGCGCTCAAGCAGTGCCGCAGCCGCGCCAACTGCGCCCGTGCTGTCGTCCCGCCCAGCGGCGCCCCCGGCCAAAGGCATTGCCTCTATTCCCTATTCCCCCCCTGCCGGGCCCAGCACCCGACCGGCGCCTGTCGCCAAGGCACCCGCAGCGCCCCTCGAAAAAGTACCCGCTGGCGGTGACAAGCAAGTCACCGTCAAGGCTGGCGACACTGCTGGCAAGATCGCAGCCCAGAACAAACCCGCCAGCGTATCGCTGGATCAGATGCTGGTGGCCTTGCTGCGCAGCAACCCCGACGCTTTTATCGGCGGCAATGTCAACCGCATCAAATCCGGCGCCGTGCTGGACATTCCAAGCGCCGAAACGGCCGGCGGGATTTCCGCCGGTGACGCCAGCCAGACCATCGTGGCGCAGAGCAAGGACTTCAACAGCTTCCGCCGCAAACTGGCCGAAGGTGTGCCGGCCACCCAGATGGCCAGCGCCGACCGCCAGGCCGGCGGCAAGGTGCAGGCCAAGGTCGAAGACCGCGCGCCTGCAAGCGGCACACCCGACAAGCTGACCCTCTCCAAGGGCGCCATCCAGGGCAAGGCGGCCGCCACGGCAGCCGAAGACAAGATCGCCAAGGAACGCCAGGCCAAGGAAGCGTCCACACGCGTGGCCGAACTGTCGAAAAACATCAGCGACTTGAACAAGCTGGGCGCTGCTCCCGCAGCGGCTCCCGCAGCCAGCACGGCCAAAACCCCAGGCGTTGCCGTTCCCGCACCTGCCGGCGTCACCGCTCCAGCAGTTGTACCGGCTCCTGCTGCCGCTGCGGCCCCCACGGCACCCGCATCCACTCCGGCCATAATGCCGGCACCCGCCCCTGCTGCCGCTGTCGCGCCACCCACCGCCGCCAGCAGCACGCCGGTAGCCGCCTCCTCCGCTCCCGCATCAACAGCATCGGACGCGGCCACCAGCACAGCCCCGGTGGCAGCGGCCTCCCAGCCCACCCCCGCCGCCAGTGCAGTGGTCGTACCACCTGTAGCTGCCGCCAAAAAACCGGTGGCCGCACCTCCGCCACCGCCACCAGAGCCCAGCCTGCTCGACGAATTGCTCGACAACCCGCTGATACTGCCCATCGCCGGCGGCCTGCTGGTGCTGCTGGCCGGTTTCGGCTTCTACCGTTATCGCCAGCGCGGCGGCGCCGCCGCAGTCGACAGCTCCTTCCTCGAGAGCAGGCTGCAACCAGATTCTTTTTTCGGCGCCAGCGGCGGCCAAAGGATTGACACGAATGAAGGCAACGCCACGGGTTCATCCCTGGTGTATTCGCCGAGTCAATTGGACGCCGCTGGCGACGTAGACCCCGTAGCCGAAGCCGACGTATACCTGGCCTATGGGCGCGACCTGCAGGCCGAGGAAATCCTCAAGGAGGCCATGCGCACCAGCCCGATGCGCGTCGCCATCCACGCCAAGCTGATGGAGATCTACGCCAAGCGCCGCGACAGCAAGGCCTTTGAAACCGTCGCCATCGAGGCGTTCAACCTCACCCACGGCAACGGTCCCGAATGGGCTTACATCACCGAGATGGGCCGAGAACTCGATCCAGCCAACCCGATGTACCAGCCGGGCGGCCAGCCCGCCGGTGGCGCCCATGGCGGCACCACCTCGGCGTTCAGCCCGGGCGGCACCGTCGCCATGGTGGCGCAGCCAGTGCACGTCCCCGCACCCACGCCTGCGCCTGCGCCTTCTGTGGATGTCGACCTCGACCTGGACTTCTCGCTCGGCGACGAACCCATTGAGCCGACCGCCCCGGCCGCGATCTCGGCACCGCCACCCGCTCCAGCGCGCGTGGAGCCCACTGTGTCGATGAAGGCGCCGGAACCCGCTCCCCTGAACATGGATTTCAGCAGCGCCACGGTGGCGCTCCAGACAGCTGCCAAGCCAGCGGCTGCCCCGGCCCCGACCCCTGAAGTCTCTTTCCTCGATGAAGGACTGAACTTCACACCCGAGCCTTTCACACCGACACCCAAACCGGCGCCAGCCCCCGTAAAAGCGGCACCCGCGCCAGCACCGGCTCCGGCCGCCGACAACGGCATGCTGGAATTCGACCTCGGCGCTCTGTCACTGGACCTGAACGGCCCCACCACGGAAAGCCCCGCCCATCCGGAAGAGGCCTTGTCCGGGTCCGAAGACCCGCTGGAAACCAAATTCCTGCTGGCCGAGGAGTTCCGCTCCCTGGGTGATGCGGATGGTGCAAGGTCGCTGGCCGAAGAGGTCATGGCCGAAGCCAAGGGTCCGCTCAAGGTCAAGGCACAGGCCTTCCTGAACGCCCTGTCGTAAGCGCAGCCTGAACGCTTTGCGTTCACTGCGTGCCCGCCTGTGAGAATCGCACTCGGCATCAGCTACAGCGGCAGCAGCTACGAAGGCTGGCAGAGCCAGCTTTCGGGCAACACGGTGCAGGACAAGCTGGAGCTGGCGCTCGGCAAGTTCGCCGCACAGCCCATACGCACCCTGTGCGCCGGCCGCACCGACGCCGGCGTGCACGGCCTGATGCAGGTCGTGCACTTTGACACCCCGCTGCAGCGCGATATCGCCTCCTGGGTGCGCGGTACCAATACCTTTCTGCCGTCCGACATCGCCGTGCAATGGGCGTGCGAAGTCCCTGAGGAATTCCACTGCCGTGGCAGCGCCATCGCGAGGCGTTATGCCTACGTGGTGCTGGAGTCGGCGGTAAGACCCAGCGTCGAAGCCGGGCGCGTCGGCTGGGTCTACCGGCCGCTCGATGAGGCCGCTATGCGCCAGGCCGCTACCCACCTGGTTGGCGAGCACGATTTCAGCTCTTTCAGGGCCGCGCAATGCCAGGCCAAGTCCCCCGTCAAAACCATCAAACACATCACAATCTCGCACCGTGGGGAGCCGGGCGCTCGGTACTGGCGCTTCGAGTTCGAAGCCAACGCCTTTTTGCACCATATGATCCGCAACATCATGGGCTGCCTGGTCGCCATAGGCCAGGGCAGCTACCCGCCGGACTGGCTGGCCGGCGTGATGGCCGCGCGCAGCCGCGACGCCGCCGCGCCGACCTTTTCGCCGGACGGCCTGTATTTCCTGGGTCCGGTGTATGAAGACCATTACGGCCTCCCGAACCGCACAGCAGCCTATGATTGGTTGCCATGACGCCCATCCCCCCTACCCGTACCCGCATCAAGATCTGCGGCCTGACCCGTGAGGAAGACGTGGATGCCGCCGTGGCCGCCGGGGCCGATGCGGTCGGCTTTGTGATGTACGAGGCCAGCCCACGCCATGTGACGGCCGAACGCGCCGCCGAACTGGCCCGCCGCCTGCCGCCTTTTGTTACCCCGGTGCTGCTTTTCGTCAACGCGCCCACGGCCCGCATCAGCGCCGCCTGCGCCCTCCTGCCTACGGCTTTCCTGCAATTCCATGGGGACGAAACGCCTGAAACCTGCCTGCAGGCAGGCAGGCCCTTCATGCGCGCCGCGCGCATTCCGCTGGATGAAAAAGCCGCCGAAAACACCCCGGGCAACCCGGGCGGCTTTGATCTCGTAAAATACGCCCAGGACTTCAAGGCCGCACAAGCCATCCTGCTCGACGCTCATGTCGAAGGTTATGGCGGCGGCGGGAAAACATTCAATTGGTCACTTCTTCCTCCAAACGTCAACGCTCACCTCGTTTTGTCTGGTGGATTGACGCCTGCAAACGTGATCGATGGCATTTCGCAAGTCAGGCCGCGTTGCACAACGCTGGCCGTTGATGTCAGTTCCGGCGTCGAGATTTCCAAGGGAATCAAAAGCGCCGACAAAATCAACCAGTTCGTCGCGGCCGTGCGCGCCGCCGACGAATTACTTGCAAAGAGTCCCCATCATGTACGAGTACCACCAGCCTGACGCTTCAGGCCATTTCGGAATTTACGGCGGCAGTTTCGTTTCCGAAACGCTGACCCACGCGATCAACGAACTCAAGGCCGCCTACGCCAAATACCAGCACGACCCGGAATTCATCGCCGAATTCCATTCCGAGCTGGCGCATTTCGTGGGTCGCCCTTCCCCGATCTACCATGCCGCGCGCATGAGCCGAGAACAGGGTGGCGCGCAGATTTACCTCAAGCGCGAAGACCTCAACCACACCGGCGCGCACAAGATCAACAACACCATAGGCCAGGCCATGCTGGCGCGTCGCATGGGCAAGCCGCGCGTCATCGCCGAGACCGGCGCCGGCCAGCACGGCGTGGCCACCGCCACCATCTGCGCGCGCTACGGCCTGGAGTGCGTGGTTTATATGGGCAGCGAAGACGTCAAGCGCCAAAGCCCCAACGTCTATCGCATGAACCTGCTGGGCGCCACGGTGGTGCCGGTCGAGAGCGGCAGCAAGACGCTGAAAGACGCGCTCAACGAGGCCATGCGCGACTGGGTCGCCAACGTGGACAACACCTTCTACATCATAGGCACGGTGGCGGGCCCCCATCCCTATCCCATGATGGTGCGCGACTTCCAGAGCGTGATCGGCGCCGAATGCCTGCAGCAGATGCCGGAATTCATCGGCAACAAGCAGCCCGACGCGGTGATCGCCTGCGTGGGCGGCGGCAGCAATGCCATGGGCATCTTTCACCCCTATATTCAGCACGCCAAAACCCGCCTGATCGGCGTCGAAGCCGCCGGCGAGGGCCTGGAAAGCGGCAAGCATTCGGCCTCGCTGCAGCGCGGCCTGCCCGGCGTGCTGCACGGCAACCGCACCTATGTGCTGCAAAACGAGGACGGCCAGGTCACTGAGACCCACAGCATCAGCGCCGGGCTCGACTACCCCGGCGTGGGCCCGGAACACGCCTTCCTCAAGGACATAGGCCGCGCCGAATACGTCGGCATCACCGACAAGGAAGCGCTGGAGGCTTTCCACTACCTGTGCCGCACCGAAGGCATCATCCCGGCGCTTGAATCCAGCCACGCCGTGGCCTGCGCCATGAAGATGGCCCGCAGCATGCGCAGCGACCAAAGCCTGCTCGTGTGCCTTTCCGGCCGGGGGGACAAGGACATCGGCACGGTGGCTGACCTTTCGGGCGCCGATTTTTACGACCGGCCATCGATGCGCGGCCTGTCCGTCAAGGGTGGCGCGGCTTCGGCCGCCTCGTTCGATGCCAGCGGCGCCAAGGGCAGCGGGGTGCAATCATGAGCCGCATTGCCGCCACCTTCTCCACACTCAAAAGCCAGGGCCGCAAGGCCTTGATCCCCTATGTCACCGCGGGCTTTCCCTTTGCCGACGTCACGCCGGAGCTGATGCACGCCATGGTGGCCGGCGGCGCCGACGTGATCGAGCTGGGCGTGCCCTTCTCCGACCCCAGCGCTGACGGCCCGGTGATCCAGAAAGCCGGCGACAAGGCCCTGTCCTTCGGCATAGGCTTGGTCCAGGTGCTGGACATGGTGCGCCAGTTCCGCAGCAAAGACAGCAGCACACCCGTGGTCCTGATGGGCTATGCCAACCCGGTGGAGCGCTACGACATCAAGCACGGCGGCAGCAAAACCGAAAGCGCCTTCATCCGCGATGCCGCGCAGGCCGGTGTGGACGGCGTGCTCATCGTCGACTACCCGCCCGAGGAGTGCGTGGAATTCGCCGCCCGGCTGCGCGCGCACAACATGGATCTGATCTTTTTGCTGGCGCCCACCAGCACCGACGCCCGTATGGCCCAGGTGGCTGAAGTCGCCAGCGGCTATGTGTACTACGTCTCGCTCAAGGGCGTGACCGGCGCCGGCACGCTGGACGTGGGGGCCGTCGAAGCCACGCTGCCGCGCATACGCCGGCATGTGAACGTGCCCGTGGGCGTGGGCTTCGGCATACGCGACGCCGCCACGGCCAAAGCCATCGGCAAGGTGGCCGACGCCGTGGTCATAGGCAGCAAAATCATCCAGTTGATCGAAAACCAGCCGCGTGACAAGGTGGCCGCCACCGCGCAGGCGTTTTTGCAGGAAATCCGTACTGCTTTGGACTGACTTTCAAGCGGGCCGGCCTGGGGCCGGAGACCGGGCAAACCGGCGCATAATTGCGCTTTTCGCCCGGCAAGCCCCAGGCGCCGCCCGACACCAAAAGGACTGACTTCATGTCTTGGCTAGAAAAACTTCTCCCCCCAAAAATCAGCCCCACCGACCCGACGGAACGCCGCCAGGTGCCCGAGGGCCTCTGGATCAAATGCCCGAGCTGCGAAGCGGTGCTCTATAAGACCGACCTGGAAAAAAACCAGAACGTCTGCCCGCAATGCAGCCACCACCACCGCATAGGCGCGCGCGCGCGGCTGGACGCCTTCCTGGACCCGGAAGGCCGCTATGAATTGGGCCAGGAGGTGCTGCCGGTCGACGCCCTGAAATTCAAGGACAGCCGCAAATACCCCGAGCGCCTCAAAGAAGCCCTGGAAAACACCCAGGAAACCGATGCGCTCATCGTCATGGGCGGCGCGGTGCACAGCATAGGCGTGGTTGTCGCCTGCTTTGAGTTCGACTTCATGGGCGGCAGCATGGGCAGCGTGGTGGGCGAGCGCTTTGTGCGCGGCGTGCACGCGGCCATCGAGCAAAAAGTCCCGTTCATCTGCTTTACCGCCACCGGCGGCGCGCGCATGCAGGAGGGCCTGCTCAGCCTCATGCAGATGGCCAAGACCAATGCCGCCCTGACGCGCCTGGCCAAAAAAGGCCTGCCCTACATCAGCGTGCTTACCGACCCCACCATGGGCGGGGTGAGCGCCGGCTTCGCGTTTGTCGGCGACGTAGTCATCGCCGAACCCAAGGCCCTGATCGGTTTTGCCGGGCCTCGCGTCATTGAATCGACCGTGCGCGTGACGCTGCCGGAAGGTTTCCAGCGCGCCGAGTTCCTGCAGACCAAGGGCGCGATCGACTTCATTTGCGACCGCAGGGAACTGCGCAAGACCGTGGCCAACTCCCTGGCCATGCTGCTGCGCCAGCCTGCGGACGCCGTCAGCTGAAAAACCGGCAAGCCCTGTCCCTCCCGAAAAGCCCCTCAAGCAAGGCGTATTAGCCGCACGAAAAGCTCGCAGCGCGGGTCACATGGGATGATGTGGTTCACGGCACCCCAGAGCACGATGAGACCATGTCAGAAGCCTTGACCCTGAGCTCCCTTCCCCTGTTTCCGCTGGGTGCGGTGCTGTACCCCGGCGGTGTGCTGCCGCTGCGCATTTTCGAGGTCCGTTACCTCGACATGATCGGCAAATGCCACAAGGCCGGTGCGCCTTTCGGCGTTGTTTCGCTCATTGAGGGGTCCGAGGTCCGCCGCCCCGCCGATGCCGGTGCCCCGACGGGCGACGGCTTTGCGCACGAGACCTTCAGCAGCGTCGGCACCCTGGCCACCATCACCGAGTTCTCCATCCCCCAGCCGGGCCTGATGGCCATACGCTGCACCGGTGCGCAGCGCTTTGAAATTTCCCGCCGCGAAAAACTCAAGCACGGCCTGTGGATCGCCGACGTCACCCGGCTGGAAGACGACCAGCCCGTCGCCATTCCGCCCGACCTGCAAGCCGCGGCCGACGCACTGGGCAGGCTGATCAAAAGCCTGCAGGTGCGCGACATACCGCAGGCCCAGATGCCGCTGCAGTCGCCCTACCGGCTGGACGACTGCGGCTGGGTTTCCAACCGCTGGTGCGAACTGCTGCCCATCCCCCTGGAGCTCAAGCAGCGCCTGATGCAGCTGGACAACCCCCTGATGCGGCTGGAACTGGTCAGCGACATCCTGGAGCGCACCGGCATCGCGCTCTAGGGTTCTGCTGACGGTCCCATAGCCTTTTCAGGCGGCGGGGCCAAAACGCCTCTGTAAAAACTTAAAATCGACAATTCGGCGCTTTTTGGCCCCACTTCTTGTGGGCTAGACGCCCGGCACCTTTCGACCTCTTTCCGGAAACCCCTGACCTTATGTCCAACCAGCCGAACACGCCCGCCGCCACCCCCGCGCCACAAGACGAGAACAAGCTGATCGTCGAGCGCCGCGAAAAGCTCAAGGCCTTGCGCAAAGACCAGGCGGACGGCAAAGGCGTAGCCTTCCCGAACGACTTCAAGCCTTCCGACCATGCGGGCAAGCTGCACGCCGCGCACGGCGGCAAGGATGGCGAGACGCTGGCTGCCGAAGCCATTCCCGCGAAGATCGCCGGCCGCATGATGCTCAAGCGCGTGATGGGCAAAGCGAGTTTTGCCACCCTGCAGGACAGCACCGGGCGTATCCAGATTTTCCTCACACGCGACGAGATCGGCGAAGAACTGTATGCCGCCTTCAAGCACTGGGACCTGGGCGATATCGTGGCGGCCGAAGGCAAGGTCTTCAAGACCAAAACCGGCGAGCTGTCCATCCATGCCACCAGCGTGCGCCTGCTGACCAAGAGCCTGCGCCCCCTGCCCGGCGATTTTTACGGCATGGCTGACCAGGAGCAAAAGTATCGCCAGCGCTATGTGGACCTGATCACCGACGAGCAGGCACGCAAGCGTTTCACCGCGCGCAGCAAGGCCGTCAGCTCGATCCGCGAATTCATGGTCAAGCACGATTTCCTTGAGGTCGAGACACCCATGCTGCACCCCATCCCGGGCGGCGCCAATGCAAAGCCCTTCAAGACGCACCACAATGCGCTGGACCAGGAGATGTTCCTGCGCATCGCGCCCGAGCTCTACCTCAAGCGCCTGATCGTCGGCGGTTTTGACCGCGTCTTCGAGATCAACCGCAGCTACCGCAACGAGGGCATCTCGGTGCGGCACAACCCCGAATTCACCATGATGGAGTTCTATGCGGCCTACTGGGACTACAACGACCTGATGGACTTCACCGAGGCGCTGATCCGCGACGCGGCGCAAAAAGCCGTGGGCACGCTGCAGCTGAGCTACGGGGGCAAGGAAGAAAAAGTCGACCTCGCCAAACCCTTTGCGCGCCTCACGATACGCGAAGCCATCCTCAAGCACACTGAAGCCGGCGACCATGTCGACGACGCCGCCTGGCTGACCAATGCCCTCAAAAAACTGGGCATGAACGAGGAAAAAGACCGTCTCTCGACGCGCTCGCTGGCCAGCCTGCAGGTGCTGTACTTCGAGGAATTGGTCGAAGAAAAGCTCTGGCAGCCCACCTTCATCATGGAACACCCGACGGAAATCTCGCCGCTGGCGCGCGCCAACGACAGCCGGCCCGAAGTGACCGAGCGTTTTGAGCTCTACATCACCGGCCGCGAATTCGGCAACGGTTTCAGCGAGCTCAACGATGCCGAGGAGCAGGCCGCCCGCTTCAACGCCCAGGTCGCGGCCAAGGACAGCGGCGACGACGAGGCCATGTTCTACGACCACGACTTCGTGCGCGCCCTCGAATACGGCATGCCCCCCACCGGCGGCTGCGGCGTGGGCATTGACCGCCTGATGATGCTGCTGACCGACAGCCCCAGTATTCGCGATGTGATCCTGTTCCCCGCCCTCCGCCGAGAAAGCTAGCCCCCACGCTTTTCACTTCGAGCCTGCGGCGCGCTGCCCCTTTCCTTACGTATTGGGGTCGCCCGCCCTGCGGCCCGGCAAAGCCGGCTCCGCGGCTCATGCTGGGTTTAAGAATTCATGGCACCGCTCAAATACCTCGCCGGCTACCCGGACAACCTGCAGGCCCAGGTTCAGCAATTGCTGGACAAGGGCCGGCTGGGCGAGGTGCTGCTCGCCAAATACCCCCAGGGCCACGGCGTGCGGACCGACAAGGCGCTGTACGACTACGTGATGGATCTCAAGACCGAATTCCTGCGCAGCTCCGAGCCCTTGTCCAAAGTAGCGTTTGACAGCAAACTCCACGTGATCGCCCATGCGCTTGGCACGCACACCGCAGTCTCACGTGTGCAGGGCAACAAGCTCAAAGCCAAACGAGAGATTCGTGTCGCCACCCTGTTCAAGGAAGTGCCTGTGGAGTTTCTGCGGATGATCACGGTGCATGAGTTGGCCCACATCAAGGAACGGGCCCATGACAGGGCTTTCTACCAGCTGTGCACGCACATGGAGCCGCAGTATCACCAGTACGAGTTTGATTTGCGGGTCTACCTCACGCACGTGGATGCGGTGGGGAAGCTGGTCTGGCCGGGAAGCCGGGCGGCCTGAGACCCGGGAGGCGGTAGCGTCAGGGAATCAGCCCCAGCGCGTGCATATACGCCGGCTGCACCATCAGCTCATCCCAGCCAAACGCCCTGCCCTGCGGCAGCAGCGCCAGGCGCCGCAACTCGCTGGCTTCCATCGCTTCCCACTGGCCCTTGAGCAGGGCCTCAGACATGCCGTCCAGCAGTTCGTCGACAGGCTGGCCTTCACCCACAGACTGGTTGCACAACAGCACCATGTCGCAACCCGCGTTGAGCGCCGTGACGGCCGCCTCGGTGTAGCTCACTTCCTTGCCATCGATCAGACGCGCGCCGGCCATGCTGAGGTCGTCGCTGAAGATCGCGCCGCCGAAGCCCAGCTGGCTGCGCAGGATGAAGTTCAGCCACTGGCTCGAGAAACCGGCGGGCCGGGCATCGACCTTGGGATAAATCACATGGGCGGGCATGACGCTGCTGAGCGTGGTGTTGAGCCAGCCGTAAGGCGCGGCGTCGTCGGCGAGGATAGCCTTGAGGCTGCGCTTATCGACAGGGATGTCGGTGTGAGAATCAGCCTTGACGAAACCATGGCCAGGAAAGTGCTTGCCGCAGTTGGCGACGCCGGCCTGGAGCAGACCGTGCATCAGACTCTTGGCCAGCAAGGTGACGACGCGGGGGTCGCGGCCGAAGGCGCGGTCGCCGATGACGCCGCTTTCACCGTAGTCCAAATCCAGCACCGGTGTAAAGCTGAAGTCGACGCCGCAGGCGCGCAACTCCGCGCCCAGCACATAACCGCAGGCGGTCGCCGCATTGGTGGCAGCCAGTTGGTCTTTCATCCACAGCAGGCCCAGCTCGCGCATGGGCGGCAGGTGGGTGAAGCCGTCGGTTTTGAAGCGCTGCACACGCCCGCCTTCGTGATCGACACAGATCAGCAGATCTTCGCGAATATCCTTGATTTCGGTGCACAGGTCGGACAGTTGCCGGCGGTCTTTCCAGTTGCGGGCAAACAGGATGATGCCGCCAGTGAGCGGATGCTTGAGGCGCCGGCGGTCGGCCTTGGTCAAAGAGAAACCGTCGACGTCGATGATGAGGGGGGCGTGCTGGGTCATGAGGAAGTCCGGGCTGTACGGTTGAGGATCAAGAGAGCTTTTCCACCACGCAGAAACTGGCGGCGTAATCGGTCTCGTCGGTCACGGTAACGTGGGCGGTGAGCTGGCGGGCCTCAAACCAGGTTTTGAGCGCACCATGCAGCACGATCTCAGGTTTGCCGCTGGCGGCTTTGGCGATTTCACAGGAACGCCAGGTCATGGGCATGCGCATGCCCATGCCGATGGCCTTGCTGAAGGCTTCCTTGGCGGAAAAGCGCGTGGCCAGGTAGCTGACGCCACGGTCGGGCCAGCGCGCACTGCGAGCCTTCCAGGTGGCCAGCTCCCCATCGGCCAGGATTTTTTTGGCGAAGCGCTCGCCGTGCTTGTCAAGACTGGCGCGAATGCGGCGCACGTCGCAGATGTCGGTACCAATACCGTAAATCATGCAGAAACAAACGCCCGGTCTATGCTGGCCAGATAGCTCCTGACGGTGGCGGCGTAGCCCAGTTCCAGTGCGTCGGCGATCAGGGCGTGGCCTATGGAGACTTCCAGCACACCCGGCACTTCGCGCACAAACTCCGTGAGGTTGTCGCGGTTCAGGTCGTGGCCGGCGTTGATGCCCAGGCCGGCTGCGGCGGCCGCCTTCCCGGCCTCGGTGAAGCGGGCCAGGACTTGTGCTTTTTCAGGGGTCGCCCAAGCGCGGGCGTAAGTCTCGGTGTAGAACTCAACGCGGTCGGCGCCAACGGCTTTGGCCGCCGCCATGGCTTCCGGCACTGGATCCATAAAAAGGCTGACGCGCACCCGGCGGTCGTGCGCCTGTTCAATCAAGGGCCGCAGGCGCTTGGCATCATCAGGAAAGCTCCAGCCGTGGTCGCTGGTGAACTGGTCTTCGCTGTCGGGAACAAAGGTGCACTGGTGCAGCGGCAGGCCGCGGGCGGCGAGATCGTGCACAAAACCCATGAGGTTCTGGAAGGGGTTGCCTTCGATGTTGAATTCGCGGTCTGGCCAGTCTTTCATCAGCGCAGCCAACTCAAAGACGTCGTCGGGGCGGATGTGGCGCTCGTCCGGGCGCGGGTGCACCGTGATGCCCTGGGCGCCGGCCTCCAGGCACAGCTCGGCGGCGCGGAGCACACTGGGAATGTCCAGGTGCCGGGAATTGCGCAGCAAGGCGACCTTGTTGACATTGACCGACAGTGCGGTCTTGTCGTGCGTATGGGACACGACGGGGACGGGCGAAAGGATTTTCATGGCGGTGGCTCGTTAAAAAGCTTGCAGGTCCATCATCATTTGCCGGGTTTTCAGAACCTTGACGCCACAATGGTAGTGCAGCAGGCCGCGCAGCTGGGTTTTAAGCTCATTGAAGCCCGGGATACAGGCCCGCACGGTGTCGGAAAACAGGGACTCATCGCCCAGCGCCTGCTGCAGCGCCTGCCATTGGGCGCCGGGCAGGCTCACACGATCATCATCATGCGCCTGCCGCAGGCCCGCCTCAGGCACCAGCACATAGCGGGTGTCCGGGTCCAGCGGCGCCAGGGTGGCAGTTTCGGCATCCAGCAGAGGCAAGAGGCCGATGTCGCGCAACAGCCGCAACTCGAACGCGCGCAAGGCCAGCTGCAGCGTCTCGGCGCTCTGTGCGGCCAGCAACTGCACAGTGGCGGCATAAGCGTCAAACAGCACGGGATGCGGGTCGTCCCGGGCCATGAGGCGCATCAGCAATTCATTGAGGTAATAGCCCGACAGCAGCGCATCGCCGGTCGGCATGACATGGCCGCCCTGCCACTCGGCGCTCTTGAGGGTGCGGATTTCGGCGTCGCCGCCGAAAGCGATGTGCAGCGGCTGCAGCGGAAGCAAGATGGGCCTGAAACTGGAGCTCGGCTTCTTGGCCCCCCTAGCCACCAACGCCACCCGCCCGTACTTGCGGGTAAACACCTCCAGGATCAAGCTGGACTCGCTCCAGTCGTAGCGATGCAGGACATAGGCCGGTTCGTCACCGATGCGTTTGGTGGCCATGGCCGGTACGCCTATAAATCCGATGGCCGGGCGCATGCCGGCGTTGCGCGGTGCTCGGAATCCTCATGCACCCAAGTGCATTCCGGTGTCCTGTGCTCCGGGCGCCTTGGCCTGCATCCCGGCGATCGAATTTCTAGGCGCACCGTAACTCCGCTACTCGTAGCCAAAGGTTTTGACTCTCGCTTCGTCGTCCGCCCAGCCCGATCGGACCTTGACCCAGATCTCCAGGAACACCTTGCCGCCCGTGAGGGTCTCAAGCTCGTGCCGGGCCTCGGTTCCTATGCGTTTGAGCTTTTCGCCCTTCTCGCCAATGATCATGCCCTTATGGCCGTCGCGCTCGACCACGATGGTGGCGGCGATCTTGCGCAGGGTGCCCTCTTCCTCGTACTGGTCGATGATGACGGTGGAGGTGTAGGGCAGTTCGTCGCCGGTAAGGCGGAACAGCTTTTCGCGGATGATCTCGGCGGCCATGAAGCGGTCGCTGCGGTCTGTCAGTTCATCGGCACCGTACATCCACGGCTGGACCGGCAGGTACTTTTCGCAAATGCCGAACAGGCGCTCGATGTCCTTGGCGTTGTTGGCCGACATGGGAACGAACTCGGCGAAATTGTGCCGCTCCTGCATCTCCTTGAGCCACGGGGCGATCTCGGCGCGCCGGTGTATCAGGTCGAACTTGTTGGCCAGCAGGATCGCCGGGGTCTTTTCAGGCAGCAGGGCCAGCACCTTGGCATCGGCCTGGTTGAACTGGCCGGCCTCGACGACAAAAACAATCAGGTCCACGTCATTGACGGCGCCGACCACGGTTCGGTTCAGCGAGCGGTTCAGTGCATTGCCGTGCCGGGTCTGGAAACCCGGCGTATCGACGAACACGTACTGCGTGTCCTTGACCGTGCGCATGCCGGTGATACGGTGGCGCGTGGTCTGGGCCTTGCGTGAGGTAATACTGATTTTTTGCCCCACCAAGGCATTGAGCAGAGTGGACTTGCCCACGTTGGGCTTGCCAACAATGGCGATCAGGCCGCAGCGCTGCTCGCCAACTGGCAGTTTGTCGGTTGCGGGCACGGCCGCGCCGCGGGACGACAGGGCCTGCGCCAGCATGGCTTCGAGCGCATCAGCTGACTGCGCAGCCTCTACGGTTTTGGCCGGCCGCGCTTTTGGCTTGACAGCCGGTCCGGCCGATGGGGACGCCGTTTTCTTCGGTTCTTTTTTACCTGTACTCATAATCTTGGTGTATTGGCTCGCGACCCACGGGCGGCCACGGGCGCAGAGTCAGGATTCCAGTGTCTTGACAAAAGCCAGCATGGCCGCCGCGGCAGCCTGCTCTCCAGCCCGTCGCGAGCCGCCTATTCCGCGCTCAGCCCGCCGGAACTCGGCGATTTCGCACTCGACATCGAATGTCTGCTTGTGGGCCGCGCCCATGGTACCGACCACGCGGTAGATGGGCAGGTTCATTTTGCGCCCTTGCAGCCACTCCTGCAATTCGGTCTTGGGATCTTTGCCGATGGCCTGCATTTGCGGGTTGATTTCGACATCCTTGAAGAGGCGCTGCACAAGGCGGGCGGCGGTTTCAAAGCCCGCATCGAGGTAGACCGCACCTATCACAGCCTCCAGCGCATCAGCAAGGATTGAGGGCCGCTTATGCCCGCCAGACTTGGCCTCACCCTCGCCCAGTCGAAGCATGTCGGGCAGACCCAAGCCAACCGCCAGCTTGTGCAGGGTATCCTGCTTGACCAGGTTGGCACGCACACGGGACAGGTCGCCCTCAGGCAGCTCGCTCAATTGTTCATAGAGCAGGCCAGCCACCGCCAGGTTCAGGACGGAATCGCCCAGAAACTCGATGCGTTCGTTGTGGTCGGACGAAAAGCTGCGGTGCGTGAGTGCCTGCAACAATAGTTTGGGATTGGAGAACTCATGCTCCAGGCGCTTTTGCAGCGCCGGCAGGCCCGGGCTTGATGTGGCGCTGGCTCTCACTTATTTGGATTTGCCGCTGTACTTGAGCAGCAGGAAGGCGGGCCCGGCCATGTGGATTTCCTTGTTGTAGGCAAAGGCCACCACGGTTTTATCGCCGTCCTTGGTCACTTCCAGATCCTTGCCGGTGATCGACTTGATGTCGTCAATCTGGGCCGCCTTGTCGAAAATGACCCGGACTTCCGCGACGGTATTGCCGTCCCTGGCCTTGTTGACGGCCTTGGTGATGGCCTGCAATTCAACCAGCGTCGGAAAAACCTGGGCAGCCAGAATCCCCGCACAGACCAGAATGACGCAGAAAAAGAGAAGGCCGATGAAGGAAATGCCGCGTTGCTGATGTTTCATTTTTTCTCCTGCTCTCACTACAAAACCTTTCGGCCCCCAGCACCGGACGGCGGCGCCGTCCATACCGCTACTCGAAAGAGCCGATACGTTTAAGGTTGCCGAAATTCATCCAGACAAAAAAAGCCTTGCCCACGATGTTGGCCTCCGGGACAAAGCCCCAGTAGCGCGAATCCTGCGAATTATCGCGGTTATCGCCCATCATGAAATACTGCCCCTCAGGCACCTTGCAGACCATGCCCTCGCTACTGTAACGGCAATTTTGCTTAAAAGGAAAGTCCATGACCTCACGCTCGTCCACCCCGGCGCGCCGTGTGTCGTCGTTCAGCAGGCGATACTTTTTGCCGTCGTTGACTTCCTGGAACTGTTTGGCGTAACGCAGCACGTCCTCGTCGAAGAAATCCGGCAACGGCGTCTTGGGCAGGGGTTTGCCATTGATGGTCAGCTTTTTGTTGATGTAGGCCACTTCGTCGCCCGGCACGCCGACCACGCGCTTGATGTAGTCCAGGCTGGGTTTGGGCGGGTAGCGAAACACCATCACGTCGCCGCGCTGGGGACTCTGGTTGTTGATGATCTTGGTGTTCAGCACAGGCAGGCGCACGCCGTAGTGGAATTTATTGACGAGGATCAGGTCGTTGATCAGCAGGGTCGGAATCATTGAGCCCGAGGGGATCTTGAAAGGCTCAAACAGGAAGGAGCGCAACAGAAAGACCACCACGATCACCGGGAAGAGGCCAGCGGTCCAGTCCAGCCACCAGGGCTGCATGATGAGGCGGGCCCGGGCTTCGCCGAGATTGTTGTTGTCAACCTGGGTGATGCCCATTTTGGCCAGCTCGGCCTGTCGGCTTGCGGCGCTTTCCTCGAGCGCGGCGGCGGCCTTGTAGCGCTGGGGCAGGAAATAAAAGCGCTCAGCCAGCCAGTAAATGCCGGTGACCAGCGATGCCAGGAACAGCAACAAGGAGAAGTTGCCTTCGACGATACCGAAATACCAGGCAGCGCCGTAACCCACAAAGGCCGCCAGCACCACGGCCGTGATCGTGCTCATTGCGCCGCGCATCAGTCTTCCACCTGCAAAATGGCCAGGAATGCTTCCTGGGGTACTTCAACGGAACCGATTTGTTTCATGCGTTTTTTACCCGCTTTTTGTTTCTCGAGGAGCTTGCGCTTGCGTGAAATATCGCCACCGTAGCACTTGGCGATCACGTTTTTGCGCAGCGCCTTGATTGTCTCACGCGCAATAATGTTGGCCCCGATGGCCGCCTGGATCGCGACGTCGAATTGCTGGCGCGAAATGATCTCGCGCATTTTGGCGACCACCGCCCGCCCGCGATAAGCCGACTGGCTGCGGTGGACAATGATGGACAGCGCGTCCACCTTCTCGCCGTTGAGCAGGATGTCGACCTTCACCACGTCGGAAGCCCGGAATTCCTTGAATTCGTAGTCCATGGACGCGTAGCCGCGCGAGACGGACTTGAGCTTGTCGAAGAAGTCCAGCACGATCTCGCCCAGCGGCATCTCGTAGGTCAGCATGACCTGCTTG
>Ga0102589_1002430_pt1 | contig 21643 bp, 31 predicted proteins | sample AraplaMF_Col_mLB_FD_76858 | JGI IMG/M metagenome (GOLD analysis project Ga0102589, IMG submission 76858) | Arabidopsis root microbial communities from the University of North Carolina, USA - plate scrape MF_Col_mLB | ecosystem: Host-associated > Plants > Roots > Endosphere | place: USA... | reverse complement strand
ATAAAACTATTCATATGACTATCTGCAAGATGGTGTACAACTTGGCGTATTGTCCATCCACCTTCGCGATATTCCAGGTCTAACTGCTCTTCAGATAAGTCTCTTACGGCATCCTTCAGTCTGTCAGGGAACTCTTCAATCTCATTGATCCAAAGATCGCGTTGCGAAGACGAAATCTCTCCGGTGTGCTCAAATCTTCCAATGGGGTACCGCTTATCCAATTGATTCATAATGGATCACTCCTATTTTCACTGCATACTACTCACTTCGTAAGTGAACATCAACAGCTTACGACTTGGATGAATCCATAGCTGCTCTTAATGTAAAATACATGAGATTGTCCCTCAATTGACTCGCTTGATCAAATCCCATTTTCTTCAGCAGCCTCTGCGATTGAATATTATCTACTTCCGTTGTCGCTTCTATATAATCAAGCTTCATGATATCAAATCCCACTCGAATAATCGGCAGCAAAGCTTCCTGCATCAGTCCTCTTCCCCAGTATTTCGGCGACAAATCAAAACCGATTTCAGCTTTACTTTCGTGTTCCACTGTAGACCAGCAATGATAGCCACATGTCCCAACTAGTTCGTTGTTCTCTTTGCTAAACAGTCCATATCGACAACCTGAATCATGAATATGAAAAGCAATAATCTCTTCTGCTTCTGTTAACTCTTTGCACACCCCAATATCCATAAATCTCGTAACTTCTGGGATGGAAAAATGTCTATATACGGCATCCGCATCTTCCATAGTTAATTCCCGCATATTCAATCTTTCCGTTTCTAGTTCTGGGTATATCATCTGTAATTCTCCTTTTCAACTGCCTACCGATATTCTTCTTCTGCTAAAATACACACTTAGTACATTAAACTCGATATGCAGCATAAGAGGCAACCATATGGAGTGGGTATGATCAGCGATCATACCGAAGAAAATCCCGCCAGAGAATGCAAAGATCATAAATCGGATACTCATGCGTGACAACCTATAATATTGAAGGTGGCAGATTGCAAAAAGAAAGGCTGATATTAGAACAGCAGGAGTAACAGATAACCCCAATATGGTTATGGATGAGCTTGAGGGCAAGCTGCTGCTTAATAGCGGAAGCACCAAACCTCGAAACACCATCTCTTCAAGCAGAGGGTAAGATAAGCAAAAGTGAATGGTATCGTAAATCCCGATCGGACGATATCCTGACCTTTGAGCCAAGAATACATTTACTATTGCAACAATGAAGAATAATGTCATCACTGGCATGACACGTTCTGGTATTTTGTAAATATACTGCTCCCCATACCATAGAGCTATTACGGATACTACAATTACGGTCATTCCCCAAAAAATGATTGTTGATTTCTGGACATCAACTCGAGTAATTATTTTCAATATCCTTTGAACGATTATGAAAGAGAACGTCAATAATAGAGATATGCCAATCGCCAATAACAATGCTCTTCACACCTTCCATCTAAGTTATGGTCACAATCCGATCGACATGAGGAACAATATTATTTCGTTAGCCATTCACAGTGGTTGCTAGATACTCTTAACGCAGCTGCAAGACCATCCAGTCTTCATCGAAATATTGCCCATTATATTTTAAGGCACGACGCTCTATACCATAGGTCTGGAATCCAACCGAACTATACAGCCTCTTAGCTGGCTCATTGCTCGATACCACTGTTAAATTGATCTGCTCTACGCCATCGATTTCGCTCGCCCTCGCAATTAAGGCATGCAGCAAGTTTTTCGATCCCCCTTTCCCACGCATTTCTTCTCTCACATACATCCCGAACAAATTTCCTTTGTGGGCAGTTTTCATCCCATTCTCTCGTACAAAAGTAGCTACTCCTATTAACAATCCTTCGTCATCAAACGCACCCATCACAAATTTGTCCTTACTCGGTTTGACTCGCTCCCTAACCGTTTCCAATGTGAAATTCGCTTCCCGCTCATAAGTAGAACCAAATGCTTCAGGATTTGTCCGCAACCCTATTAATCTAAGCTCCTGATAGGCCTGTGCATCACTCTCTTGAAGAACTCGTATATTCATTCTCCTGCCCCATTTCTCTCGAAATGTCACTAGTCTATTACCTGTTCATTTTCTGATTTTTCTGCGATCCTCAACACCGTTCCAATATTCACAGCACGCTCCCGCCTTAGATAGTTCTTATCTTAGGTTGGAGCGTGCATCCTGTAATTCCTATATACATGTGATAACCGGAGATGGATTCATGTTGCCTTACCTGTGTATTGCTCTCTCAATTAATTCAGAGCTAAAACGACCTCTCCATCAATGAGTTCATCACTTACACGCATAAATCCTAATCTCTCGTAAAGTTTGGCAGCTACAACATTATCAGGTCGATGTCCAATCATAATCCTACGACAATGAAGCTTCTCCCTCATGAACCTAATTAATTGTTTCATTGCTTCTGTGGCATACCCTCGCCCTTGATATTCTACATCCAGCATGAGAGCTGGAATCCAATAATCACCTTCACCATCAGGCTTAGAGCAATACACAATGAAGCCTACCGGGGTTTTTCTAAGCTCATCTTAGATTCGTTCAACGTTTTCTTCATTTATCTATGGATGTAATTAAAATGTGAATTGATAAACAATCTCATCATCATATACATCCCCAGTCTCACAAAAACCGAACTTTTCATACAGCCTTCTGGCTGCTACATTATCTACACATACCGTTAGATTCACACACTCGCTTTGCGAGTAATTTTCTCTAATATAACGAATTGCAGAATTGATCGTTTCCTTTCCATATCCCTTACCTTGTTCATTTTTATCAATGATCAATCCATTTAGCCAATAGGATTGGGTTGTTGTATTATCTAGCGTAATCATTACAAAGCCCACTAAACTATTCTCCGCATTATACACACAGAATGGAAGATATTCATACTCATCGCCATCTGGACGGATATGTACCTTGGCCAAAGACACTGCTACTGATGGGACAAAATGGTTTTGATGTACTTGAACTTGCAAGTTTAATGCATCTTTCCAGTTCTCACGAGTAGTCGGGACTAAACTGATCATAACTACATCTCTCATTTCCATCCGCCTTATGAAAGCCCGGTCGTATTTTGCAACACAATTCTCCATCCATCTGGGTCACAAATGGTTACCCCATTTTGCTGCCAATAAGGATTTTCTGGTTCTACAATAGGGTAGCCCATGGAGACTAATCTAGAAACGATATCATCCCGTTCCTGTACGTCTGGTATATAGAACACCAGCAAATTATCTGAAGAGGGTGGCGGTACGGGTACTGCATGTACTTCCTGTGTAAACTCCAAATGATAGTGAACATCAGGAAGACCGATCATGACGCCATCGTAGCCATTATGATTTTCAAATGAACCTACAACTTCGAGACCAAGACCTTCCGAGTAGAATTCAACAATCTTCTGTAATTGATGGGTAGGCCTTGCAACTCGAAATTGAACAACAGGCATCTTCTTCGACCATGTCTTATTCATACATGCTCCCTCAGCTAGAATTTATCACTTACCACATTGTTTCTGCTTAACCTGGAATGTAAGTATGCTCTGCAAAACTGGCCAGTTCTTCAAAGTGATTTCGTTCATAGAATCGTTTAGCTCTCCAATTGGATTTCGCCACACGCAGACAAACATTATCTACCCCGTTCGCTCTCATATGCGCAACACAGTGTGCCAATATCACACTGCCATGCCCACAATTCTGGTAATCTGGATTCACTACCAAGTCTTGAATGTAATTGTTATTGATGAGATAGGAACCGATCAATTGATTCTCTAGCCAAAATGAACGAAGTTCATCGCTGCGTGTCTTATCTAGCAGCAAGTTTAGGAACTCTACCCGATTAGAACTATGCCAATCTGTTATCTGACCCTCTTCCAGCTGTAATTGGAAGTATCCCCGATCAAATAATTCAATAAAAGCTTGCAGCATGGAGGGTTCAAACTGCTTTTCAATCAATTGTGACGGCGGTACATCTGGTAATTCTGTCTTGGTATATTTAAGATGGTATCCTTCCATATCCGATTGAAATCCGATGCTTCTTATAAACGCAATGACTTCTTCATTTTCCCCATATACATTAAAGCAAAGTTCCTTGCCATCGACTCTCGCCAAGAACGTCCGGATTGTCGCATCAATCAACCCTAGGATGAAGGTTGATTCGTTCATTGACATTTTTAGATAGGAAACATACGCAATCGTGCAATCATCATTCTCAGCTGCACAAAATACACCATGAGCTTCTTCCGTTCGACTATAATGAAAGACGGATACGGCTTGCTCATGAAACGCTTCGCTCACAAATTCTCTAGCTTGAGGGGATATTTGACCGACTAATCTCAGTATATCTTCTCTATTTTCTGCCCCTACTATTTCCATTAGCAGCCTCACTTCTTAATTGACTATATTGGTGCTGTAAATACAACACGACCCAGCCTTCGATAGCTGTTATCTCGGACTGGGGCGTTATTTGTATCTGAGGTAATGGCCTAAGTTCATCCAGAATGAACCTTTTTACCTTCAATTACGATTGTAACCAAATAATAAATTATATTTATTGCTATCCCAATCAGGATAATCAATATAGGGTGACAAAATCGACTATATATCTCGGAGTCTGTATGGATACGAAAAAGTAAATTCTCAAAAACAACATCAGTAATCATCGAGCCCTTATAGGGAATCATGCTTTCACGATTTCATTCCACTCACTTAAATAAGGTACATATCCGATATCTTGAGGCTGATCTGGCAGCCATGCAATCAGTTCAAGTTCATTATGATCAGGATCATTGAAATAAATGGCTGCCGCTGGCATCCATGTATGTACAATCGGTTCCGTTGGCTCTTTGCCAAGAGCATGAATCGGCACTATCCCTTTTTCCCTTAACCAGTCAATTGCACCTGTTAATAACTCCACATCTGTTCCGAATGCAAAATGTCTTCTTTGCACCTCATTACTCTCCGGAACTTCCCATAGCCCAAGCAATTGGCGATCCTTCCCGATATAGAAAAAGGCAACTCTTCTTTCTTCAACGAGTAAAGATAGTTCAAGACCTAGATTCTTATAGAATTCAATCGATCTACCCAGCTTCTTCACTTGTAAATGTGTCTCATATAAGTTCTGAATCATGATGATGATCTCCTTAGGCTTATGATGTACTAATTTGTGAAATTAGTAATTTCCTACTTCTATGCTATGCATAATAGCCACCTTCTATTAAATAGGTTCCTGTCTCTTTATAATGCTTATAGATCTTACTAAATGCCCTGTTTGCTTTATGCTGATAAGCTCCGTCACTTAGACAAGGTCGAACTACCTTCACTACTTGTGTCATGCTCGTATCACCCGGAATCTCACCAGTGAATAACTTTTCTAGCTCTAATTCAAATATCCCCTCAAAATTCTCTGAACAATCCCCATATACATAGATGGCTTTGTTATCATTCATTTCAAGTAATTTGAATTCAATACAGAATGCCATAACATTACCGTCTTTCTTGGATTTTTTAATAGCTGTTTTTTCTCAATGAGTGTAACCATCAACCCGAGAAGCTTTAAGAAACACACTGCTGTGTGGCTTCGCAAAATAGCCTTGCATGATTAGATGCCTGATCCCATTTCCCCAATATTACTTGCTTTAATCAAAGATCAGTTTATCAGCGCGGTGTGAGTGCGAGATCTCCAGATCTATCGGATTCACAGGTATTTCGCATTCTTTAAACCATGCATAAAGAAGGTCGTAAGCGATTGAACTGTAGCACTTAACCTTCCATGGTTGTTTGCATTATTCTTCTTTTCTGTTTTTGGTGTTTCTTAATAAATCAAAAATGCTTACTATAATAACAGTTAATCCTACTATCACTGTGACCAATCTCATTACGGTTAATGGAAACGCTGCTTCGAAGAGCACTAGTCCATATAGTATAAATATTATATGAAGGAAAATAATCAAAAATGAAGTAAGCATTTTACTTACATATGTCCCCAATTGAAATTTAGATAATGATATAAAAAGTAAGCCAGAACTTATAAATAACACAGTAAACATAACGGCATCTCTAGTAGATTTTAATTGAGCATCAATGAAGCCGGCGGATTGTGTTAGGTACTCTTCCGCGTGTATAAAGTAGGTAAAAGCAAAAATAGAAACAACGAAAATCAAAGTGATTAGACACAAATTCAATCCGAACCAAACAATATGTTTCATTTTTCCCTCTACTATTATGATGGAATTGCAGTAATTTCGGTCGGGGCGTTCATTAAATACCCTTATTTCAATTATTGATCATATATTGAATTACGGGGTACGAAATGATACTCCGATCTCTGTACGGTGATGTGATTACATCCTGATGTCTGCTTACAATTCCTTTTTGTAATATCACCGCATTAAAGCCTCTTTCACGAGCGCCATTATAGGTAAACAATACGCAATGTTCTGCAGCATACCCTGCCAGGACGATGAATTCAATATCATGATTTTTGAGAATCCACTAAATAATTGATATACTCGCATGCCCTGTTTACAACTTTCTCTTAAACGTCTTGCAGGTGAATGGCCTGCATATCAATGACTAGAAATCCAATTTTCATCGAAGACACTCCTTCGAAGTATATTTATGGAGCAATACATTCATAAAACGATTGAATTTGCGAAACGCCCCAACCCTAGATAGCTTTTATCTTAGGCTGGGGCGCTGTTTCCCTGCGCTGCTTCCATGATTATACATCCTAAATCCAAAGGAGGGTAGACCCAAACGCGTAGTCATAGGGAATCACGATACAAAATTCCTTTACCCTTTCAAAGCATCTCTTACTCTTTTTGCACTTTCTAAAGCACTCCTATCTCTGTTTCTTCCTTTCATAGATTTTGTCAGATGATTCATCTCAAATGCTTCTTCTACATCAACCCAGCGTACCTCTTGAGTCTCAGCATCATGCTCTGTCACCATGCCTGTTGGTTCCATCATGAAGTATTTTGTCCTATACGTATCCGATTCATATTCCCCAGGAAATGAAGCTATAATCTTACATGCATACCCGTTTCTTCTTCCACTTCTCTTCTTGCTGTTTCTTCGGGAGTCATATCTTCAACATCCGGGCCAGCCTCCCTATGCAAATGTCCATACATATCCACCCCAATGATTCTTCGGGCTCCGCATGAGCACTTTACCTTCTGTATTAAATACAATTCCTCCATATGCTTTATCCATATCACTCAGCGCCTTATTTACATGATTGTATTTTTCCTACCGCATTGCTCAAAAACCATCCAGAAGGAAGGAATACGAGTTTCTCATTCTCAGGCATAAACTCCCTACAAATGTACTCTTTCATACTCTTCGTATGATTCACTTGCAGTGTTTCGATAGCATGTACCGGTTTAAATTAATTACACTTCACGCTTCTCATCGGGTCTGTAGATGATTCTCCGATAATCCCAATCCTTACTGTCCATATCACCTAAGAACATTCTCTCATGCTCTGGTACAAGCTCATATTTTACTTTTAGATTTTCGCGGTAAAACTCAATCGGATCTTCTAGATATTGATAATATGCTTCTCTGCACTCTTCTAAAGATGTCTTCTCGCCTTTACATTTTTTATACATATCGATCAGCTCGGTATATTTATCCTCGATATTTGTTGGATAGATGGCTTGTGAGAACGTTACTTCACCTAAATCAGATAATATAACTTTTGTTGGTTCATCAAAGTCAGTGAAGAAGGTGCCATTTTTAAAAAGTTCAGCAATCTCCTCTAAACGATAAGTCAGTTCATTTCCCTGGAAATAGCAAACCACTGCCCCATTCTCGTAAACAACTAGATTTACCAAATAATTATTATCTTCATACTTCATAAAGATAGAGAACTCATCACCAGTTATTGTTTCATAGAACATTTCACGAACAACATAATAATTAATAGCTGTAGGCGAATACGTAATTCGTCGTTTCTCCGCCAATTGTTTTTGCCAAGAAGTGATTTCATAGATATTTTCGAAGTTAGGATTAATCGTTCTAATTTTGCTTTCTATGTGCTTGTAGTATGCGGGCTTATCAAATTTCCATTCGGCTTCTTGAACGGTATACATTCCTAGACCATGTATAGAGAGTTCTTCCTGTTCTGGGATTGTTGGAGTTAACCAATCAGAACGAAGCTTTTCTTGAAGCCCATTCAAATCTACAAGTTCCCAGCAATTTGACATCCCATCCTCATACACATCAACATTAATATAAAAATAAGAACCACCATTATTTATGATCCCAGGAACTGTTACACCTTCTACTACTTTTGTTCTCCGTATTTTCTGCAAATGATTCACACCCTCGACCATTTATGGTTTCACCTTCGTTTAGACTCCTTGAAGGCAATTATAGAATATTTCATTAAAAGAATTCTGATCTTCCGTGTAGTCCTCCGTATATCTATTGAACATTCGAACCGCTACCGCTTGAAACTCTGGCACAACTACACAGTGGCAACCTGCTGCACCCGATGCATAATACCACTTATCCTGATAGTACCATCCAAAAATACGCTTCTTATCCTCCGTATCCATCCGCAATTGTTCAATGAGCGTGAATACATCAGCAGGTATGGACTGACTATGATTGATGAAACCTCTATTAAGATGTAAATTCCCCCACTGTGCCAGGTCTCTCGCACTTGAATACAGATTTCTTTCATGACCCTCATTGGACTCAATTCGAACAGATGCATAGCCGGCTCCAGCTTGAAAATCACAAACTAATTTCTCTTTCGGTACCGAAACCCATTCTGTATCCGTTAGCTCCATCGGTTTGAATATACGTTCTGTAAGCAGTTCCGCAATATTACATCCCGTCAGTTCTCTAATGAGGTCGCAAGCTACTTCCTCACGCTCAATATAGTTTGGCCCAAAATATTTAGCGCCTGACTTGGTTGCTAAATCTCTTATTGTAGTGCTGCCCAACTCGTAGTCAGGTGTATTTGTGAGCACATCAGAAACCTTACAATCCACGGACAACTTGCTCTCTACAACCGCGATTGCTGTAGCAAGTCCGACATATGTCTTTCTTAGTGAATATAAGTTAAACATAGAATCAGATGATACGACGAGAGCTCCCTTCTTAAAATGATGCTGTCCCGCATACCATTCTGTTAACACTTTGTTGTCCTGAATAATCACTATCGAAGCAGCGGAAGATCCAAACTTCTTCCCCGCTTCTTCTGTATATGAAATTAACGGTAGAAACTTGTTATCAATTAATGTTTCTGCTGTCATAACTATGACCTCCAATTATTTCAAATTTGAAGGGTTCGATCTTCCACATATTCACTTATCAACTTACAAGATACCTCTTTGTATTAAGAAACCATTTCCCTTTCTCTTGTACCATCCAATAAAACATGTTCGTGCTTAATTATCCCCATATAATCTGCCCCTGGCTTATTAGGTACAAAATCCGTTTCTATTACAAAAATATTGAAATAAACTCTATTTTCTTCTTCTGTTGTCTCAATTCCATTAATCATCTGTAACAACTCTTCTACTTCTATGAAATCAAATTCATTCTCTTTTTCAATAATGTAAAATGGATAATTCGTATTCGGAAGCTCAATAATGATCTGATCGTTTTTTAAATCATTTGGTATCGAGTCTATATAGTTTAGAACTTCTTGTTCCTCTTTGAATATTCCTGATATCCACTGATGCCGCTGGTTCGATGCTTTGACAATAAACATATCCATCATCCTCGTTCAGGTATTAATATTCTTATATCTTCAACAATTTCAGTTACCTTCTCAAGCATTCACTGCGCCAAGAGGCTGTGAACGGCTACGATTACACTGTTCTCTTATATAAGACATCGTCGATTCCCTCAATTGTATCTATTAAGTTCATCTCTATATTTCTTAATGCACTTATAATCTTTATACAGGCCATATACAAAAAGTATGAATAGTGCTACCAGTGCAAAAATAAAAGCAAATACCATCAGCCATAATATTGCACCACCCATTACTAGTAAGCCAAGAAACAGACCAATATATAGATTAACGAAGATTATGGGGTAATTCAGACTCATCAAGAATGTAATCTTACGAAAAAACTGAATTACAAACACAATATAGCTGATTAATAATGGGTAACATAATATTGCGTACTTAAAAACTTCTTTATTTCTTGGTATTTCATTCTCATTGAAAAAGCCATTATTATCGGCATAAGGTACAATAGTATAAGTTACATATAATAATACGAGCATTGAAACGAGTAGTACTATAATATTAAATTTATGAACATGTAATATTCTCATAAAACGAGCTGCTAAACCCTCCTGTAATAAACTCTTTAACTAGTTCTAATATATAAATTTACATCTCTGGCTACCTCATTGAATATATTATAATTATCTGAGTTGCTGTATATTGGCCAAGATAAATCAAAGTTTCCTATAATTGCAGTCTTGGCTTCAATAAAATAAATATTGTAGAAACACTGTTCTCTCGTCATAAAAGTAAGGATATTCAATAAATCATTACTTTCTTCAATTCTGAAGATTGCTTTTTCAGAATGCTTTGGTTCACTAAAAATGGGACGCTGTAATACATATACTGATCCAGGAATCATTTCTACACAACGTTGAAAGAACTCCACAAATCTATGCTCATATCTAGCATTATGTTCTGCGCCTATCAACATGGCCGCATCTTCAATCGATAAGCATTTAGGGTACACATCTAGAATCCCCACGTTTGTAAATAAAGAATTTGGATTTTCAATTTCTTCAACTTCCAATACACTAAAGATTTCAATCAGATTTGAAACCTCTACATCCGTTGCTTTTCTCACTTGTCATCACCTTTTGTATATTAAGTCTTTCAAATCTTTACTTATGTTCTCTGGGATTTCATAACCTTGTTCCGTATTGGGAAGCTTTAATGTAATCCAGAATTCCATTCATTTTGTTCGATTCATTAATAGCCTGCATAAAAAGAGCTATTGAATCTAAGTCTTTAAACTGTTTTTCTTCAAATGGCTTTTCATTCATCCTTAAACAAGTTGTATAATCCTTTAGGGAAGTTATTATCATGTTTCCGCTAGTCAAATTTTATTGTACAGTCTTAATGATAAGTTGCCTTACATCCGCGATTCTGTTCGGCATTTCCGAAGTCGAACGATTCAGTAAATCACACAAGGCAATCAAATCCTCCAGCTTAGATAATAGAACCCAATTCTCATGCAGGAATCCACCTGAACCCCGGTATGCCTTTATAAAATGACGTTCGAACAAGGAATTGTCGTGTTCATACCGAAGCATATTCCCGATATCAACATAGCGTCTTCCTGAGAAGGCGAACTCCCAATCCAATACCGCCGATACTTCGAACCCATCTGGCCTTTCAATCACCAAAAGATTTAGACCATTGAAGTCCGAATGAACGAGGACTGGCGGTTCATGAATTTCGGATATTAGTGAACGGTGCGACTCACAGAATAATCGAACCTTCTCCGTTGCTTCCGCTCCCAGCCATTCCCCAGTTTTCCCCCTATCCAAGCTTTCAGAAATAAAAGAGATAAATTCGTTCTCATCCATGTTAAATGGGGTGGAGATGGTAAGATCCCCTGCAAAAAAACCTGGACATTCAAATGTATGACAGTGAATACGAGCTAGTACACTGCCGACAGATTCCGCAACTTTTGCAATCTGACGTTCATCTCCTCTATGTAGAAGATCACGCAGTAACACTCCCTCTTTCCACTCTATTATTGCCCAATCATATTCAATTAGCTTTCTGCTTACATCCAGATATATATAATCGGCAACTGGCACGACGCCGCGCAATCTCTCAGCGATTGCTTTTTCTTTTGAAGCTTCGTCTGAACCTCCAGCAAAGATCCTTAAAAAGTAGGGTGTAGTAGTTCCTTCAATCTCCACTTTATAGGTACCATTACTAAGTCCTGTTTGTGTTCGTTCAGCTTTGGTGAGACGCTTGCCTCTGAAAACTTGGCTAATCATACTATTTAGAGCCTCATATTCGATGTGCATACTACTCTTACTTGATCTTTCCCATTCTTCTTTCACCTTGTATCACTCCTGGTCACTTAGTTGCCCGGATCCAGTATTATTCGAAGTACTGCTTAAAGAATCTCAAACACCTCGCTTCTTACCTCCTGGAGGCTCAGGGGCCTACAGAACCGCTGCATGAATATAATGTTATATGATGTATCCTCTTTCATTGAGCACTGCTACTCGTAACGTTCTATATTCAAGTGTTTCGTACAGTTATATAGCTCACAATCCCATCTAGTTTGACCCGTATGTAAAATGGTAACAGAAGTATTATTAAGGTGTTCTTCTGTATCAATATGCGGAATTAGTTTCTTTAAAGTCAGCCCAATTAATGCTCCATGACTTACTATCAATATTTTTTTGTCAGGATGTCTATCTGAAATGTCCATAAGACACTGCATTCCTCTTGTTACGATTTCATCTTTTGATTCTATGCCAAGATCAAGTTTGGACCATCCGTGTCCCCACCTACTAACTCGATCTTGTTCTGTAGTGCCCTCTATAAGTCCACAATTCATTTCTCTTAATCGTTGGTCTGTTTTTACTTCAATATTTTTTATCTTCCCAATGATCTCAGCTGTTTCAAGGGCTCTTGATAAATCACTTGAATAAATATAATCCCATTCCTCGTTACTCATTCTCTTTGATAATAATTCAGCTTGTTGGCGTCCCTCATCATTTAAAGGTATATCTGTTTGGCCTTGAGCTCTATGTTCATAATTCCATTCCGTTACCCCATGTCTAATAAGTCCTAACGTTGTCATACTTATTCCCCCTTTCATCATCTTATATTTCATTTTATTACCGTTCTTACATCTAGCGTGTAATTGTATTCACGAAGCCATGAGGTTTAGATGACAAAACTTTGCCGGCCCCTCTTCATTTAGCCCCGCAGGGTATATGGCTTCAGCAGCTTGAATACTGTGCTAGCTTATGTCGCATCTTTATTGAATGAGCTTCCCTTTTATCTCCATTAAAATCCTTCTAATCTCTTCAAGAAGCTTCTCTTTTTCCAAATCGGATATTGCATCAGCAGATAGTTTCCTAGCAGCAATCGGTGTTAACCATGGGACAACCTCATCATAAGCAATTCCTGATAATTTTGTGTATTCATCCATAAAAATAGTAATTAATTTCTCTCGGATGAATTCAAATTCATGTCTAATGTCCTCACGAAAATGAGGGGGTAAAATCGCATAACGAATCATAAGAATATATTCAGCTATATCAGCCTCAGGATTTCCAACAGTGGCATTACTCCAGTCTATCAAGACAGCCTTCCCATCGTTCTTAATCATTATATTTCCTGGATTCGGATCTCCATGACACATACATTGTCTGGTTGGCAAAAAATCAAGTAATGAGATTACGCTTTCTTTCTCATGCGCTGTTAAGTAGTTCACACTCAAAATGTGCGATTTAATAACGTTTTTTTGATTCGGTAATTCGTGCCCGGCAAATAAAGTTTTGTGTACGTTATACAATTGTTGGGCTGTCAGTCGAATATCATCCTGGATAATTTCATCGTTCTTGATAGCACTTTTAATAATACGTTCCATCATTGTCTCACCAATAATATGCTCAACTATAATCCCTGGTCTGCCATCCACTTCTGTTAAATCAAAAGGTTGAGGCACAGAGAGACCACATTCCCAGGCGATGGAATTATTGAGATATTCCCTCTTTGCAGCTTCAATACTCGTATTTTCCTTGGCAAGTTTAATGATTTGATTGTTCCCTATATCAAAAACCTCAGAGCAGCCTCCTTCACCAATCTTGTTACCCAATGTGATTGTCATGATAGATCATCCTTTCTTATGTCCCTATATAGGCTTAAAGTGCAATTCACTCGGTTACTAATTTCTTCATTATGAATCGTCCCAAGAAGACCAACGATCGTCATTCATTTATTCTCCTTTGTATTCGAGACTACTTTGTTAGGTGAAGTCATTGTCTTCCATGATTAATCCTGCATACTTGTCCCATTCTTTATTATCCGTATTTATTTCAATTGTCGGTACCATTGATTTGTACGCTTGAATCCTAAGACTATTTTGCGTATCAATCAATTCTTTACATTCCAGATCGATTTCTTCCCTTGATTTGTTCATCCAAACCTCAGGGTTTCTACTTTTTATTCTTTCCTCGACTATTTCGTCGGAAATAGTCAGCAATAAACACCTAGCTCCTAATTTGATTAAATCATGCTCTATACTTGTTATTTCTGCATCGTCTGAATCCGAGAATGCGACTCGGTGATTTAGATGGAACCGTTCTAAAATAAAGAAAAGGCCTCTTGATTTTCTTTTCCCTGGCCCCAAATATACTGCCCAATCATTAAGATTCTTTAGCATACCAACTCTATTTCGCAAAAGTTCGAGATGCTGGCCCCTTGATAATCGAACAAATTCGCCTTGAACATTATTCAGAATCTGAGAGTAATGCTCCCCAAGTATTACGACACTCAACTCCGCTGATTCATCGAGTGCTTGAGATTGTTTTATCGCTTTGAGCAGCGAAGTCTTACCCGCGTTTGAATATCCTTCAAGAATAACGCCTCTAATATTCATCGATTGATTTTCCTTTCTTCAAAAATACTTCGCCTATCGTCCTTGTATCTACGAAGCCGAGAGGCTTAAATCCAAGTCCGACGGACTTAACTTTGCCTCGCAAGATTGTGAGCTAAATACGTCTAAATAAGTTAATTCATAGGCTACTGGTGTTTTAATGATTTTGTCTTGTTTATATTCAAATAGGTCAGCCGTTCTACCTTGACCAAGTTAGCTCCCTTGTTATGTACATGAGTTGGCAATATTGCGTAAAACGTTCTTGTATTCACGAAACGACCCAGCCTTAGATAGCTCTTATCTTAGGCTGGGTCGTTTGTTGTCTGAGCCTCTTCCATGATTATACATCTGACAACCAATGCACAGTGGTCCCAATATGTGAACCCGGTGTTATGAGAAGTTCCTGGTTTAGTCACCTACAAAATACTCTTGTATTCGTCCAAAACAGTATTTACAAAATGGGTTTTCCCATCCGTATATGCTGTACGGTTATTCGTAAATTTCTCTGCAAGTTCTATCTTTAAAGATGAGTAAGCGGTTACTAAATCCGGGTGTTGTCTTAATATGTCTCTAAATGTTATGTGCTTCTTTAATGCTTCACTTTCCTTGTTGCAAACATAAAGATGATGTTTCGGCTTTTGATTCATCTCTCCATTATAGGGAACTATGTCATCAGTTCTTGCAAAAGCCTCCCTGTTCTCTACCCCTAAATTACCCTCATGAAAGTAACCTAATTCACTCAACTTTCCAATTACTTGAGGAAGTAATGTCATTGAGTCTATTACAATATCTATATCAAGAATTGGTTTGGCTAAAAGGCCAGGTACAGAGGTACTTCCAACATGCTCTATGGTTAAAGCTAACTCTCCTAATTTATTTTCTAATATATCTTTCAATTCATCAAACATAACAGGCCATGCATCATTATAATCTTCAATAATCACTGGTCTCGAACTCATCTTAAATAGCCATCCCCTTTAATATGCCTTTACGAAGATATCCGATAACGTGACGCCCCACCTTCCTAGAATCACGGAGTGACCGCCGAATAGTTATAAAACCAATCTCTATGCATTAGAAATATATGTTCAATAAATCTATCGATTTCTGTTTCATTACATCCAATCCAATTATCAACTTCGTTCATTATCTCTTCATTAAGATAATTATCTATACCTTTACAATAATTCTCTAAAATAATTCTTTCATCGTATTCTCGAAGAATACTTATCAGCACATTTGCCGAGTCTATTTCTAACACTTCATAGTAAGTCCAAACCCCAGATCTTTCAGACATCGATTGCCAATTCATTAATTGGTTTAACGCCATAACCCATCTAATGTTCTCAGTCTTTTGCACAAATGAATTTGCTAAGATTAATAATTCAACTTTTGACTGATATTCATTTATCGAATTGAAAAATTGATCCAAGTAGAATTTTGAATACTTCATTAAATCACCCATTAAAATTATTACAGTTTCAGCTTGTGCTCTTGCCTGACCCTATTGGTCTATCTCTTGATTGTGCTTAATACTCCAGTTTATAAACGATTTCCCCATCTATCACTCGGCCATCTTCTTCAAATCCTAATTTTTCATATAGCTGTTTTGCCCAAGTATTCTCTGGTTCAAAGCTTATGTATATAACCCGATGTTGTACGTCTTCTTTAATCCTTTCAATAAGCAGCTCCATAGCAGCCTTCCCATAACCTTTTGATTGATACTTAGTATCTATCATTAACCTATAAATCCAATATTCATGATCTTCTTCATCTATACAATACATCGTAAATCCCACTAGAACTTCATCATGATAAATAGCCAAGCAGACACACTCTGGGAATGCCTTAGCCTGTGCGAGCGAAAACAAATTTGTCGCTACAAACTCATTTTGTTCATCAGCGACACTCAATTTAATGACTTCAAAAAAATTACTTCGATCTATTTCCTTAAGTGCTATCATAAATGCTCCCCTTTTCTTCATTATCTTAATCTTGGATAATATACGCTCCTCCGGCTGCTAGAAGATGTTATCCACTTTCATAATTACACGGAAATCAAAATTTTTCCACTACTTCACCTACATACACTTGAAATCAAAGTTATGCCCAAAAGGAGAGTTGTCCCAGCCTGCTGCAAGGTTCACTGTTCGTTACGATAAGAAAAAACAACGAGTGAAAAATGCAATTATCTATTATCAAATCAAAGACGATTTATACGGATTGGAAGAGTGACAAAGATTTTGCCAAATCCTTTGCCAAGCCTAAATATACCCCAAAACAAGCGATTTCTGCAGCAAGCGGTAAAGTTAAATCCATATTCATTGTCAATTTGGCCGGATATAAAGTTACTGTTAAATTGAATGAATATACATTCAAGAAAGATAAACAGCCTACAATCGTAGGCAAGATCAACAAGAAAGGGGAATTTTATTTCTTTTCTCTCACGCCTTAAGTTGGGCGCTACAGTCAACAGAAAATAAAGTATTTGACACCGATCGGACTCAGAGGTTATTTTTCATAGGCATTCTTCATACCAATCATCTTCAAGATTTTGAATAGTATCTTCTAAAAGTTCTGAAAATGTTGGAGCTATAAAATAAACAAAATCAGGGTCATGTACATAAAAGATAACTTGCCCAACTGTACCATGTTCTGTCGGGTCAAAGTCTAACATTAGATACAATGACCCTCCTACAACCTGTGCAAAAGGAAACCAACGCTTGTTAAATAAATATGGCTTAATACGAGGATCAAGCTTACTAATTTCCTTATCGCTGTAATATTCACTCATTAAATTATCGCGATCGCAGAAAAATTTCTTGGTATCTCTAATATCGTCAAAGGAAAGCAATGTAAATGGAATACAACTATCTTTATATGAAGTATACAAAAGATTAAGCGGATAGCCGCTACCATCTTTAATTTTATAAAACGCCTTAAAATCCGTTGGTAATGAAATGCTAAAATCTCTTTCAAAGTCGTCAAATTGTTTATCTGTTACTCCTATTATCTTCTTGTACTCTTCGAAATACTCAATATCTTCATCAACAACTTTCTCAGCTAATAAACCCTCTATTGTTTTATGTAATTCATCTATTAGAGACATCTTACTTACCTCCAAATATAACTATCCTTCGCAAGGAACCTATTATTCCACCCATACATCCATTCTACCTTTAAGAGCCGAAAGGCTCTTTTTCTAAAGTGTACTGTCAGCAATCTCCTTTTTTAAATAGAATGATGCCTTTATGAATCCTCAATAAAGCATACCACATCTTGGAATTGCGATGGTGCTATTCCACCTTATAATATTTTTGAAGATATTCCTAACATCCTGCCCGTTAGTTAAATAAAAATTTGTTGTATATTCTTATTGAGAGTCCTTATCGCTTTTGTACTCCAAAATATCGCCTGGCTGACAATCCAAAGTCTTACATATCGCTTCTAATGTTGAAAAACGAACCGCTTTTGCTTTTCCGTTCTTCAGAATGGAAAGATTCGCCATAGTAATTCCAACCCTTTCTGAAAGCTCCGTTACACTCATTTTTCGTTTTGCTAACATCACATCAATATTAACAAAAATTGCCATATCTTCCACCTCAGACCGTCAAATCATTTTCTGATTTTATATTAATCGCTTCTTGTAAAAGTCTTTGGAGAACAGCTGCAAAAACGGCGATAACCAACGAACCAAAAATGATGATGAGTCCCACAAATCCGATAGGAGGGTCAACTTTCTCCGCTATAAAATGAAAGAGCGGCATACCTAATACGTACCAACCACTTATTGTTATTGCACAACACTTTATGTTCTTTAACGCCTTTATAGATAAATCCGAGAACGCTGTGTTCTCGTCAATGTATCGCAAAAGGTTAAAAGCCTGATAGAGAGCAAAGTAAAAAGGCACAGCCGCTCCATACAACAAAATTAAAACGAGAGATTTTAGATAAGCAATATCTGGATACAATTTCCCAGCAAAAACTCCGATTTTAGGAGCCAAAAATATACAAAACGCAAGAACGGGGATTCCGATAAGAATAACAGCTAACTTTAAAAAGAACGTCGCTACTTTTTTCAAAAAAAAAGCACCTCACTTGATTTAATGACATAGTAACTTTATCATTAAATATATCGTTTTACAATAAATAAATATTGATTTTTATTGTATTTTTATTGTTGTGCAATTTTACAAAAATAAAGAGCATTTCTCACTACAAAGAAATGCTCTTACTTTAAAATGTTAAATTTCCAACTTGTTCAACTAGATGCCCGTTAGTTTAATAACCACTAAGGATAGATGAATTCGATTTTTTATTTGTTGCGCCGATTTCCTATAACGTTCTTTTATCTACGAACCCTCACTGGTCTTAAGGGAGTGACAGGCCGCGACGTGGTTAGGCACAGGTTTGTCTAGCTGACCCCATTTCTCCGAAACCGATTCGGATCAACCTCAATAAGATCTTACATTGTCTGTTTAGTCATCAAAAAATCTTGAATTTGTTTCATATGGTAGCTTTCATGAGATATAAAGAATTCTGTTAAGTATGTTCCAATAGTGAATCCCCGATCTCCCGGGTAAACTACAGAAAATTGATTATCTTCCAGCTTCATTAAATTATTTATCATTATTTGGCGATTCTTAATTGTTTCTTCGATGATTTCTTTCTTATTTCTCCCCTCTCCATAAATAATGGATTGTTCATTAAATCCTAAATAGTCCGGATGTTCTCTTAATTCAGGAGATTTACTTTTTAATAAATTTGGGACGTTATTAAAATAATCATCCCATTTCATGATATGGGTAATAACATCATGAATTCTCCATTTCCCTTCACCAAGGGGTGAAAACCATATTTCATCCTTTACGTTATCTAAAGATTCTACGAACGATACAAATTCATCTAATTCAGAAATTAATTGTAGTCTCATTTTCTTTCCCCTTTGTAAATTCATCCAGGGAAATTATACCACACCACAAGAATGTATGTTCTCTTTTATATTCTAAATCTTCTTTTATGCACTTGCACTGGTATCAGTATTCATGACATCAATCTCCCTTGGATAGCGCTTCTATCTTAGGATAATCGATGTGTCCAGCTGCTCTCGCTTCTCTGCATCTCAGTTGCCAGTCGGAAACTCTTCAGCCGCCAACCGGATCGAGGGGCGAATGCACCAATCGTGAGTCACGCTTTCCTCAATGAAAATAGAATATAGATCGATTCAATTTCATGGAATTCTTCCAAAACCCACGAGGTTTTAGTTAAAATTCGCTGCAATCCCTCCAGCCCAAGATAGCGGATTTGCACGCCAATAAACTCTGTAAATCCAAGGTATCCCGGATTTACATGCGCCCGATCGAAAATTAAGGAACCCGTGACCCGGGCATCTGCTGGGGAGGTGGTAAACAAATGGTTTAGATTCTCAATGATATCTGAATCCGAACCTTACTCAAATAGCCCGCCCTCCGATGAACAGAACTGAATCCATCCAGCTCGTTCCAAACTCAACTTCAGCAGTTCCCCTGGTTGGCTCCAGTCATAATGAATGATATTGAGGGTAATGTCCAGACCATAGAAGCGTTCCCCCGGCTGCTTCAGAACATCGATGCATCGTTTTGCGAAATTGGGTCCGTAGGTATCGATATCTAATATGTTGATTTCAATCTTCCGTCCCTTGAGTAATTCCGGATCCGATTCCTGAATTAGAATCAGAGTGTTGATACTGTCGGTTGCCGCACCTCCAGCGATATTGAAGAAGCAAAGGTTCCGTTCAGGGAATTGTTTGAGTTGGGGCTGCAAAATTTTCGATTGGTGCCGGCAAAGATCCCTCAGCCTGATCCGCAGCCCCATGAAAGAGGTTTGCTTCACCGCCCATTTGTCCCGGAAGCCTAATTTTATCCCCCCGCTTAACTCCGGACCAAGTTTGTACACCAGGGTACGCATACCGCTAAGATATGAATTGTCAACACTCGACATTTTCACAAATATGTTCTGAATAAAGCGAGGCATCTTCTTTAATGATTCAATACTCCGGGCTGACTTGAGACAGTTCAAATGATACGCCTGTTCATCAATACTTGCGTTGAAAAGGGGATGAGTAATATCCAGTATAGGTAATTGAGTTTCATTCTCGAAAACTGCATAGGGAATGCGCTGATCTTGATTTGCCTTCATCATTTTCAACCCCATCTCACTTGAAAGACGATTTGAATCTAACGAAAACCCACAGCGAGCGTTGATCTTCCTTTAGAATTCAAAGGGACTCTGAACTCGAAATAGAAATTAATCCTTAGACTCCTTGAACGTCAATTATTACTTCGTTTGGTAACGCCACTTAATTTCCGATAACGTTGCCGCGGCTGATGATTTTCATACTGTGATGGCTGATAGCCACGGTCGCGCTCCTTTCCATGCAATCGGCACAATGTTTTTCTGTGGTATTTAATAACAAGTTCGCGTTTGCTATACTGATAGCAAATAGCGTGGTTTTGGGAGGATAGTATGAACGAATTAGAGCAAATTGAACAGAAGTACAATTTTACGTACCCGAAACTATATAGACAGTTGTATTTAGACGGTATGTTGGATTCGGGCGGAGAATATGGGCAGGATTGGAACGCAAAGTATTATGCCAAATTAGCCCAAAACCCGCCTATGCTGTTTTTCGGCTTTGACTTTGAGTTGCTGAAATGGAACAGCATCGTTGAAGAAATCGAAGCATTCAAAGACCCTGACGATTATCGTCAGACGAAACCAGAGTTTCAGTTTGTTCCATTTGGTCGACAAAAAAACGGAGATTTGTATGTGTTCCAATTTGATAGACAAAACGGTGAGGATGTACCTGTTACGTTGGTTTATCACGATGATATTACCGCTGTTGTTTTGGCGAAAAATTTACAGGATTTTATTTTTCGGGACTTGCTTGAAGATTTAACGAATATGAAGTATTCCCATACAGCAAGTGGCGATTTAAAAGTCAA